>Ga0209343_10004908_pt1 | contig 16410 bp, 15 predicted proteins | sample RifCSPlowO2_02_FD_184026 | JGI IMG/M metagenome (GOLD analysis project Ga0209343, IMG submission 184026) | Groundwater microbial communities from Rifle, Colorado - Rifle CSP2_plank lowO2_0.2 (SPAdes) (version 2) | ecosystem: Environmental > Aquatic > Deep subsurface > Groundwater | place... | reverse complement strand
GCTCGGCGGGCAGGCGCAGCTGCTCGCCCAGGAACAGTGCGGTCTGCTCGCTGAAGCTGCGTAGATAACGCGCCTCGTACCAGCGGTAGGCGGTGAGCAGGGCGGCACCCCACAGCACCAGCAGCAGTAAGGTGAACAGGGTCTTGCGGGTGGGTTTAGGCATGGTCGGTCTTCGGCAAACAGGCGCGCAGCTTGCCACGACCGGCGTCACAGCTGAATATCCGCAGCCTGCACGCCGCGCCGCAAGCGCCTGGCGCATCACTGGATAACGAGTCGCAAAGCCCATGTCAGAGCCTTTTCAGCCGGAAAACCTTATCGCCATGCTGCGACCCTTGGCCGCAGCCATGCCGCTGTCGGCGGCGGAACAGGCCTATCGGCGCTTTTACGGCTTTACCGCCGATGGCGCGGCGCACAGCCTGCTGGGCGTGCGGCAGATCGCCGGCTACCAGATCGCCCTGCAGGCCTGGTGGCCGCAGGCGCCGCGGGCGACCCTGGTGCTGCTGCACGGTTATTACGACCACAGCGGCCTGTACCGCCATGTGATCGAGTGGGCCCTGGGCATGGGCTTCGCGGTGTTGACCTTCGATCTGCCGGGGCATGGCCTGTCCAGCGGCCCACGGGCCAGCATCGGCGATTTTGCCGAGTATCAGGCGGTGCTCCAGGGCGTGTTGGCCGAGGCCGCCGCCCTGGCGCTGCCGCAGCCCTGGCACCTGTGCGGGCAGAGCACCGGCGGGGCGATCCTGATCGACTACCTGCTGACCGGCGCGCCGGGCCCCGAAGTGGGCGAGAGCATTCTGCTCGCGCCGCTGGTGCGGCCGCGCGCCTGGACCTGGTCGCAGCTCAGCTACAAGGTCATGCGCAACTTTGTCAGCGAGATTCCTCGGCGCTTTAGCGTCAACTCCAGCGATTTGGACTTTATCGATTTCGTCGAGCACCGCGACCCCTTGCAGCCGCGCAGTCTGCCCACCGCCTGGGTCGGCGCCTTGAGCCGCTGGGTGCCGCATATCGAGGCGGCGCCGCGCAGCAGCCGCAGCCCGCTGATCATCCAGGGCGAGGCGGATATGACGGTGGCCTGGCAATACAACCTCGAGGTGCTGCAGGACAAGTTCGCCGCGCCGCAGATTCTGCGCCTGGGCGAGGCGCGTCATCATCTGGCCAATGAAGCACCGGCCTTGCGCCAGCGCTATTTCGATTTTCTTAGCCAGCGTCTGGCGTAGGTTGGCGCTGAGCGTAGCGAAGCCCAACGGGGAGTGCGCAGCAGTCCGCTCGACTATCCGTTGCAGTCGTTGGGCTTGACGAGTCACCCACCGCACCGCTGTTGGGCTTCGTCGCGTTGCTCCTCAACCCAACCTACGGGCATGCCTGCTTCCGCATCGCCCGACGAACGCCCGCCGGGCTCAGATCCCCTGGGGCGCCGGCGCCAGATTGGCGGTGCTCTGGCCCACCGCCAAGCCACTGCGGATGGCCGCCAGCGCCGCCTGGTAATAGGCCTTGCCGGCGTCGGACTGGGCGAAACTGACGAACTCCTCCAATTCCGGGTCGCTCAGCTGGCGGTAGACATGCAGCAGGCTGTTGTCCAGGTCGGCGCCAATCTGTTCCATCAGGCGTTGGCGCTGGCCGTTGAGCAGCGCCTGGGCGCTGTCGCCACCGAGCAAACCGGGGAGCATCTGGCTCAGGCTGTCGGCGGCCACCCCGGCCAGCGCCAGGCTGACCTCGGCGCCGGCTTCCTTGGCCGGCAGCGCCTGGGCCAGGTGGCGGATCAGCAGGCGCCGGGTGGCGCTGGCTTCGCCGCGCGGCAGGCCATCGGCGTAGCGCGCCAGCTGGTCGCTGCGGGTGGCCAGCAGTTCGGCCTCGATAATCTTGCGCCCCAGCGCCGACTGGAAAAATTGCAGGGCGGGCCCAGGCTCGGCCAGGCTCTCACGCAGGCTGGCTTGCGCGCGCAGATCCATCGCCTGGGGGGCGAAGCGCTGGTTGCTGTTGTCCACCAGGGCCTGGTACACCGCCGGCGGCAGGCTGCTGCGGTAACGCTCCTGGGCCGCCTGCAGGGCGTCGCTGAAATGCATGCGCTGCTGCGGCCAGCCGGCGGCCTGGTACAGCCGCAGGTAATCGTCGGCCAGGGCGGGCAGGCTGAGCAGCAGGGCAAAAACGAGGGCAAGGGCGCGCATAAGGACTCCGGTCTGGCGGGCGGCTATTTTCGGTGGCCAATGGGAGCTTGTCGAGGCGCAGTCGGCGGGCTGATAGAATCGCCGGCATGACAACCGAATCCCCTAGCGCCTGCCTGGCGCCCATAGTCGATAAGCTGGCCGAGCAGGGTTGGGCATTGCAGCCTCTGTTCGCTCCACCGCTTCTGACCCTCGAACTGGCCGAAGAGTGCCGTAAACGGGCGGCTCGGGGGGCTCTGGCGCCCGCCGGTATCGGCCGCGGCGCGCAGCAGCAGATCCGCGAAGGGGTGCGCGGCGATCATATCCAGTGGCTGGAACCCGGCCAGGCGCCGGCCAGCGATCAGTATCTGCAGCTGATGGATGAACTACGCCAGGCGCTGAACCGGGGCCTGTACCTGGGCCTGGAAGACTACGAGAGCCACTTCGCCCTGTATCCGCCGGGGGCTTTCTACCAGAAGCATGTGGACCGCTTCCGCGACGACGACCGTCGCGCGGTGTCCGCGGTGCTCTATCTCAATGCGGATTGGCAGGCCGAGCAGGGCGGCGCGCTGCGTCTGTATCTGCCCGATGGCAGCAGTCGCGATGTGCTGCCGCAAGCCGGTAGCCTGCTGCTGTTCCTCTCCGCGGATATGCCCCATGAGGTGTTGCCGGCGACCCGCGAGCGCCTGTCATTGACCGGCTGGTTTCGCCGCCGCGGCGACGGCATTTGGTAGCCCAACGTCGCAAGGTTATGGCGGGTCACGCCGGTTTGATGGACATTTACAAAAGGCTAATCCATGGCCCGGGAGGCTTTATGCAGAAGATCTTGGTGAGCCGTTGCCTGTTGGGCCAGCCCGTGCGTTACGACGGCGGCGCCCACGGCCCGTTCGACCTGCTGCAACGCTGGCAGGCGCAAGGCCGGGTGGTGGCGCTCTGCCCGGAGGTCGCCGGCGGCCTGCCGACCCCGCGCGCGCCGGCAGAAATCGCCGGCGGCCAGGGTGCCCGGGTGCTCGATGGGCAGCTGGCGGTGCTGACCGTGGACGGCGAGGATGTCACCGCGGCCTTTGTCGAGGGCGCCGAGCAGGCCCTGGCTCTGGTGCGCCAGCATGGCATCCGCCTGGCGCTGTTGAAGGCGCGCAGCCCTTCATGTGGCAATAAGGAAAACTACGACGGCAGCTTTAGCGGCACCAAGGTGGCCGGCGAAGGGGTGACCGCCGCGGCGTTGCGCCGTGCCGGGGTGCAGGTGTTTAGCGAAGAGGAACTGCCCGCCGCCGAGGCGGCGCTGCGCGAGCTGGAAGAGCAGCCACTTGCGTAGGATGGGTTAAGCGCAGCGCTACCCATGCTGTCCTAGGATGGGTTACGCCGCTACGCGTCTAACCCATCCTAGGATTGCGCCCGATAGCCGGGCATGAAAAAAATGACCCGGAGTCATTTTTAACGTCGCATAGCGACGGCCCGAAGGGTGGCCGCTATGGATGGCGAGCCATAAAAAAGGGAAGCCGAAGCTTCCCTTTTTCGTTGCCGCAGCGCTTAGAACAGCACGCGACTACGGATGGTGCCTTTAACGTGCTGCAGCTTCTCCAGCGCCAGGTCGGAGTACTCGGCGTCGACGTCTATCACCACGTAGCCGACCTTGTCGTTGGTCTGCAGGAACTGGCCGGAGATGTTGATGCCGTTTTCGGCGAACACATTGTTGATCTCGCTCATCACGCCCGGGATGTTGGCGTGGATGTGCAGCAGGCGGTGCTTGCCCGGGTGCGCCGGCAGGGCCACTTCGGGGAAGTTGACCGAGGACACCGAGGTGCCGTTGTCGCTGTACTTGACCAGCTTCTCGGCCACTTCCAGGCCGATATTGGCCTGGGCTTCGGCGGTGGAGCCACCGATATGCGGGGTGAGTATCACGCGATCCAGGCCACGCAGCGGGCTCTCGAACTCTTCGTCATTGGACTTGGGCTCGATCGGGAACACGTCGATGGCGGCGCCTATCAGGTGCTCGTCCTTGATCGCAGCCGCCAGGTGCTCCAGCTCGACCACTGTGCCGCGGGCGGCGTTGATCAGGATGCCGCCCTTCTTCATCGCGCGGATTTCCTTCTCGCCGATCATCCACTGGGTGGATGGCAGCTCCGGCACATGCAGCGACACGATGTCGCACATGCCCAACAGGTCGTGCAGCTTGCCGACCTGGGTGGCGTTGCCCAGGGGCAGCTTGGTCACCGTGTCGTAGAAGAACACCTGCATGCCCATGGCTTCGGCCAGTACCGAGAGCTGGGTGCCGATCGAACCGTAACCGACTATACCCAGCTTCTTGCCCCGGATTTCGAAGGAGTTGGCCGCCGACTTGATCCAGCCGCCGCGGTGGCAGGAGGCGTTCTTCTCCGGGATGCCGCGCAGCAGCAGGATGGCCTGGGCCAGTACCAGCTCGGCCACCGAGCGGGTGTTCGAGTAGGGCGCGTTGAACACCGCGATGCCACGCTCGCGGGCGGCGTCGAGGTCAACCTGGTTGGTGCCGATGCAGAAGCAGCCCACGGCCACCAGGCGCTTGGCGCAGTCGAAGACTTCGGCGGTCAGCTGGGTGCGCGAGCGGATGCCGATAAAGTGCGCGTCGGCGATCTTTTCTTTCAGCTCGTCGTCGGAGAGTGCGCCCTTGAGGTACTCGATGTTGGTGTAGCCGGCGGCCTTCAGGGTGTCCACGGCATTCTGGTGGACGCCTTCGAGAAGAAGGAACTTGATCTTGCTCTTGTCGAGAGAGGTCTTGCTCATCGGAGTACCTGTTGTCCCACAAATGGTGTCAGGGAAGGGTCAGCGGCGGTGCTGACGGCACCCGCGGATCGGCGCGCAGGCACGATTCACGGGGGGCGTATGCTAGCATACGAGCCCCGCGAAGCACCTACCCCGGCAGATGAAGCGTGCTCAGGGTGACCATGAATCGTATGAGAGTTCCGTAGATGACCAACCCTGCGCTGATCGAAGAGCTGAAGACCCTGGTGGAGCCCGGCAAGCTGCTGACCGATGCCGATTCCCTCAATGCCTATGGCAAGGACTGGACCAAGCATTTCGCCCCGGCCCCCCTGGCGATCGTCTTCCCCAAGAGCATCGAACAGGTGCAGGCCATAGTGCGTTGGGCCAATCGGCACCAGGTTGCGCTGGTGCCGTCCGGTGGCCGTACCGGCCTGTCCGCCGGCGCGGTGGCGGCCAATGGCGAAGTGGTGGTGGCCTTCGACTATATGAACCAGATTCTCGCCTTCAACGAATTCGATCGCACCGCCGTGTGTCAGCCCGGCGTGGTGACCAAGCAGCTGCAGCTGTTCGCCGAGGACAAGGGCCTGTATTACCCGGTGGACTTCGCCTCCGCCGGCTCCAGCCAGATCGGCGGCAATATCGGCACCAATGCCGGCGGCATCAAGGTGATCCGCTACGGCATGACCCGCAACTGGGTGGCCGGGCTTAAGGTGGTCACCGGCACCGGCGAGCTGCTGGAGCTGAACAAGGACCTGATCAAGAACGCCACCGGCTACGACCTGCGCCAGCTGTTTATCGGCGCCGAAGGCACCCTGGGCTTCGTGGTGGAAGCCACCATGCGCCTGGACCGCGCGCCGAAGAACCTCACCGCCATGGTGCTCGGTACCCCGGACTTCGACTCGATCATGCCGGTGCTGCACGCCTTCCAGGGCAAGCTCGATTTGACCGCCTTCGAGTTCTTCTCCGACAAGGCTCTGGCCAAGATCATGGCCCGTGGCGACGTGCCGCCGGCCTTCGACACCGACTGCCCGTTCTACGCCCTGCTGGAATTCGAAGCGGTCAGCGAGGAAGTCGCCGAGGCGGCCCTGGCCACCTTCGAGCATTGCGTCGAGCAGGGCTGGGTGCTGGATGGGGTGATGAGCCAGAGCGAGCAGCAGCTGCAGAACCTGTGGAAGCTGCGCGAATATATCTCCGAGACCATCAGCCACTGGACGCCGTACAAGAACGACATCTCGGTGGTGGTCTCCAAGGTGCCGGCCTTCCTCCACGATATCGACGCCATAGTCGGCGAGCACTATCCGGACTTCGAGATCGTCTGGTTCGGCCATATCGGCGACGGCAACCTGCACCTGAATATCTTGAAGCCGGAGAACCTGTCCAAGGACGAGTTCTTCGCCAAGTGCGCCACGGTGAACAAGTGGGTGTTCGAGACGGTGCAGAAGCACAACGGTTCGATCAGCGCCGAACACGGCGTGGGCATGACCAAGCGCGATTATCTGAGCTATAGCCGCTCCGAGGCGGAGATCGGCTATATGAAGGCGATCAAGGCGGTGTTCGATCCCAACGGCATTATGAATCCCGGAAAGATTTTCCCACTTTAAAGCACCTTTGCCTGGGAGCGGCTCGAGTCGCTTCCAGGGCACAGTCTGTAGGAGCCAGCTTGCTGGCGATCCGCAGTATCGAGAGGCCGGATCGGGTCACTGATCGCCAGCAAGCTGGCTCCTACCAAGAGCGGCGTTTCAAGCGCAACGCATTCCCATAAGGAGTTGCCCATGAGCTACCAGCATCAATATATCGATGGCACCCATATCCACTTTCCCATGGGCAAGGTGGTGTGCATCGGGCGCAACTACGCCGAGCACGCCAAGGAACTGAACAACCCGGTGCCCAGCGAGCCGCTGCTGTTTATCAAGGCCGGTAGCTGTGTGGTGCCGCTGGATGAGGGTTTCAGCATCCCCGCCGACCGTGGCGTGGTGCACTACGAGGCGGAAATCGCCGTGCTGATCGGCAAGCCGCTGTCGCGCACGCCGAACGCCGAGGAAGTGCTGGATGCCATCTCCGGCTTTGCCCCGGCCCTGGACCTGACCCTGCGCGATGTGCAGGCCAAGCTCAAGGACAAGGGTTATCCCTGGGAAGTGGCCAAGAGCTTCGACGGCGCCTGCGTGCTGGCGCCCTTCGTGCCGGGCGATGCGGTCGAGGACCTGACCGATATCGGCATCCGCCTCTCCATCAACGGCGAGCTGCGCCAGGACGGCAACAGCCGCGACATGCTCAACCCCATCCTGCCGATGATCCAGCATATCTGCGGCCACTTCAGCCTGCAGCCGGGCGATGTGATACTCACCGGCACCCCGGTCGGCGTCGGCCCGCTGCTCAAGGGCGACGAGCTGCTGCTGGAACTGGTGGGGCTTAGCAGCTTTGTCAGCCGCGCCCTTTAGCTACAGTTCGGGCACCTGGAGGTGCCCATCACCCGCCTGATAGCAACTTAAGCGTCGCGCTCTAGTCTGAGGGCCATCGTTCTTTCGAGTAGTGTGCGATGCCTAGGCTTTCCCCCCTCATGCGCCCGCGCCGGTTGGCGCTGTTTCTGGCGTTCCTGGTACCGATTGGCATTGCCCTGCTGGTGAGCTACCGGCACTGGGACGAGCGGCTGCACTTCTGGTTTAAACAGCAGCGGGTGAGCGTCGCCGAGCAGAAGGCGAGCATCTGGCTGCCGGGTTACCGCGCGGTGTTGCGGGGCAAACCGGTGCAGGGCCTGGAGCATGATGAGCTGTCCGGGCTGACCTACAGCGCGGTGAGCAACACGCTATTCACCGTCACGGGCAATAACCCGCAGTTGATCGAGCTGTCCCTCGATGGCGAGGTGCTGCGGCGCGTCCAGCTGCGCGGCTTCGCCAATCCGGAGGGGGTCGAAATGCTCTCCGACGGTCGCCTGGCGATTATCGATGAGCGCAAGCGGCGCATGACCAGCTTCAAGCTGGATAAGCTGGCGCTTAGCCTGGATGCGCTCGACTACCCCGCCTTCGACCTGGGCTTTGCCACGGCGGGCAACAAGGGCTTCGAGGGCATCGCCTGGGACTCGCGCCATGAGCGCGTGCTGCTGGCCAAGGAACGCGGTCCCTTTGGCCTGTTCAGCCTGCCGTTTCCCGGTGAGGATGGGGCGACGGGCGCCTTGCAGCCCATGGCCTCCGGCGAGCTGTTTCTGCGTGATATTTCCTCCCTGAGCTATGACGCGCGCACCGACCACACCCTGGTGCTGTCCGATGAGTCGCGGCTGTTGCTGGAGGTGGATGCCCGGGGTGAACCGGTCAGCTTTATCAGCCTGGGCCTGGGCATGAACGGCCTGCATGCTGGTATCCAGCAGGCCGAAGGGGTGACCATGGATGGGGCGGGCAATATCTATATAGTCGGCGAGCCCAACCTGTTCTATGTACTGAGCAAGGAAGCCCCGGTGAATCAGCCGGATAGCGACTGATTCGGCTTGGCTTCAGCTAGTCCCGCTACTCTGGCTCCCTCACTCAATGGATTAATTATCGATGCGTGGTTATTTCACCCTTAAACGCCTGCTGTTGACCGGGCTGCTGCTCGCCTTGCTGGCGCTGGGGCTGCTGGCCCAGGAATACCGGCTATTCGAGCGCGTCTGGTTCAACGCCCAGCAATGGCAGCATGCGGCCAAATGGCAAAGCCAATCGATCTGGCTGACAGACTATCGGGTCGAGCTGGAAGCCATGCCCATCGAGGAGCTGGACGATGATGTCTCGGCCCTGACCTACGATCCCGAGCGCAACAGCCTGTTCACCGTCACCAATAAGCAGCCGCAGCTACTCGAGCTGTCCCTGGATGGTCGGATTCTGCGGCGTATCGATCTGCTCGGCTTCGGCGATGCCGAGGCGGTCGAGTACATCAGTCCGGGCCTCTATGTGATCACCGACGAGCGCCTGCAGCGTCTGATCAAGGTGCGGGTCGATAAGCACACCACCGCGTTGCACGCCGAGCAGTCCCAGCAGCTGTCCCTGGGTATTGGCCTGAATGGCAATAAGGGCTTCGAGGGCCTGGCCTACGACTCCGCCGGGCAGCGCCTGTTTGTCGCCAAGGAGCGCGATCCGCTGCGAATTTACGAGATCCACGGCTTTCCGCGGCGCGATCCCGAGCAGCCGTTCGCCGTGCATGTGCTGGATGATCAGAAGCGCGACGCCGGGTTGTTTGTGCGTGACCTGTCCAGCCTGCAGTTCGATGAGCGCAGCGGCCATCTGCTGGTGCTGTCCGATGAGTCGCGCCTGGTGCTGGAGTTGGATGTCGAGGGGCAGCCGATCAGCAGCCTGTCCCTGCTCGCCGGGCGTCACGGCCTGCAACGCAGCGTGCCCCAGGCCGAGGGCATCGCCATGGATAACCAGGGCACGCTCTATCTGGTCAGCGAACCCAACCTGTTCTACCGCTTTAAAAAACCCGCGCAGCCCTGAGCGCGGCGGACGGCAGCAGTAGACGCGCGGTTTTCCATTCGAAGCCCAGGGTCAGGCCGATAGCGGCGCAGGCCAGGCCTCCCGCCAAACCCCACCAGACCCCCTGGGCGCCCCAGCCCAGGGGGAAGGCCAGCAGCCAGGCCAGGGGCACGCCAAGCGCCCAATAGCAGCCGAGGCCGACCCAGAAGGTGGTCTTGGCGTCTTTCAGGCCGCGAATCGCGCCCATGGCGATGGTCTGGATGCCATCGAAGAACTCGAACCAGGCGGCGATCGCCAGCAGGCTGATGGCCAGCGCCACCACCTCGGCATAGGCCGGGTCGGCGCTATCGAGAAACAGCCCCACCACCCACTGCGGCGCCAACCAGAACAGGCTGGCGAAGGCCAGCATGCACAGGGCACCCAGACCTATGCCCAGGCGTCCGGCCTGGCGCGCCTCGAGCAGGCGACCGGCGCCGAAGTGCTGGCCGATGCGGAAGGTCACCGCATAGGAAATCCCTACCGGCACCATAAAGGCCACATACACCGACATGATCGCAATCTGGTGCGCCGCCAGTTGCTGGCTGCCCAGGGCGCCCATGCACAGCGCGGCGAAGGCGAACAGTCCGGCCTCCACCGCATAGGTGCCGCCAATCGGCAGGCCCAGGCGCAGCAGTTCTTTCAGCTCAAGCCAGGCAGGGCGCAACAGGCCGCGGCCCAGCGGGTAGCCGGCATAGGCGCTGTGGCGCAGTACATGCCAGGCCAGCAGCAGCGCCATCAGGTTCATCACCAGCGCGGTGACCAGGCCGATCCCGCTCAGGCCCAGGCTGGGCAGGCCGAACCAGCCCTCGATCAATGCATAGTTGAGGACGAAGTTGGCCAGCGCCCCGCCAATGCTGATGGCCATCACCGGGCCGGGCCGGCCGATGGCGCTGGTAAAGCCGCGCAGGGCCATAAAACTCATATAGCCGGGCAGGGCGAACACCAGGCTGGAGAGGAATTGCATGGCGCCCTCGACGTTGGCCGGGGCCTGGCCGAAATAGCGCAGCGCGGGGGCCAGGTTCCACAGCGCCAGGCCGGCCAACAACGCCAGGCCCCAGCCCAGCCACAGGCCGTTCTGGGTCAGGCGGGTGACGCCGGCGGCATCGCCGGCTCCGTGACGAATCGCCACCAGGTTGCCGACCGCGGCGATTACCCCAACGCAGAAAATCGACACGAAGGAATAACTGGCCGCGCCCAGGCCGCCGGCGGCCAACTCGGCCGGCCCGAGGTGGCCCATCATCAGGGTGTCGGTGAACACCATCAGCACATGGGCCAGCTGGGCGGCGATCAGCGGACCGGCGAGCTGCAAAATGGCGCGCAGTTCGCTGCGCAGGGGCTGGTGCATGATGAGTTCTACTCAGGCAGATGGCTTGCCCGGATTATCCCGGCAGGCAGAGAATGGTTTAGGGTCTGTTGACGTTTCGTCGCGAACCGCGTTGCTGCGCCAAATTTCACCAGGCAAGGCGCAGGACGCCGGCAATGGTTGTTCCCTTGCCAAGTCCTGTAACACCGCCTGGTGCAATTTGCCGCGCAACCCGAAGGGACGGGCCTGTTTTTGCGCGCGGCTGCGTTTCTCGTCGCTCATTTGGAATAACCAAACCACGCTCCTCGTGCCTTGCCACGCGCAAAAACAGGCTCCGGCGCGGCCGCGCACGAAACGTCAACAGACCCTGATTCTCGGTAGCCAGCCGCGGCAGCACAAAGGGAAAAAGAAGATGCCTTACATGATTAATACTCATGGTAAGCGCGCATGAACCGGCGCCTGCCACCCCTCTATGCCCTGCGCGCCTTCGAGGCGGCGGCGCGGCACAGCTCCTTTACCCGCGCGGCCGAGGAATTGGCCATTACCCAGAGCGCGGTCAGTCGCCATGTGCGCACCCTGGAGGAGCACTTCGGTTGCCGCCTGTTCGAGCGCCGCGGGCGCAGCCTGCAGCTGAGCGAAACCGCGCGCCTGCTGCTGCCGGGACTGCGCGACGGCTTCGATGCCCTGGAGCGCGCCTGTAATGCGTTGCGCGCCGACGATGCGGTGCTGCGCCTAAAAGCCCCCTCGACCCTGACCATGCGCTGGCTGCTGGCGCGCCTGTCGCGCTTTCGCCTGCAAAACAGCGACAGCGAGGTGCAGCTGACCAGCGCCTGGATGGACGTGGACCGGGTGGATTTCCATCACGAACCCTTCGATTGCGCCGTGCTGCTCGGCCGCGGCGGTTTTCCCGAAGAATGGGAGAGCACCCTGCTGTTCGCCGAGTGGCTGGTGCCGGTCTGCGCGGCTGAGGCGGCCAAGGAGGGCCCCTGGGATGTGCCGCGCCTGCAGGCGGCGGAGCTCTTGCACCCCACCGCCGATCGTCGCGACTGGCGGCGCTGGCTGCAGGCCATGGGCCTGAGCGAGCAGATCGCGCTCAAGGGCGGCCAGGTCTTCGACACCCTGGAGCTGGGCATAGTGGCGGCCGAGCGCGGCTATGGCGTATCGATCGGCGACCTGGTGATGGTCGCCGAGGATGTGCAGCAGGGCCGCCTGGGTTTGCCCTGGCCCAGCGCAGTGCCCAGCGGCGAGAGCTACTACCTGGTCTGGCCCAAGGCGCGACGTGGTCAGGAGCGCTTGCAGCGGTTGAGGGATTTCCTCCTGGCGGAAGTCGCGGCCATGCGTTTGCCCCAGGTGCAGGCCGTGGAAGCATTGGGGCACTAAGGCCCGAGGCGGGCCGTGCGTAAAAAATATTGGACTATCTGTGGCGGACCGCTCAGGCGGAAACTGGTTGAAACAGGCGATTATTGGCGTCTTGCGAGGATTGTCGGGCAGGCTGGCGGTCTTATTTTTCGACATTCCGTGCTGAATTGTTTGACATATTTTACGGCTTTGGCAGACTGGCGGCAGGGTTGCGGCTGTCCGGCACTGCTTGTGTGCGGGCGTACGAGCCACAGTGGTCGGCTTATTCGGCCACTCAGGACGGGCGTAACCAGCGGAAAACAGGAAGTCGAACGGCTTTGGCTGTCCTTCCTGCACAGCAACGGCAGGCCAAGCCTGCCCCAAGGTGATGTATGTCCAACAACGCAAACCAGTCCAAGCGTAAACCCGTTGTCCTGATGTCCATGGGCGCCCAAGAGCGCAAGGGCCATGCCTACCAAGTCATGACCCACAAGTACATAACCCCCCTGGTCGAGCTCTCCGGTTGCGTGCCCCTGCTGGCACCCAGCTGCTGCGGCACCGACGACCTCGAGCAATACCTGTCGATGGTCGACGGGGTCTACCTGACCGGCGCCGGCAGCAATATCGATCCGGCGCTCTACGGCCAGGAGAACCTGACGCCGAGCAAGGGCCAGGACCGTGATCGCGACCTCTTCGATCTTCCGCTGATCCGCGCCGCCATCGCCCGTGGCCTGCCGCTGTTCGGCATCTGCCGCGGCATGCAGGAAATCAACGTGGCCCTGGGCGGCGATATCCACCAGAAGGCCTACGAGGTCGACGGCATAAATGACCACCGTGAGGATTCCGACGATCCGGTGGATGTGCAGTACGCCGACACCCACAGGGTGCGTCCGGTGCCCGGCACCTGGTTCGCCGAGCTGATGGGCCAGGCAGAAATCCCGGTCAACTCCCTGCATGGCCAGGCCCTGGACAAGCTGGGCGAGGGCATCGAGGCCTTGGCCCATGCCGAAGACGGCCTGATCGAAGCCATCCACCTGCCGGGCGCGGCGAGTTTCACCCTGGCCGTGCAGTGGCACCCGGAGTGGCAAGCGGCGCAGAACCCGCAGTCGGTGAAGATCTTCCAGGCCTTCGGCGACGCCTGCCGTCAGCAGGCCGCGCGGCGCGATCAGTAGCACTGAACAGGCACAAAAGAAGCCCCGCAGATGCGGGGCTTCTTATTGTATGGCCCGAGCGTTCAGGTCCCGCTGACGCTGGGGCGGTACTGCAGCGCCTCGGCCAGATGCGGGCGGCCGATACTGGTCGCGCCGTCCAGATCCGCCAGGGTGCGCGCCACCTTCAATACCCGGTGCGCGGCGCGCAGGCTCAGGCCCAGGCGTTCGCAGGCGCTCTCCAGCCAATGCCGGTCCTCGCCGTGCAAGGCGCAATGCTGCTGCACGCCGGCCAGGTCCAGGTGGGCATTGGCGCAGCCCTGGCGCGCCAGTTGCTGCCGGCGGGCCTCGATCACCCGCTCGGCCAGCTCGGCGCTGCTGGGGCCTTGGCTGGCGCTGCTGTCCAGGCGGGTGGTTTCCCGCGGTACCGTCAGATGCAGGTCGATGCGGTCGAGCAGGGGCCCGGAGAGTTTGCCGCGGTAGCGCTGGACCTGCTCGGCCGAGCAGCGGCAACGCCCCGAGGGATCGCCCAGGTGCCCGCAGGGGCAGGGGTTCATCGCCGCCACCAGCTGGAAGCGCGCGGGGAAGCGCACCTTGTCGCGGGCCCGGGCTATGACTATATGGCCGCTTTCCAGGGGCTCGCGCAGCACCTCCAGGACTCTTCTGTCGAACTCGGGCAGCTCATCCAGGAACAGCACGCCTTGATGGGCCAGGGTGATTTCCCCGGGTTGCGGACGGCTGCCACCGCCGACCAGGGCCGGGCCGGAGGCGCTGTGATGCGGGGTGCGAAAGGGCCGTTGCGGCCACGCGGCCAAGGGCGTGTGGCTGGCCACCGAGTGGATGGCGGCCACTTCCAGGGCTTCCTGCTCGTCCAAGGGTGGCAGCAAGCCGGGCAGGCGGCTGGCCAGCAGGGTCTTGCCGGTGCCGGGTGGTCCGCTGAACAGCAGGTTGTGCGAGCCGGCGGCGGCCACCAGCAGCGCGCGCTTGGCGGCCAGCTGGCCCTGCACTTCGGCCAAATCCGGGTAGGGCTGGAGCTGGCGCAGCAGCCCTTGCGCCTGGTAGGGCGCGATAGGCGCCTGGCCATTGAGGTGGGCGGCCACCTCGAGCAAGTGCTCGACGGCTAGCACGCACAGCCCCGAGGCCAGGCTGGCTTCCTCGGCGTTGGCCTTGGGCACCAATAAGGTGCGCCCGGCGGCACGGGCGGCCAGGGCGGCGGGCAATACGCCCTGAACCGGGCGTATTGCCCCGGACAACGCCAGTTCGCCCAGGCATTCGAACTGTTCCAGGGCGCCGGCCGGCACCTGGCCGCTGGCGGCGAGGATGCCCAAGGCAATCGCCAGGTCGAAACGGCCGCCGTCTTTCGGCAGATCGGCGGGGGCCAGGTTCAGGGTGATGCGTCGGGGCGGGAAGTCGAAGGCGCAATTGAGGATGGCGCTGCGCACCCTGTCCTTGCTTTCCTTGACCGCGGTTTCCGGCAGGCCGACCAGTGCCAGGGAGGGCAGGCCGTTGGCCAGATGGGCTTCGACTGTCACCGCGGGGGCTTCGATGCCGACTTGGGCGCGGCTGTGGACTATGGCCAGGGACATCGATCGCTCCTTGATCGGTTAACGCATCCGCGCTGGGGTTTTACTCGCTAGCGGCCGGGGCGTCTACGCTGGTGCTGCGGGCTTCCATCTCGGCCACTTTGGCTTCCAGGGCTTCCAGGCGCGCGCGGGTGCGGGCGAGGACCACCATCTGGCTGTCGAACTCGTCGCGGCTGACCAGGTCCAGCTTGCTGAACGCGCTTTGCAGCAGGATCTTGAACTGGCTTTCGAACTCGCTGCGCGGCAGCGGGCTGTCGCCATGGAACAGGCGGGAGGCGTGGGTGCCGAGGGCGTCGAGCAGGGCTTTGGGTGGCAGCATGGTGAGGTTCCGGTAGCAGGTGGTCGCCAGTGTAGCACGCAGCTCCGGGCGCTTTGCCTGGGCCTTGGTTGGTGCACTTTGCTGGTACATCGCACGCTTTTCGCGCATGCAGTGACAGTACACCGCACCATTGTTGTGCGTTAGTTGTGCCTAAAAGTCGGGAAAAGTGCCCTGTTAGATGGATAACTGCATGAAATTAGTCGCTTTTGTCGAAGTTGGCAGGATTTCTGCTTTGTCTCCTGCGACGCATGCGCCGATGCAGTTCCGGTGCATCAGACGGAGCAGGGAAGTGTTTCGTCGAGAGCTGTTGCTGAGCATCGCTGCCGCTGGGGCAGGGCGCGATGCATTTCAAAAGCCAGACACTGCGCTTAGACTTGGGCCGGGTTTGTTTTCCTGGGGCAAGTCCACCTTACACGGGAGAAAGTTACATGAAGCTAGTCACTGCCATCATCAAGCCGTTCAAGCTGGACGACGTCCGTGAGTCACTGTCGGAGATCGGCGTGCAGGGCATCACTGTCACCGAGGTCAAAGGCTTCGGTCGGCAGAAGGGTCACACCGAGCTGTACCGCGGTGCCGAATATGTGGTCGATTTTTTGCCTAAGGTGAAGATCGACGTGGCCATCGCCGATGACCAGCTAGATCGCGTGATCGAGGCCATCACCAAGGCCGCCAACACCGGCAAGATCGGTGACGGCAAGATCTTCGTGGTCAACCTGGAACAGGCCATCCGCATCCGTACCGGCGAAACCGATACCGACGCAATCTAAACGCTCTTCGAACCCCCATGCCCCAGGAGAAAAACATATGACTCTGCGTAAGATCGCAGGGCTAGGAGCCCTTGTGTCCCTCGTTACCCCCGGCCTAGCCATGGCGGACGAGGTTGTATTGAACAGTGGTGATACCGCCTGGATGATAGTCGCCAGTGCGCTCGTACTGTTCATGACCATTCCCGGCCTGGCGCTGTTTTACGGCGGCATGGTGCGGTCCAAGAACGTTCTGTCGGTGATGATGCAGTGCTTCGCCATCACCTGCCTGATCAGCATCCTGTGGGTCGTCTACGGCTACAGCATCGCCTTCGATGTCACCGGCATGGAGCAGGGGGTCGTCAACTTCAACTCCTTTATCGGCGGTCTGTCCAAGGCCTTCCTCGGCGGTGTCACCCCAGCCAGCTTGACCTATGCCATCCCGGAAAGCGTGTTCATCATCTTCCAGATGACCTTCGCCATCATCACCCCGGCCTTGATCGTCGGTGCCTTCGCCGAGCGCATGAAGTTCTCCGCCATGCTGATCTTTATGGGCGTGTGGTTCACCCTGGTCTATGCACCTATCGCGCACATGGTCTGGTCCGGTAACGGCGGCCTGCT
>Ga0209343_10004906_pt1 | contig 16422 bp, 10 predicted proteins | sample RifCSPlowO2_02_FD_184026 | JGI IMG/M metagenome (GOLD analysis project Ga0209343, IMG submission 184026) | Groundwater microbial communities from Rifle, Colorado - Rifle CSP2_plank lowO2_0.2 (SPAdes) (version 2) | ecosystem: Environmental > Aquatic > Deep subsurface > Groundwater | place... | reverse complement strand
CACCTGCTACGTCAACTACAACGAGCCGGGCATAGGCCACGACCTGCTCAAGGTACTTAGCCACAACGAAGTGCCCTACGTGCTGGTGGAAAAAGAAAAGTGTTGCGGCATGCCCAAGCTGGAGCTCGGCGACCTGGATTCGGTCAACGCCAGCAAGGAGGCCAACATCCCGGTGCTGGTCAAATACGCGAAAGACGGCTACGCCATCCTGAGCGCGGTGCCCAGTTGCACGCTGATGTTCAAGCAGGAAATTCCGCTGATGTACCCTGACGATGCCGATGTGCAACTGGTCAAGGCGCACATGTGGGACCCGTTTGAATACCTGATGGCGCGCAAACGCGACGGCTTGCTGAAGACCGAATTTCCCGTGCCGCTCGGCAAAATCAGCTACCAGATTCCCTGCCACGGCCGGGTGCAGAACATTGGCAAGAAGACCGAGGAAATGCTCAAGATGGTGCCGGGCACCAGCGTACACACGCATGAGCGCTGCTCGGGCCATGCCGGTACTTTTGGCGTCAAAGTGCCGTATCACCAGCAGGCGATGAAAATCGGCAAGCCGCTGTTCAAGGCCATGGCCAATCACAAGGACGGCGGCCTGCCCGACGTCATCAGCAGCGACTGCCCGCTGGGTGGCCACCACATCGCCCAGGGCTTTGAAGTCAACAACCTGGGCGCACCGCCGCAAAAACATCCTTTGAGCCTGATACGCACGGCCTACGGCCTTGAATAAACTCGGACGCCCCCTATGCAGACCACCGGAAAAATCACCCGCGACAGCCTCATGACCCTGGAGGCCTACACCCAGTACCGCAAGGAAAACAAGCCCGCCATCATGGCGCACCGCCAGCTCCGCAGCGTGCATCTGGGCGAGCACATCAACGTGCAGTTCGAAAGCGAAACCAGCATCCGCTACCAGATCCAGGAAATGCTGCGCCTCGAAAAAATCTTTGAGGCTGAGGGCATAGAGCAGGAGATCGAGGCTTATGCGCCCTTGATGCCTGACGGCGGCAACTGGAAAGCCACCATGATGCTGGAGTACCCCGACGTCAACGAGCGCAAGCGTGAGCTGGCGCGCCTGATTGGTGTCGAAGACCATCTGTTTGTCGAGGTCGAAGGCCACGCCAGGGTGTATGCGATTGCCGACGAAGACATGGCCAGGGAGAACGACGAAAAGACATCGGCCGTACACTTTGTGCGCTTCGAGCTGAATGCGGCCATGCGCGCGGCGGTCAAGGCCGGTGCCAGCGTCAAGCTCGGCTGCGACCACACCCACTACCCGGCGCATGTGACGATTGCCGCCGAGACGCTGGCCTCGCTGGCCAGCGACCTGCGATAAAGCGCCGAGTCGAATTGTTTGCGGCGGGCCACGCCTCAAGTAAAGTCAGGCTTTCGGTTGGAAACTCAAAGTCATGCTGTTTTTACTCTCGCCAGCCAAATCGCTGGACTACGACACCCCGCCGCATAGTGCGGTACACAGCAAGCCGCTGTTCACACGGCAGTCGGCCCAGTTGATCGACGTGCTCAAAACCAAAACGCCGCAGCAAATCAGCACGCTGATGAAGCTGTCGGACACGCTGGCCGGCCTCAATGTGGCGCGTTACCAGGCCTGGTCAGGCAAATTCACCGCCAAAAACTCCAAACAGGCCGTGCTGGCCTTCAATGGGGACGTGTACGAAGGGCTGGACGCCAGAACGCTGGACGAGCAGCAGCTCGGCTGGGCGCAAGATCATGTGTGCATTCTCAGCGGCTTGTACGGCGTGCTGCGGCCGCTGGATCTGATGCAGCCTTACCGGCTGGAGATGGGCACCCCGCTGGTCACCGGCCACGGCAAAAACCTCTACCAGTTCTGGGGCTCGCAGATTGCCGACTACCTGAATGTTCGCGCCGCGGCCGATACCTTGCCCGTCATCGTCAATCTCGCCAGCGAAGAGTATTTCAAGGCAGTGGACCGCAAGGCGCTCAAAGCCCGTGTGGTGAGCTGCGTGTTCGAAGAGTTCAAGGGCGGCAAGTACAAAATCATCAGCTTCATGGCCAAGCGCGCGCGCGGCCTGATGGTGCGCTACGCCATCGAAAAGAAGCTGGGCAGCGTCAAACAACTCGAGAGCTTCAGTGCCGAAGGCTACCGTTTTGAGCCGGCGGCGTCCGGGCCGGACCGGCTGGTGTTCCGGCGCAGACAGCCATGAAAACAAGCGCAAAATCAATCGGCATTGAAGTCAAAGCCCCTGGCGCTGCGCAGGCCCTTCGATGAACACCCCGGAAAACTCCCAACTGGGCAAAACCTCTGCCTACATCGACCAGTACGATGCCTCGCTGCTGTTTCCCATTGCCCGCGCCGTCAAGCGTGAAGAGCTGGGTCTGAAGGAAGCGCTGCCGTTTTTTGGCGCCGACATGTGGACCGCGTATGAGCTGAGCTGGCTGAACCTGCGCGGAAAACCGCAGGTGGCGCTGGCGCACATCACCGTGCCCTGCGAGTCACCCCGCATTGTCGAGAGCAAGTCTTTCAAGCTCTACCTCAACAGCTTCAACCAGACCCGTTTTCTTGATGCGCGCGAAGTGCGTGAGCGCATTCGCGCCGACCTCAACGCGGTGGTGGGGGCCGGTGTGGGTGTCAAAACCCTGGGGCCGGAGCTGTTCGACCAGGAGCCGGTTCATGAGCTTGACGGCCTGAACCTGGACCGGCTGGACGTCGAGTGCCTGCACTACACACCGGCGCCGGAGTCGCTGTTTGCCGATGCCGCCGAGCCGCCGGTCAGTGAAACCCTGGTGTCCAACCTGCTCAAAAGCAATTGCCCGGTCACCGGCCAGCCCGACTGGGGCAGTGTGCAGATCCGCTACTCCGGCCCGCCCATTGACCAGGAAGGCCTGCTGCAGTACCTGGTGAGTTTTCGCAAGCACAACGAGTTTCATGAGCAGTGCGTCGAGCGCATCTTCATGGATGTCTGGACCCGCTGCCGGCCGCTGAAACTGTCGGTCTACGCCCGCTACACGCGGCGCGGCGGGCTGGACATCAACCCGTTTCGGACCAGTTATCCGCAGGCGCTGCCGGCTAACATCCGCACCGCGCGGCAGTAGTCGGCTGGCGGTGGTCGCGGGCGCCTCAAAAAAGCTGGCCGGCTCCTGCCGCCCGATCAATAGCCTCTTGCCCCGGGCCGGTGCGGACGACAGGCGTTTTCGGGTGGGCCTGTTCGAGGGTGTCGGCCTTGACCAGCGCAGCGACGCGCACGCCCAGCAGGCGCAGGCGCTGGTTCAGCGGGACGCGTTTGAGGCACAGGCCGGCGGCGTGGCGTATGGTTTTGGCGTCCGCCGTGTAGGTTTGAATCGTCTGGTCGCGCGTCACACTCTTGAAGTTGTCATAACGCAGCTTGATGCCAATGGTTTTTCCAGCGTAGCCCTTGCGCTGCAGGTCGTCGGCCAGCTTTTCGCACAGCTCGGTGAAGACGGCGCCCAGCGCCGCCTTGTCGCGCACCGCGTGCAGGTCGCGCTCAAAGGTGGTTTCTCGGCTCATGCTGACGGGTTCGCTTTCAGTGACCACCGGCCTGTCGTCGCGGCCCCAGGCGCTGTCGTGCATCCACGCGCCGGTGGCCTTTCCGAAGTGGTCGATCAACCATTCACGTTTTTTCGCAGCCAGATCGCCGATGGTGTGGATCTGCAGCTTGGCGAGCTTTTCACCGGCCTTGGGGCCGATGCCGTTGATCTTGCGGCAACTCAATGGCCAGATTTTCCCTTGCAGGTCCGCTTCGTCGATGATGGAGATGCCGTTGGGCTTGTTGAACTCGCTGGCCATTTTGGCGAGCAGCTTGTTCGGCGCCACGCCGATGGAGCAGGTCAGGCCGGTCTTGTCAAAAATCTCCTTTTGTATCAGGCGCGCCAGCACCCGCCCGCCTTCACGCTGACCGCCGGGCACGTCGGTGAAGTCGATGTAGACCTCGTCCACGCCCCGGTCTTCCATCTGCGGCGCGATTTCGGTGATCAGGCTTTTAAACAGATGCGAGTATTGGCGGTACTCGTCGAAATCGACCGGTAACAAAATCGCCTGGGGGCAGAGCCTGGCCGCCTTCATCAGCCCCATTGCCGAGCCCACGCCAAATTGCCGCGCCGCGTAAGTGGCGGTGGTGATGACGCCGCGGCCGGTGTAGTCCTTGAGCCGCGCAAACGCGTCCACCGGGATAAAGCGCAATTGCCGCCCGGCCTGCGCCAGGCGCTCATCGACCTTGCGCCGCCCGCCACCGATGACCACCGGCAAGCCCTTGAGCTGCGGGTAACGCAGCAGCTCGACTGACGCGTAAAACGCGTCCAGGTCGAGGTGGGCGATGCGGCGGGTCGGGGTGGTCACCGCGTAAGCATAGCGCCCGTCCGGCGGCCATCCGGTAGGCCTGATTCGCGGCAAACTTGACCAGGCTCAATACCGTGGTTTGGCAGTTCGCGCATGATCGAAAGGTTGCCCGCAACGGGCGCAGGAGGGGCGTCCGGTGCAGGATTCTATGACGAGTGATTGGCGGGACAGCGCGGCAGCCGCGCCGGGTGCGGGGGTGGACCGTCTCATGTACGCGAGCCTGAGCAGTTTCGAAGGCCCGGTGTTTGCCGAGATGCACCGCATTCGCGACCACGCGTTGCAGCGCAACGTGGCGGACGAGGTTCACGTTGCGCTGCTGCACCAGAGCGGCTGGTTCGTTGAATGGATGGAAGGGCCGCCGGCGGGCGTGCATGCCGTGATGGGGCGCGTGGCGCGCGACGCGCGCCACCGCGGCCTTTGGCTGCTGCATTCGAGCCGCGGCTCGCGTCGGCTGACGGAGCCTTGGTCCATGGCCATCGTGCAGACCCGCGAGCGCCCCACCGATTTCGCACGCCGGGTGATGACCCTGCGCGAGGAGCACAGCAAGGGTCTCGTGCCGGACCCGGCGACGGTGTGGCGGCGCCTGTCCACACCGCTGACGCATCCCGGCGCGGCCGAGCAGGCTGTCAGCGACCGGTTTCAGCGCGTCATGGTCTGCTCGGCTCAGGGCGCGGATTCCTTCGACATGGTGCGCTGGTTGGGCCAGAGGCATGATGCCGAGGTGGTGCATCGGCGGTTCGCCGGCAGCCGCGCCGACGGGCTGGACGTGGCGACCGACTATGTGGACCTCGATTCCGGCACTGTCGTGCGGCGGGTGATCGCCATGGCTCGCAATGGCCTGCACATCGGACTGACGCAGGCTTTCTTGCCTGACTACTCGCACGTGATTCTGTTGCTCAGCGGCGACGGCACCCGTGACGGCAATCTGATGCAGCGGCTGGTGGCCGCCTGCGTGCGTCTTGCGCACCGGCCCGTGGTGGTGGGATTGGGGCCGCTGCCCTGCGATCACGCCACGCTGCAGCAGACGGCCCGCCGCGGCGGGCTGGTCTATCTGGACTGCGATCTCGCGGGGCGCATCGACGCGCAGGCCTGGTGGGATGCCGCCGAACCCTTGCTGGACCTGAGCCTGGCGCCCGGCTTCGATTCGATGCCGCTGCCGGGCGCGGACTGAGGCACGCCGGTCGGCAGTTTCAGTCAGGGCCCGGCAGCAAAATCCCCTGGTCCACCGTGTTGATCGTCGTGTGACCGCAAAACGCCATCGTCAGGTCCAGCTCTTTGTGAATGATTTCCAGCGCCTTGGTCACACCTTTTTCACCCATTGCGCCCAGGCCGTACAGGAAGGCGCGGCCGATGTAGCAGCCCTTGGCGCCCAGGGCTCTGGCCTTGAGCACGTCCTGGCCGCTGCGGATGCCGCCGTCCATGTGTACCTCGATCTGGCGACCGACCGCCGCCACGATTTTCGGCAATGCGCGAATCGATGACTCGGCGCCATCGAGTTGCCGGCCCCCGTGGTTGGACACGATCAGCGCGTCGGCACCGCTGTTGACCGCCAGAGCGGCGTCTTCCACGTCCTGAATGCCTTTGAGGATCAGCTTGCCGCCCCAGCGGTTTTTGATCCACTCGACATCGCCCCAGTTGAGGCCGGGATCGAATTGCCTGGCGGTCCATTCCGACAGCGAGCCCATGTTCTGGACGCCCTTGACGTGGCCGACGATGTTGCCGAAGCCACGGCGCGAGGTGCCCAGCATGCCCAGGCACCAGCGCGGCTTGCTCATCAGGTTGAGGAGGGTGGCGGCGGTCAGCTTGGGCGGTGCCGACAAACCGTTTTTCAGGTCCTTGTGGCGCTGGCCCAGAATCTGCAAATCGAGCGTCAGCACCAGCGCCGAGCAGTTCGCGGCCTTGGCGCGGTCAATCAGGCGTTCAATGAAGTCGCGGTCTTTCATCACATACAACTGGAACCAGAAAGGGTGGCGGTCCGTGGCTGCCGCCACGTCTTCGATCGAGCAGATGCTCATGGTTGACAACGTGAACGGAATGCCGAACTTTTTGGCCGCGCGCGCACCAAGAATTTCCCCGTCGGCATGCTGCATGCCGGTCAGGCCGGTCGGCGCAATCGCCACCGGCATGGCCACCGGCTGGCCGATCATCCGGGTGGCGGTGCTGCGGTTTTCCATGTTGACCGCGACGCGCTGGCGCAGCTTGATCTTGTGGAAGTCGCTTTCGTTGGCTCGGTAGGTGCTCTCGGTCCACGCGCCGGAGTCGGCGTAGTCGTAAAACATGCGGGGAACCCGCTTCTTGGCCAGAACGCGCAAGTCTTCGATGCTGGTGATCACGGTCATCGCTTGTCTCCTTGCTTCTTGAATGAATCAGGCCAGGGCGGCGGGCTTGGCGCGGCGTGATCAGACGGCCGACAGCCGCGCCCGGTGCCGCGCAATCTGCGCCCGCACCTGTGCGGGCGCGGTGCCGCCCAGGATGTTGCGGGCGTTGAGCGAACCGTGCAGACTGAGCACGTCGTACACGTCTTTTTCGATTTTCGGGTTGAACTGCTGCAACACCTGCAAGGGAAGTTCGGACAAGTCCACATGGTGTGAAATCGCCGCCTTGACCGCATGGGCCACTGCCTCGTGGGCGTCGCGAAAGGGCAGGCCTTTTTTGACCATGTAGTCGGCCAGGTCGGTCGCGGTCGCGTAACCTCTGAGAGCGGCGCGCTCCATCGCTTCGGGCTTGACGGTGATGCCGCCCACCATCTCGGCAAAGATGCGCAGCGTGTCTTTCAGTGTGTCCACGGTGTCGAACAGCGGCTCCTTGTCTTCCTGGTTGTCCTTGTTGTAGGCCAGCGGCTGGCCCTTCATCAGCGTGATCAGGCCCATCAGGTGGCCGACGACGCGGCCGGTCTTGCCGCGCGCCAGTTCGGGCACGTCGGGGTTTTTCTTCTGCGGCATGATGGACGAGCCGGTGCAAAAGCGGTCGGCAATGTCGATGAAGCCGAAGCTCTGGCTCATCCACAGCACCAGCTCTTCGCTGAGCCGGCTGATGTGGACCATTGCCAGGGACGCAGCGGCGGTGAATTCAATCGCGAAGTCGCGGTCGCTCACCGCGTCCAGGCTGTTCTGGCAGACCTGGGGCTGGCCCTGGCCATCGACCATGCCCAGGGTTCTGGCGACACGCTCGCGGTCCAGCGGGTAGCTGGTGCCGGCCAAGGCGGCGGCGCCCAGCGGCAGGCGGTTCACGCGCTTGCGCACGTCCTGCAGGCGCTCTGCGTCGCGTGAGAACATCTCGACATAAGCCAGCATGTGGTGGCCAAAACTGACCGGTTGCGCCACCTGCAGGTGGGTAAAGCCGGGCAGGATGACCTCGGCATTTTTCTCGGCGATATCGACCAGCGCCTTTTGCAGGTCAAGCAGCAGCGCGCCGATCAGGTCGATCTCGCCGCGCAGCCACAGGCGCACATCGGTGGCGACCTGGTCGTTTCTGGAGCGGCCGGTGTGCAGGCGTTTGCCGGCGTCGCCGACGAGCTGCGTCAGGCGCGCTTCGATGTTCAGGTGAACGTCTTCCAGGTCAAGTTTCCACTCGAAGGCGCCCGACGCGATCTCCGCCGTGATGTGCGCCAGGCCTTTTTGGATGGCGGCATGGTCAGCCGCGCCAATGATGGCCTGCGCCGCCAGCATTTCGGCGTGGGCCAGCGAGCCGGCGATGTCGGCTTGATAAAGGCGCTTGTCAAAGAAGACGCTGGCGGTGTAGCGTTTGACCAGATCGCTCATCGGTTCGGAGAACAGGGCAGACCAGGCTTGGGATTTTTTGTCGAGTTGGCTCACGTCGGGCTTTCTTTGGGCGGCTGTCTGCCGGCAGCAATGGCGCCATTGCCGGGGCCGGGCGGCAACTGGCGTTATTTTCGTGAAAGTACGGGTTTGGCGCCGGTTTTAAGGCTGCCGATGCTGCAATACTAACGAGGTCGATTTTATCTGTGTGCCGGGCGACCTGAAAAAATGGATGTCAACCCTCAAAAAAAACAGGCCGCAAAATCGACCAGAAAGAGACAGGTCAACCCATTTCATGCACCCCGAGTCCGCTTTATTGCCATTTGACGAGTCCACTGCGCTGGGCGGCCTTAGCCAGCCTGAAGACCCGACTGTCCGCCTGCCGGCCCGCGTCAATGTGTTCGATGCCTGCAATGTCGGGGTGGTGCTGCGCGCCGTGCTGTTTGTGGAGGCGGTGGTCGGCGTCGGCGCCATGTTCGGCGCCAGCCTGTTTATCGACTGGCTGCTGCGCTTTTCGCTGCTGACCGGGGGGGTGCTGCCGGCCACGCTGGCCTGGCTGATCGGGGCCTGTGTCCTCAAGGCTTACCTGGCCCGGCTGCGCACGGGGTACCAGTGGCTGGCCGGCATTGGCCTGGGTGCGCTGGCGGGCCTGTACGGCTGCGGCCTGCTGGCCCTGATGGGTCTGCTGGCGCCGGCCCCGTGGCTGGCCAGCGCCGCAGCCGGCGCCCTGCTGTCGTCGGTGCTGGTCGCCGGGCTGGTCTGGCGCGCCAAGGCGCGCACACCGGCGGCGACCGCGGCACGGCTGGCCGAGCTGCAGTCGCGCATCCGGCCGCATTTTTTGTTCAACACACTGAACAGTGCCATCGCGCTGGTGCGTGCCGAGCCCGCCAAGGCCGAGGCCGTGCTGGAAGACCTGAGCGAGCTGTTTCGCCACGCGCTGGCCGAGCAGGCCGAGTCGGTCACGCTGGGGCAGGAAATCGCGCTGGCGCAGCGCTACCTGGCGATCGAGCAGATCCGGTTTGGCGAGCGCCTGCGGGTTCAGTGGCGCCTGGATCCCGAGGCCGAGCCGGCCAAACTGCCGCCCCTGCTGCTTCAGCCGCTGGTTGAAAATGCGGTGCGGCACGGCGTCGAGCCCAGCGCCCAGGGCGCGCAGGTCAAAATCTCGACCGCGCGTCGCGGCAGCATGGTGGTGCTCAAGGTGACCAATTCTTCGCCGGCCGGCGTCGGCGAGCGCGGCCACGGGCTGGCGCTGGCCAATGTGCGCGAACGCCTGGCGCTGCTGCACGATGTGCAGGCGCAGTTCAAGACCGTTTTCAAGGATGGTGTTTTTCAAGTGAGGCTGGAGATTCCCTTATGACGGCAAACCTCAGGGCACTGATTGTGGATGACGAGGCGCTGGCGCGTTCGCGCCTGCGCACACTGCTGGGTGATTGCACCGAGCCTGCCGCCACGGTGGTGGCCGAAGCCGCGCACGCGGTGCAGGCGATAGCCGCATTGCACCGCGACAGCTTCGATGTCGTGCTGCTGGACATCCGTATGCCGGGCGCCGACGGCATCACGCTGGCGCAGACCCTTGCCGAGCTGCCGCAACCGCCGGCGGTGGTGTTCGTGACCGCCCATTCCGAGCATGCGGTGCAGGCTTTCGATCTCGAAGCGGTGGACTACCTGACCAAACCGGTGCGGCTGGCGCGCTTGCAGCAGGCGCTGCAAAAAGTCGAGCGCCTTGCGCTTGCAAAAAAAGGGCTACCGCCCGATTCGAATGAAGAACACCTGGTCATCCAGGACCGTGGCCGGACCGAACGCGTGCCATTGGCCGAGGTGCTGTACCTGAAGGCCGAACTCAAATACATCACCGTGCGCACCGCCGGAAAAAGCTACATCCTCGACGGCAGCCTCAACGAGCTGGAGGAACGCTATCCCCGGCAGTTCATGCGTGTCCACCGCAACGCACTGGTGGCGCGCCGCGCGGTGCGCGCGCTGGAAAAGCATTTTGACCCCGAAGAAGGCGAAGGCTGGGCGGTGCGGCTCACGGGCATCAACGAATTGCTGGCGGTCTCGCGACGCCAGCTTGGTGCGGTGCGGGAAGCGATTGTGGGTTGACGGGCTGAGAAGCTGAAAAGGGCGACGGGGTCGCATAAGCGGCCGGGTCCGGGTGCCGCGGCAGCCCCAGGGCGCTTCGGCCGGTTCCCGGCGTGGCCGGTGTCCTACATGGCGGCCTTTGTTTTTCGGTTGCAATGGACGCACAATGCAAATCGCTCGATGGCGGGCTTGCTGGCGTGTGCTGGCGCGGCTGCGCCAACGGACGTCGCCGAGGAGAAAAAATGACTGAAGAACACCCAGCGGACCCGCCGCTGGCCCCAGTGGAGGCGGTGGCTTTGCCCGAGCCGGAGCGGGTGCTTTTGCACATGCCGGTGGACATTCGCAGCATGTCGCTGGTCGTGCTGGCGGGCCTGGCCAGTCTGTTTGTGCTGCATTGGGCCAAGGCGGTTTTTATCCCGGTGATGCTCAGCGTGCTGTTCAGCTACGCGTTCTCGCCAGTGGTCAACTGGATGGAGATCAAACGCGTGCCGCGCTGGCTGGGCGCTGCGCTGCTGTTGCTGGCGATTCTCGGTGTGATCGGCTCGACCGCCTATTCCCTTCGCGATGAGGCGGCGCAATTACTGGAGTCGCTGCCGGCGGCGGCCCAAAAATTCAGGCAGGCTGTGAAAACACGGGGCGGCCGATCCGACAGCACGCTGGAAACCGTGCAGAAAGCCGCGTCGCAAATTGAGCAGGCGGCCCAGGAAAGTGGTGCAGTTTCCGGCGCGACCCGCGGGGCCGTGCGTGTGGTCGTCGAGCGGGCGCGTTTCGACGTGAAAGATTATTTGTGGACGGGCACCATCGGCCTGATCACCCTGATCGGTCAGACCACGGCGGTCATTTTTCTCACCTACTTTTTGATGCTCTCTGGCGACACCTTTCGCCGCAAGCTCATCAAGCTGGCAGGCCCCAGCCTGAGCAGCAAGAAAATCACGCTGCAGGCGCTCAATGAGATCACCGGCCAGATCCAGCGCTACCTGCAGGTGCAACTGCTGACCAGTGTACTGGTGGGCGTATTGACCTGGCTGGCCCTGCTGGCCATTGGGTTGGATAATGCCGCGGTCTGGGGCATTGCCGCAGGCGTGCTCAATCTGGTGCCTTATGTGGGCGCACTGGTGACGGCGGCGGCCTCGGCGCTGGTCGGATTTTTGCAGTTCGGCTCGCTCAACATGGCGCTCCTGGTCGCTGGTGCCTCGCTGCTCATCCACACCCTCGTCGGCAACCTGATCACCCCCTGGCTGACCAGCCGCACCGGCCGCATGAGCCCGGTGGCGGTGTTTGTCGGACTGCTGGCCTGGGGCTGGCTCTGGGGCGTCTGGGGCCTGTTGCTCGGTATCCCCATCCTGATGATCGTCAAGTCCATTTGCGACCGGGTCGATGACCTGAAGCCGATTGGCGAGTTTCTCGGGTCATGACAACCTGTCTGACTTGGGAAGCATCGGCTGCAAATCGGCCACAGCCCCCTGAACAAGCAATACGGAGCGCGCGGGAAGGTCTGCCAGCGACAGCCACTGCCCTTCCGACACGACGCGATCCGGCCTGAATCCGTCCCCGGCCGCCACACCGGCACGCTGCCAGCGAATGTGCAAAATGCGTTCCTGCACATCCAGCGTCAGCTCTACAAAGGGCCAGTGGGCGGGCAGGCACGGTGACAGGGAAATTTTGCCCTGATGCACCGTCAAGCCGATCAGGTTTTCCAGCGCGGCGCGATGCAGCCACGCCGCCGAGCCGGTGTACCAGCTCCATCCGCCGCGGCCAGCATAGGGCGCTGCGCTGTAGATGTCGCCCGCCATCACATAGGGCTCGATCTCGTAAAGCGGTCCGCGTTCCGGATGCTGGCTTCGATGCGCCGGGCTGAGCGCCTGGAAGCTTTCCCAGGCGGCCTGCGCGTCGCCTGTTTGGGCCTGCGCCATCATGGCCCACACGCCGGCATGCGAATATTGCCCGCCGTTTTCCCGGACGCCGGGGGGGTAGGCCTGAATGTAACCGGGGTTGTTTTCCGACTTGGCGAACGGCGGGTGCAGCAGGCGCAGCAGTCCGGCATCGTGATCCATCAGTTCGCGCTTCATGGATTGCAGGGCCGGCACGGTGTACGGGTCGCTGGAAGCGCCCGACAGCACCGCCCACGCTTGTGCGATCAGGTCGATCCGGCATTCTTCGTTGCTTGACGAGCCCAGTGGCGCGCCGTTGTCGAAAAATGCGCGGCGGAACCATTGGCCATCCCAGCCATCGCCGTGCAGTGCGGCGATCCACGCTTGACGGCATTGAAGCCAGCGTGCGGCACGCGCCGTGTCGCCGCGCGCCTGTGCGAGGGGTGCAAAGCGCGTGACCACGCTGCATAAAAACCAGGCCAGCCACACCGATTCGCCGCGTCCCTCGTGACCGACGCGGTTCATGCCGTCGTTCCAGTCGCCTGTGCCCATCAGCGGCAAGCCATGAACGCCTGTGGCCAGGCTGCGGTCGATGGCGCGGGCGCAGTGCTCGAAGACGGACGCGGTTTCAGCGCTGGTCCGGGGTGCGTAGTACGCGTCTTCCGCGCCTTCGGCAATGGCCGGCCCGTCGATAAACGCCACGTTCTCGTCAAGAATGCCGGTGTCGCCCGTCACTGCCACATAGTGCGCGCAGGCAAAGGGAAGCCACAACAAATCGTCCGAAAAATGCGTGCGAACGCCTTCACCGCCGGGTGCATGCCACCAATGCTGCACGTCGCCTTCGGGGAACTGGCGCGATGCGTTCAAAACAATCTGTTCGCGCAAGCGTCCGGCATCGATCAGCGCAAAGGCCATCGCGTCCTGCAACTGGTCGCGAAATCCGAAGGCGCCGCCGGCCTGGTAAAAGCCGGCCTTGGACCACAGGCGTGATGTCAGGGTCTGGTAAAGCAGCCAGCGGTTGACCAGGGCGTCAAACAGCGGATCGGGTGTTCGCACCTGAATTTTGCCGAGCAGGCCCGACCAGTAGGTTTTCACGTCCACGAGCGCCTGCTGCACATCCCTTGTTTGCCAGGTGAGCGCCAGTTGCTCGGCCTGCGCCGCATCGGTTGCGTGGCCCAGCAGGAAGGCCAGGTCCAGACTCTGGCCTGCGGACAAGGTGAAATCGCTCGACAGCGCGGCACAGGGGTCAGTGCCGCTGTTGGCTTGCTGACCCATCACGTCAGGAAGCACCAGGCGGCCTGCTGCATCAAAAAATTCGCTCCGGTCACAAGTCCACTGCAGCGGGCCGGTCAATCCGGCGAGCGCCAAAAAGGCGGTGCTGCCGCCGAACCCGGCGCGGCTTTCGCGCTGCTGTGCAAACAGGGCGGGCAGGTCCTTGGCTTTCCAGGCATGAACGGTACGGCGTTCGTGGCGGACTGCGCCGATCTGCCATTCCACCATCGCCAGTGCGCGCAGAATGCGCTTGCCGCTTCCGGGTGGACCCTGATGCTGCAGGCGAACATGCACGATCTTGACGGCATCGCTGCGGTCCGCGAAGAAAGTGGTTTCCACTTTCATGTCGCCATGCTGGCATTCAAACACCGTGTAGCCCTGGCCGTGGCGCACCTGGTACGCCAGCGGTGAGCCGTTTTCGGTGGACGGGCTCAAGGCGAGGGGCTGGCGCGTGTCGAGGTCCTGCAGCAGGTAGTGCTCGAAAGCGGGGTCCTGCACCGGATCGTTGGACCAGGGGGTGAGCTGGTGCAGCCGGCTATTGACCGCCCAGGTGTAGCCGGCACCCGCTTCGGAAACCTGAAACCCGAAAGACGGATTCGAAATTACATTCACCCAGGGGCGTGGTGGGCGGTGCTGGCTATCGACCTCAAACTGAAATTCTCCCGTGGGAGCATCAAAGCGGCTCCGGGGTGTTTCCATCGGGGTGACCGGCCTGGACAAGGGCTCTGTCAGCACGGGAAACAATGGCGTGGTGGCCGCCACGGTTCGGCGCTGTAACCTGGCTGTGCCCTGCAAAGCCGCCACCTGCTGCTCCAGCGGTCGCCCATCCGCGATCAAAATGACGCGTGCCAGACCCTTCAGCGCGGCCATTTCAGACGGCGCTACCTCGTGTTCACGCAGCAGGTAAAAGCCGGCTGCATCGCTGCGCGGGAAGCTGTTCTCTACCTGCTGGAGCGTGTGGTCACGCAGCGCCAGGATGTCGCGCTGCAAAGGCATCAGGTAGGAGTTGACTTCGCTGTTGAGGATCACGAGATCGGCGGCTACGCCGCCAAAGCTCCACCACGGTTGGGCGCGGAGCAAAGAACGCACGAGCGCCAGTCCGTTACTGGCGTGAATGCGCACCAGAACGATGGGCTTGTCGCCCGAGAGGCCGAAACGCCACAGTTGGCGCTGGTTCACCAAGCCCCGTTCGGCCGCAGGACGGGTGGTCGTGTACATCAGCACTGTGTTGAGATCCTGCAGCGCCGAATTTTCTTCAGGGTCTACACCGAGATCGCGCAAACGCACCTGTGCCAGCGTGGCCGCCATGCGGGCGGCCCGCTCCACGTGCATGGGTTGCAGGTATTTGTCGATACGGGTTACCAACTCGTCGGTAGTCTCCGCGGCGGCGGTCGCAAAGCTCAGCCGTGCGACGCCGCCTGCCGGGATGCGCACCCGAACACGCAAGCCTGCCACCGGGTCGAGCCCGTTGATGGGTGCGCCATCAGCAGCTCTGGCCTGCGCCTGCAGGGCCGGCTGTCCGGCCACCCGGTTGCGCCCAAGGAAAGATCGCCGGTCTGCGATGAAGTCGATGGCCCGTACATTGGCGTCTGAATCGGCCAGAAAATGCGCAACGGCCATCGCGGGGTCGCCCTGCAGGCGGGGCTTGCGCGACAAAAACAAGGCGCGCCACTCGGCATGCCACCGGGTTTGCACAAACAGGTTGGAAAAGGCGGGATGGGCCTCGTCAGCGCGCGGGTCGGTCAGCACCGCTTCAAAACATGAGATCACATCGAAGGTCATCACGGCACTGGAGAGGTTGCGCAGCGTGACGGTCCGCATTTCAATATCGTCCTCCGGACTGACCAACACAGTGGTCATCGCCTCCAGGTCTTGCGATGTCGCGTCAAACTGGACCCGGTCTGCCAGAAACGTGGCTTTGTAATACCAGTCGGGGTGAGGAGCAGGATGGAATGTGAGAGATGAGACGCGCGCCTGGCCGTCGGTGCGAAGGTAAATAAAAGTGCCGTATTGATCGCGCAGGAGATCATCTCGCCAGCGCGTGATGTTGTACGTGCGATTATGGGCGTGCCAACGGCTCACGCCTGCGCCATTGGCCCGCAGTGCCACGCTGTAGCGGCCATTCGACAGCAGTTGGGTAGGCTGCCAGCCGGGTGCGGAGGGATCCACTTCGCGTGAGTGGTAAAGATTGGCCTCCTTGATGCCCTCCGGCTCCGGCAGGGTGCGCGGATCAGCGCTTTCGATGATCTGGCGTGGCGTTTTTTCATGCAACAGCGACTCGTAGGCTTGTACCAGCGGTGCCAGGGCGAACCAGCGACGCGGTGCGTCGTCGCACAGCACATTGCACAGCGCCACCAGCGACATGCCCTGATGGTGCGCCATGAAGGTTTTGACTACACTCAGTGTCTGCGCACCGGGTTGCCTGGAGACCGTGAAATCCACCGCATCCATGAAGCCGAAGTCTCCTCTAGCACCGAGTTGTTCGAGTTGGCGCAAGTTGGCGACGGCCTGGCGGGGCGCGACCATGGCCGCCATCACGCAGGCGTAGGGTGCCACGACATGATCGCCTGGTGTGCGGCGCAGGGCCAGCCGCGGCACGCCGAAGGGCGAATACTGGTAGGCGAGCGTATGGTCTCGCGCGAAATAGGCGGACTCGGAAATCCCCCAGGGCAACTGGTGCGCCCGGCCAAATGCTTGCTGCTCCTTCACCGCGGCCAGACCGGAAACGTGCAGCAGGCCCTGATCGGGCTCCGTCATGACCAGTGAGGGCATCAGGTACTCAAACATCGAGCCCGACCACGACTTGAGCCCTGGCATGCTACCTACCGTCAGAAATGCGCGGCCCAGCGCCAGCCAGTGGCGCCGTGGTACGTCGCCCTTGGCAATCGCCAGAAAGCTCGTCAGCCTGGCCTCGGAAGCCATCAGATCGTAGTAGCTGGCATCGAGCGCTTGCTCATGCATACGCAAGCCGATATGAAAGAGATGGCGTTTGGGGTTGTACAGGCCGCTGAAGTCCATGGCCATGAACAGCCGCTCACAGCGGTCGGCCAGATGGGTCAGGCTGGCGGTCAGGCTTGAGGCATGGTCCGTCGCTGTACCGTCCTGCCGT
>Ga0209343_10004905_pt1 | contig 16422 bp, 13 predicted proteins | sample RifCSPlowO2_02_FD_184026 | JGI IMG/M metagenome (GOLD analysis project Ga0209343, IMG submission 184026) | Groundwater microbial communities from Rifle, Colorado - Rifle CSP2_plank lowO2_0.2 (SPAdes) (version 2) | ecosystem: Environmental > Aquatic > Deep subsurface > Groundwater | place... | reverse complement strand
GACATTCCCTTTGGATTTGGACATTTTTTGACCGTGCTCATCCCGTACCAATGCATGAAGGTAGATATGTTTAAACGGTAACTCTCCCGTAAAACTCTCACCCATCATCATCATACGCGCAACCCAGAAGAAAAGAATATCAAATCCGGTGATAAGAAGAGTGTTAGGATAGAAACGAGCCATATCTTCGCTTTGGAAGAGTTGATCTTGAGCGGTATCGCCGTTCCCCCATCCGAGTGTTGAGAAAGGCCAGAGTGCGGAGCTGAACCATGTATCGAGAACATCAGGGTCTTGAGTGAAATTTTTACTCGCACAATGAGGGCATGAAGACGGATGTTCTTCCAAACTAGCCCACTCATGAGCGCAAGAGTCGCAGTAAAATACCGGAATACGATGTCCCCACCAAAGCTGGCGTGAGATACACCAATCGCGTAATTCACCCATCCAAGCATTGTAGCTGTTGATCCAGTGAGGAGGGAAAAATTGGGTCAATCCCTCATTGGTTTTATCAATAGAACCGCGTGCAACCTCTTTGCGGACAAACCACTGTTTGGAAATATACGGTTCAACGATATTTTTACAGCGGTAACAATGCCCCACTTGGTGGGTGTGCTCTTCGATTTTCTCGATAAATCCCGCCTCTTCGAGACGTTTGACGATAACAGCGCGTGCTTCGAGACGCTCTAATCCTTCAAACTCTCCGGCGTGCTGGTTCAATATCCCTTTTTCGTCAAACACGGTGATGAATTCCAGATCGTGTCGTTTTCCCACTTCGTAGTCATTCGTATCATGCGCAGGAGTGACTTTTACGACACCGGTTCCAAACTCACGATCGACATGACTGTCGGCAATGATTTTAATGTCGCGGTTGATAAGCGGAAGGGTGACACTTTGTCCGATGAGGTGGAGGTAACGCTCATCATCAGGATGAACCATAATGGCAGTATCACCGAAGTAGGTTTCAGGACGGGTGGTAGCAACCACAATATGACCGCTGCCGTCACTGAACGGATAGCGCATGTGGTAGAAATTGCCCTGGTGCTCTTCGTGCTCTACTTCGATATCGCTCAATGCACCGTCATGAGTACACCAGTTGACCATGTAGTTGCCGCGTACGATGAGATTTTGGTTGTAGAGGTGGACGAATGCCTCTTTAACGGAGGACTTTAGCCCCTCATCCATCGTAAAGCGTTCACGACTCCATGCGGGAGAGACACCGAGTTTCCGGAGTTGTCCGACCATAATCCCGCCGCTCTCCTCTTTCCACTCCCAAACACGCTCTAAAAACGCTTCGCGTCCGAGTTCTTCTTTGGTTTTCCCCTCAGCAAGGAGCTGTTTTTCCACGACGTTTTGAGTAGCAATTCCGGCATGGTCGGTTCCCGGTTGCCAAAGGGTCATATAACCGTCCATCCGTTTGTAGCGGACGATAATGTCTTGGAGGGTGAAGGTTAGACCGTGTCCGATATGAAGCCTACCCGTGACATTCGGCGGAGGCATCATAATGGCAAAATGTTTATCCGGCTTTGTAATCGATTTATTTCCGTCGATTTCAAAATAACCCCGCTCTTCCCAAATGGGATAGTAAGTCTCTTCAATATTTTTGGGATCGTAATGGGTAGCTGACATAACAAGGCCTTGGGTACAAAAAATATCGCGAATTATACCAAAATTCAGAGGAACGCGATTTGCTTTTAGTGAGGAAATACTGTAGTTTAAAGGATCATTAATGCAATTTCAAGTTAAATCGACAATATTAGGATTTGAAAGTATTGGATGTGTAGAGTTGCATGAGATTGATGAATTGTTTTCAACGCTTCAAAGTTGTGACGGGAGTATTAGTTTTACCTTGGCAAATCCATATGTTTTGCGTGAATATTCATTTGATTTGCCAACAGCAATACGAGTATTACTCGACATTAATGAAGATTCAAAGGTAGTGGTATATAATATCGCCGTAATTCAAGACCCGCTCGATGAATCGTGCATAAACTTCCTAGCCCCGCTTATTTTTAATCAAGACAATGCGACCATGGCGCAAGCGGTATTAGATGTGAAAAATCATCCCGGTTTAGGCTTGGCTGAACCTATCAAAAATTTTAAATCATAATGTAGCTCCTATACTTGGGGCTTCAAGGAGCCTCTTGCCACTTTCCCGCCTCAACGTTCAACAATATACTGCCGCAACTGCTCCGTATGGACATAATCTTATTATAGCTTCAGCCGGTACGGGAAAAACTTCGACGATTGTTGGGCGTATTGCTTATCTTATCTCTCAAAATGTAAAACCCGAAGAGATTTTACTCCTTACTTTTACCAACAAAGCCGCCGCTGAGATGGTGGAGAGGGTAGCGGCATTTTTCGGTCGGGAGATCGCTTCTAAGATCGATGCCGGGACATTTCATGCGGTGAGTTATCGATGGCTCAAACGCAAAGAGGGAAAAGTCGTTCTCAAACAGCCCAGAGAACTCAAAACTCTTTTCCGCAGTGTGTATGAAAAACGGACATTCAGCCACATTGATTGTGCGACATCGGCATACGGTGCCAATTATCTGTATGATGTGTATTCTTTTTACCAAAATACAGAACTGAACGTTAATTTTGAAGAGTGGATTTTAACAAGGCAAGATGAACACGCTGTGTATGCGGCGATTTATGCCGATATTATTGATGAATTTGAAGCGCTGAAAAAAGAGTATGGCTTCGTAAATTTTAATGATTTGCTTCTTCATATGCGTGATCTTGCACAGCAGAGTGATTTGGGGTATAAAGAGGTATTGATTGACGAGTACCAAGATACGAATGCCCTTCAGGGGACGCTGATCAACGCTATGCGCCCTCCGTCACTTTTTTGTGTGGGAGATTATGATCAGAGTATTTATGCTTTTAACGGGGCTGATATCTCTATTATTGGTTCATTTACGACCAATTTCCCCGATGCTGAGGTCTATACTCTTAATAAAAACTACCGTTCAACCGTTCCGATCCTCTCTTTGGCCAATACGGTTATCGCCTATAATGAACGGATATACCCAAAAGCTTTGGAAGTAACCCGAACGGCAGAAGCGCAAAGCCCCTCCTTGCTTATCTATGATGAACTGTTTGACCAGTATCATGGTATTGCTCAAAAAATCGGTGATTCTTCTACGAATCGAGAAGAAATCGCTGTAATCTTTCGAAATAATGCCTCGGCAGATGGTATTGAAGCGACCTTACGTGAAATGGGAATAGCGTGTCGGCGGCGCGGGGGAACCAGTTTTTTTGATTCGAAAGAGATCAAAGCCCTTTTGGATATGTATACTCTGCTTGTCAATGAATCGGATATGATGGCCTTTATCCATTTGTTTGATTATGCCAAAGGGGTAGGAAGTGCAATTGCAAAAGAGCTGTTTGTGGCATTGCAAAAACTGGGTCGCGGTTCGTTTTTGCGTGGATTGTATTCACCGGATTCTGAAATCTCTAACCCGTTTGAAAAACGGCGTCTTAATCATCAGTTAGGGCTGTTCGATGATTATGCTGAGCTTGGGAGTGCAGGGCGATTTGCAAAGCTTGGATTGGACCCTAACTTTATGGGGAATCCGATTCTGAAGCACGCTAAACTCACAAAAGATTCGGCTACCTTTTTGCATGATCTATTTATTTTATTCCGTCAATTGAGAGATATCAAAGAACCAAAAGCTGCGGTTCAAAAGATTGCACTTTCAGCGTTATACGGGCACGTTGTTGAGATGCTTTCCACAAGGCGGGCTATGACCGAAAATGGATCGATTGATGAGCGGGCTAAAAGTGAATCACAAGAGAGAATTCGTCGAAAATGCACTCTTTTGTTTGAACTTTCACGCCCGTATAAAGATCATGAACGTTTCTTGAATGCCATGGTTTTGGGCTCACAGGATTTGACGCAGGGGGAAGGGGTTCATCTGCTCAGTATTCATGCTTCAAAAGGGTTAGAATACCAAGAAGTGTATGTCATTGATTTAATGGATGGACGGTTTCCAAACCGAAAACTGATGTCTCGAAGCGGAAGTATTGAAGAGGAGAGACGACTTTTCTATGTATCGGTAACACGGGCAAAAGATCGTCTCTTTCTGAGCTATGCTAAATATGACAAAATCAAGAAAACCAATTTTGTCCCGTCGCAATTTTTATTTGAGGCTGGGCTGATTCCTAAAGATGAAACGTATAATGCTTTAGTCTCAAAAGGGTCAAGTGAAGAGGCTTAAAGCCTCTTTTTAGCGGCGGCCTTGGACCGCATTCCCCATTTCCCACATTGGTAAGAAAATACCCAGTGCCAATAATACAACCATACAAGCGATCAGTAAAAGCATAACCGGTTCAATCGCTTCGGAAAGACCGTCGATAATTGCATCGAACTTCATTTTATAATATTCCATGACTTTTTGCATCATGGCATCGAGCTGACCACTTGCTTCCCCTGCAGAGATCATTTGGATGATCATATTTTCAAAAAGCCCTGTTTCGGCTAAACCGTTATGGAGGGTTCCCCCTTTTTCAACGGTTTGCCGTACCGTCAGCAACTTTTCTTGAAGCGGGAGATTATCAATCATTGCAATAGATGTTTCCAGCGCTTCTGCAATGGGAATACCGGCACGTACAAGTTCGGAAAAGACAAGGGTAAACCGGTTAAGTGTTGCATACATAATGATATTTTTGATAAGGTAGGTTTTAAGAAGAAATTGATGCCATTTGTAACGAAATTCTCGATTGTGATTAAGCATATAGCGAAAAGCAACAACAAAAACAAAAATTCCTGCTAATACATATAAACCGTAAGTATTAAATAGATGTTCTAAAAACAATAAAATTTTTGTTGGCATAGGAAGCTCAGCATCTAGCTGTTCGAAGATCGTTTTAAATTGAGGTACAACGTAAGAGATAAGAACCGTAAATGCGATGGCCATGGCAATCATAACATTACGCGGATAAGCCATCGCCTTTTTGAATTTGATAATATTACGGCGGATCTCTTCGAGCATGTCCGCAAGCTTATGGAGGGCTTCAGCCATATTACCGGTTTTTTCACCGAGTTCAATCATTGCTAAAGAGAGATTTCCAAGCTCGTAGGAAAATTTTGCCGCAGATTGAGAAAGGCTGTGCCCGGCATTGATATCCTCTGCTATTGTTCCTAAAACCAATTGCAATGTTTTATCCGTTGTAGCATCGGCAATTTCTTTGAGTGAATCATGAATCGAAATTCCTGCATTGGTCATAACGGCCAGTTGGCGTATGGCTGCAATAAGGGCATCTTGTTTAAGCTTTCGTTTTTGTATGTTAGAGAATAGGCTCTCTTTTAATCGGCGAAGCTGATCCTCAATCGGCGCTGAAGTCTCATTGACTTTTAATATCATCCCGGAAAATTTGATTTTAGCCAAATAATGGGCTTCTTTTTTATTTTCGGCATACAAACCTTGTTCCGTTTTTTTCCCTTTGGTGAGAATTGTTACTATAAAATATTTCATCCTTTTGCCACCCTTAGTATTTCATCTAATGTTGTAACTCCATGCACGGCTTTTGCCATACCATTTTCAAACATACCTACAAACCCTTCACGCTTTGCTTCTTTGAGAAGGTCATCTTTTGATGCCCCTCTTGCAATCATACTGGAAATATTTTCAGTCATAGGGAGCACTTCACAAATCATTTCACGCCCCATATAACCGGATCCATTGCACTCTTTACATCCAGCTCCTTCATAAAAAACCGTATGAGGTGGAATGAGTGCACTGTACTCTTGAAGCAGTGTCTGCGGTATATCAACCTCTTTTTTACAGTGGGTACAAATCCTTCGTACAAGTCGCTGTGCTTGAACTGCAACTAAAGCACCGCTAATCAGATAAGGCTCAATCCCCATGTCAGACATACGGGGAATAGCGCTGATTGCATCATTGGTATGAAGCGTTGATATTACCAAGTGCCCTGTAAGAGCTGCTTTAATAGCAATTTCCAGAGTCTCATGATCACGAATCTCTCCAATCATGATTTTATCCGGGTCTTGACGGAGAATGGAGCGTAGAGCGTCGGCGAAAGAGAGCCCAACCTTTGGATTGACTTGAACCTGTTGAATCAAATTCATACGATACTCAACCGGATCTTCTACGGTGATGACTTTATCTTCAACATTACGGAGTTCGTTTAACGCACCGTAAAGAGTCGTTGTTTTACCGCTTCCGGTAGGACCGGTAACTAAGATAATACCAAAAGGAGACTGAAGCCCTTTAATGAGTTTTTGGTAACTTGCACTGTCCATCCCTGAATCTTCAAGCTTGACCAACGCTTTGGTTTTATCCAAAATACGCATTACGATGGACTCTCCATAAATAATCGGGAGAGTAGAGAGACGAAAATCAAATTCGGCGTCCATAACCATCGCAGAAAAACGACCATCTTGAGGTTTACGGCGTTCTGCGATATCAAGATTGGCTAAGAGTTTAATTCGTGACGCCAAAGGGGGATAAATATCACGGTCGAAAATAAAGATTTCAGCCAATTTTCCATCCACCCGTCCACGTACAACACAGTTACGCTCGGTCGGTTCAATATGGATGTCACTGGCACGTCCTTTTATGCAGGCTTTTAGAATAACATCAATAAGTTGGAGAATGGAGGAAGCTTCTTGCTGTTCTTCAATGGTTCCGATATTGCGTAATTCGTTGCGAATATTGCTAACGAGTTCTTTAACACTGTCTTTCAGCTCCATTTTGAATAAATAGGCTTGAATCTGCTTCTCTGTGGCAACGGAAATTTTGAGTGATTTACGAGGGAAAAGACGTTGAATCGACTCTTGCGCTTCCATATTTAAAGGGTCAGAAAACGCAACAACAACGTACATGTCATCTTGAGAAATAGGGAGGGCATTGTAACGTTTAAGTTGCGCCGTCGGTATTTTTTCAACGAGTCGATAATCCATATCAATGGAGTCAAGATCGATAAACGGAACTTCGATAACTTCAGCTAAATGGGATAGTATCGATGCTTCATCTAAAAAATGGTAATTTTTGATAATGGAGAATTCATATCGGCCGAGTCGGATTTGTTCAACAATAAATCGTTTGATAAAATTGATCGATACAGCACCCACTTTCGTAAGTGTCTCTAAAACGGTATCGTCCTGAACTCCTCTGGATGTGAGACGATCAATTTGCTGTTGGGTGATATGGCGTTTTTCAAGTAAATCGTGGGTAATCCGATCCATATCCTAATCCTTATTCAATATACGTGATGAATAGTTAATATTTTATCATAATATTCATCTATCGCTATACTCTTTTTCCCATTTACCTGCGTTGTGTAGAGTTTAAAACTTTGTCTTGGAGCAGCAGGGTCTTGATATTCTTTAATGATATCATTGTTCTTTGGATTTTTGACATAAAGATCAAAGATTTTTGAAAGTAAATGACCGCTGGTAGGAAAATTCATATTACGGATAGGTTTATTATCATACAACGCTTGCATTAAGAGTTTTTTTTGCATAACAATAAGTGCAAAATAAGCACTGTTGGCACGTGCATCTGCAGTCTCTGATAAAGCTGACATCACTGGTGAAAGGCGATCAATATGATCGGCTTTTAAACAGGAAAATCCAATCAAAGAGATAAAGGAATCATTGGAAGAATTGCGTGAAAAATACGTGTATCCAAATGTACAAGCTTCTGAATACATACCTTTCTGATATAAGTCAAAAAGTTTTTGGTTTACCTCTGCAGATAAACTACAGGAAAAAAAAATTAAAACAGCAATGATTTTCATTTAAAATTTCCTCTTTCAATAGTGTCTAACAGAGCTCTTGCTGCTTCTGAATTGGATTGCGAAATATAAAGCTGAAGGGTTTTTTTTGCTTGATCGGTTCTACCAAGTTTTACCAATGATTTTGAAAAAAGGATCCAGCTTTCATCGATTCGATTATTAAGATTATTGGTTTTTAAAGCATAGTTATAAGCTTCATCGTAATTTCCATGATCATAATAATAGCGGGCAATAAAAAGACCAAGATTAGCATTAGAAGTCTCTTTAAATCGACGTTGTAGATCATTTATATCGAGTTTAGACTCATTATTTCGATTGATCGAAAGTGATCCTTCATGATTATTGGATTTCATAACGGGAGGAGGAACATACTCTGGTATATTCAAGGTTTTTGGTGTCGATGCTACAGACAGCGGGATAGATTTGGTTTTTGCCGAAGTGGAGGTTATTGATGTTTGATTAGGACTTGGAGTGTTCTGAAAGGATTGAATAAAATCCATGGATGGTTCTAAAACAGTAGTGTTGTCTTCAACTGTCGGAGTAAGAGGCGATAGGGCAGTTGTTTTTTTAGAGGAAATACTAATTGGATTTTTTACAATAGCGATCTGGATAGGTTTTTCAGCTTTAAGCCATAAAAAAGTACCAACAATCAATGATATCAATAGAAAAAAAACAATAAAATAAGGGGCAAAAGATTTGAGTTTGTATTTTAACCAGCGACGTTCCAATTTTTTAATATCAAGCATGTATTAATCCTGTATGAATAGCGGCCATTTCAATCCATTTAGGTTTGATTGCATTGTATTTAATAAGTGTTGGATTATTTTCTTCATACCAACAATACAAGCTAAAAAGAGAAAAGAGCAATTTATTGGTCTCACGATAGTTCCCTCTTGTTAAGGAGGCAATTAATTTCATATTTTTATCATTAAACATATTGGCAACATCAAAACAGTTAGCTTTGAGAAGCTTTTTTTGAACGTATATTTTGAGTTCTTCAGCTGAGGCATTTTGTAATTCAATACTCTCCCATATACGCGTTTGAAAATGTTCTTTTGCAATAATGTCTTCTTGATCTGTTTTATGAAGAGTAATCACAAATTTGATGGCTCTCGCATCGGATATAAGACGAATTTTTTCCATTAATGCAGGGGAATACAACTGCGCTTCATCTAATAAAACAATGGGTATCGTACTCAGCGAGAGAGCCGAAGAGATTTCCAAAAAACGGTTAAGAGTCATTACTTCACGAGGTGCATGGCCAAAAATATTTTGGGCAAGAACACGTAAAAAATCATCTTCATCCACTATCGGAGTTGAAACCATTAAAACTTTTTGATGCTTGGAGAGGTCGTGATGTAATTTATGCAACAGCATACTTTTACCGGTCCCTGGTCTGCCATACAACAAGATCATTTTTAATGGCTTTTGAACCGAATTTTTCAATGATTGATACATATGAGAAACACTGTCAATTTGAACATAATCTCTTGGATTGACAATGTCTAAAAAAAGGTCACGCGGCTTCGAGAAAAGGGAGTTCTCCATCCGTTATTTACTTTCTTTCTTTACTTCTTCTTCAATTTGTTTTCCGAGACGCGTATAGCCTAAGTCGCCTAAGCTAACCGTATCGTTCTCTTTTTTAATTATGTGCGGTTCGATAATAATAACAATCTCTTCGGTTTTTTTAGTCATAGCTTCGCGCTTAAACAAGTATCCAAGAACTGGAATATCACCAAGTAATGGCACTTTATTGTTATCCTGGACATTTTTGGTATTAATCAAGCCCCCAAGAATTACTCGATTACCGTCTTTTACGGTAATAACTGAAGAAATTTGACGACGACTTAAGTCGGGTGGCATATTTCGTGTTGAATTGTCTGATGAAATCGTACTGGCAGTTTCTGAAATAGAAGGATTGATTCGTAATGTAATACTTCCATCCGCAGCAATTTCAGGAGTGATGTCCAGTAAAACCCCAGAAAAAACTGAACTGACTATTTCGGTTTCTGAGGTGGTTCCTGTCGATCCTCCTGCCAAGGTGGAACTACTTACGGTTTTATAAAATAACTCTGTCCCTGCGGTAATGAGTGCAGGCTGATTGTTCAGAGTTAAAATTTTTGGATTTGAGATAGAGTAAACATCTCCTTGAGTTTTCAAAAATTTGATAACTTCATTGATACTTCCTTTTGCCCCAAGTTGAAATACACTTCCGATGTTACGTGCATTTGGTCCGAATTCCATTGTATCAAACTTCATAATATTTCCGTCTGCTTCCCCCGTTAGGCTACCAAGATTTTTAGTATTTAAAATATTGAATCCTAAATCTATATTTTGTAAGGCATAGAGTTGTGACCAGTCAATACCCGTTGATGTTGCATCGCTGAATACGACGCTGTACATTTTGACATCAATCAAAACTTGAGTTTGCATTTTTTTCTGTAAATCATTGATATAGCTATCAAGTCGTTGTATTTGTTTTCCTGTACCTGTTACAGTAACTAACCCAGCACTTTTGTTAATGAATATGTTGTGATGAGAATCTTTTTTTGCAGGAGCTTTTGTATTAGTTTCAGATGTATCTGCTAAGTTATTGTTTTGTTTATAGTCATCTTCAGGTCGGCTAAGGATACTCTTAACCTCTTGCTCTAATGTGTCCCAAAATTTTACTTCATCAATAGTAGAAATATTTGTACCGGATTCTGATGAAGCATTATTTCCTCCAGTACTTGAAGCTGATGTCCCAGTAGCTCCAGCAGCTGTACCTGAGTTAGAACTTAGTCTAATATTGGTACTGCCTGTCCCTTTGCGCTCAGTAGTAATATAATCAATATGATATGTTTTTGTAGTGATATAAGAAATTTTCAATACATTATTTTGGAGTGTATATTGAAGATTATTTTCTTTAATAATTAAATCTAACACTTCATTAATCGTTAGATTTTTCAGAAAAGTTTTGTTCATCGATTTTTTTAAGACGCCTTCAGCTTGTTCATCGGTTACGATGACACTCATTCCACATTCATCGCTGATCTGGTCAACGAATTCTCCTACACTTGTCCCTTTTACGGAAGAGATATTGAAAAGCTCATAGCTACAATCTGCCTGTAAAGTTGGAGATAGAAGGGCAGCCGTGGCAACGGATAACATAAACGCTCGTGCATGGTGTTTAATTACAGATGTCATGATACTTTCCTATTTGGTGATGATTTTAATATTATTATTTTGTTTGGTTAAAAACAAAATAAGCTTTTGATCTTTTTTCCCGGTTAGTAAAACAGAGTTTTGTTTTACTTCAGAAAGGGTAAAGTTTCGAACACTATCCCCTATTTTATACCATTTACCAGTGATTAAGACACTTTTGTTCATAACAGCTAAAAGGCGTAGAGGTTCTTCCACAACTTTTGGTTGACTTAGAGTGGCGATACTACTTCCTAATTTTGGAGGAGCAAGGAGTTTTGAGCCATTCGTAGCAATCGAAAGAGGCTTTTTCATTTTCATTGGATCACGCAATGAATTGATAAAACCCTCCGGTACACCCACGCGAGAGGGTAAAATAGCTTGAATTTGTTCATCTACCCATGCCAGTTCTTTATCTTCATGCGGTTGAACTGTAGTGATATTCTCCGTGCTTGTGGGGATAATTACAGCGCCATTCAGTGCAAGAGCACTGATTAATCCTAAAAGTAGGTATTTTTTCATTGTCGTACAATCCCCCATACTGAGATATTGAGGTCACTTTTTAGCTTCTCATCAGCGGAAACATTAAAATTGTGAAGATCAACGACCAAGTGGCTTTGTTCAAGGGCATTAATAAATTTAAGGGTGTTTTTATAGGGTCCTTCAGATGCAATCCTAATATCTAAAACGTGCCCGAAAGAGCTATTGTCCGTTTGAAGCGTATTGCCAAATTGTGCTAATTTCACATTGTAAGTCCGTGCATAACGAGATACAGAATCAAGATATGCTCCCCATACTCTTTCATCATAATACAAAGATGAGATTTGCTCTAACTGCTCTTTGATATAAGTATTATATTGAATGTATAGGGTATGCTGTCTCTCAATTTCCATGGTCTCTTGTTCAATTTGAGTAATCCGTTCTGGTGGGTTTGCCGCCAAATATTGCTTATCTATGTTGAGGTCATTTTCCACTTTGAGCGCTTTTTCATGAGAAACTTTAAAGCTTGCTTCTGAGCTTTCCCAAAACAATAAGTAGGAAAATGCAAACAAAGAAGCAAAAATCATGACATAAAGCATCATTTTATCACGATCGCTCTTTTGTGCAAGGGATTGATCTAGGGAATAAAGGTAGTCTTCGATTTGTAATTTCATTTGATTACCGCCTTGAGCTCACTGAGATAAGATTTCTCTTCTTCATTGTAAGAAATCAATTCAAGATTAAAATCGTATTGATTACGTTTAGAATCGGTTAAATGTTTTAAGAGCGCAGTAATGTCTTGAGTTTTTGTTGATGTAAGCCCAAAAGTAAAAGTTTTACTGATGTTGTCTTCACTATAGGCTATTGTTTTTAACTGTACACGATACTGATTGAAACTGCGCGTAAAATCAGCCATGATTTTAGCTTTCATAGGGTAATCCACTTTTTTCTCGTGAACTTGTACAAGAGTATCTTGTTTTTGCTTGTAAGCCGTTTTCTGTTCATCTAAAAGGGCTTGAGCCGCGTTTTTATTGGCTGTTTTAAGATTGATAATTGCTTCTCTCTCATTTCTGTCTATGTGCACTTGTGCATACTCGTCTGTTAATACGGCATGGTGAAACTCTTCAACATAGGATAATCCCCAATACACACCGGGATAGAGAAGTGCTCCGGCTAGTGAAGCCGCAACCACTAAAATTAATTTTCCGCTTTCACGTTTTGCAAATGGCGGAGGCCGATGAAATATCGTAAAATTACAATTGTACCGCTCTTCCGCCTGAAGACGTCCATACAAGTGCATCAATTGATGAATCTGATCTACGTTCGCCCCATTGGTATTGAAACCGTACTCAAAATTGAAGGGAGCTGTTTTTAGTCCTAAATAGGTTTGTGCGTATTCATCTAAGCCGAGGATACTTCCTATACTTGTGCCGATGAAAATTTCATCAAATCGTTTGATATCATAAGCTCTTTTCGCATAAGCCATAATATCGCTGATATGAAGAAAAATTTCCCCAAACAACTTGATAAGATTTTTCTGGTAATCAGGGGTAGAGATATTTAGCCCGTCACTCGCGAGCATTGTCGTAAATGTATTGAAGTCAATTTGTTCACCTAAGAGCTCACAAAATCGTTCATGCATCTGTAAAAGAGAAAATTTTAACGATTTTGCATAGATAAACTCTTGCTCATTATAAATACAGAAAAATGCATCATTGTCTTGAAAATAAATGAAACAATGCACATCGGAAGAATCAATCAACTCTTTGACATAAAGTGATTTTAATAACAATGGTACTGGAATAATCTGGTCAATGTATTTTATGGTATCAATTACTTTGACATACTCTTGCTCTAGTGTTAACGGATCAACGACAAAAACATGAAAATAGCGGTCTCCTTCTGTACTCCTGTGGATCGCTTCAACATAGCGTATATGGTATTCAACGGCCATATCCAACGCTAGTTCTTCATATACTTTATTTTCTAGGGCATCATAAACATCATCATCCGGGATATTTTTGCTAATACCGATGAGAGCTGATATAAATCCTTTGGTATTTAAAAAAGAGACAGTGTATTGCTCTTTTGAAAAAGAAGGAGAAGTAGTACTCGATATCGTATTAAATGTTCCACTGTAGTAGTCCCCTTTGTAAGGGTTTGCTGATACGATGGTTGAATAGGTTTGTTGTTGGTTGTTACTCATCCTCTTTCCTATTTAAAATGTACAAGAACCATTCCGCAGAAGCAGTTTTGCCGGTAAAACTCTATTCGATAACTTTTACGAAAAGTATCAATAGCGTATTTTGAATCCAAATCTTTTAATGTAATACGTACGTTACTTTCATCCTTGGCTCCTTTTTTCGTAAAGCCAATGATATTAACCCTCGTATTCGGATCATGATTAACGATTTTAAAATCGGCCGTTGCAAAAAAATCTTTAGCAAATGTCATCTGCTCATATTTTCCGTCAATTAAAACAGTAATAAGATCAGAACATTTCTCTTTCGGATAATAACTTGGAATAAGAGTACTTATCTTTTGGTTACCGATAAAAAGATCATAATGTTGCTGATTTCTCCGAACACTCCCAAGCGGATGGGAAAACTCAAAATCGTTCTGTTTCGATTGTAGCGGAATGAAACTTAAACTGTTTTTTAAATCTTTCAAATTTAAATAAAGATTATTGTTAATGGTTAAAGACCCATGATTTTGAAGAATCTTCTCGATGATATCAGGGTTTAATTCGAGAGAAGACTCGAATTCAATTCCCATGATTTTCATATAGCCCTCAATAGCCTGCAGCTGATAAAAAACTTTATGATGAAGGGTCGGTAGGTTTTTGCTGGTTTCAATAGCAAATGCGGGTTTATTATGGGTAACGGCAAAGTAGGTCAGAGAGTGTTTCATGGCTTCATCATCGAAACGGGTATTGGTATTACGGACATCAAATAAATGGTAGTTCTCTATTAAATTTCCATTGAGTCTATGACGCACCTTGGAAGCAATTTCATTGAGATTGCCAAATGGATGAGTGTCATCGAGAGTATTTTGATCAATGACGCATGTTTGTCCCCATGCATTAGGGTTAAAAATGGTATTTTGGTACTCTTTACGGTAAAACCCATGTCCATCATGAAGATTTAAAATAAGTCCGACTTGAGGTTCTCTGATGATAGTTTGAATATCTTTAACGATGCTATAATCAGGATCACGTGGATCAATCTCGGCGAATTTTCGGTTCAAATCACCATTTACGCCACGGCTATTGTTTTGGATGCTCAGCTGATTTAGGTCGGGGACGATCCAAAGGTTCCCTTTTTTGATCGTATAATATTGTGAGAGTAATGCGGTTGCGAAATAACTTCCGGGCTCATTTCCATGAATACCTCCTATAACCAGAAGGGTAGGTGTGTGAAGAATATCCGTTTCTTTTTTGATAAGGGTGAAAGGGTATGCATTCAAGTTACACCACAAAAAAACAGCAATGACTATTTTGCCAAAAGTCATAATCTATTCTTCGGTTAAAATAGATACGGATTGATCACCGTTTAATCGGATTAAAAGAGATTTTTCTCCCTCATACCGGTGGCTTTCACTAAGATAGAGTTGATTAAATGTCACCCAAAAAAGATTTCGTTTTTCTCCGGGGTAGGGGATAATGTTGATATCGTTGAAAACGATACTTTTGCTTTCATCTTTGGCAAAGATACGCTCTTTGTAGGATCTGAATTGATTGAAATTCATCCCGTCAGCACGTCGAAAAGAAGAATCATAAAAAGAAAGGTAAGTGTCAAGATCGTTATATGCCCATGCCGATTTCCATTGATAGAGTGACGCTAAAATAGCAGAATATGCAGTAGGGCTTACCCATTGCTTCAAAGAAGAGTCGATTATTAACAGGGTATTTGAGGGATTAATACTTTTATCAAGTTGTAAAAGATCATTATTGTTGATAGCTATGCATCCCTTGGTAAATGGATCACGTGAGCCATTCAAGGGAACGCCGTGTACCCAGATGCCATCCCCGCTCTTACCACGGATACGGTCATACAAATTAGGATATGAAGTTACAAATGCCATGGGCCCATAAAAAGGATCAACGGTTTTTTTCTTTTCGGTAAGGGTATAAATACCGATAGGCGTTTTTAAATCACCTTCAATGTATTTATCTCCTCCATTTTTACCCGTGAAGGCACTGTAGCGTTTTTTTAGTGAAAATTGTTGTCGTGTATTTGGGGTATAGAGTTCCAAAGAACCTTTTTCTTTGCTAACGGTTAAGAGTGAGAAAGCACGTTCAAAATAGCCGAAGCGAAGGTCTTTATTAAAAAGAGAGCCTGCCCAATAAGATGGGCTGTTCATCTCATTTTCGAGTAGTTTTTTCCCACCGCTTTTATAGAGCATAAGCGCATCTGCTGAAAAGAGCAGGGTGGTGGATACTATCGAAATGAGAAATACTTTTACCATTCGTATCCTAGATCACTTAAGAATTTTTTATCGGTGGTCCATCCCTTTTTAACTGAAACAAAAAGTTCAAGGTAAACCGGTTTGGAGGCTAAGCGTTCAATTTTCTCTCGGGCATTTTGTCCGATCCGTTTGATGGCTGCTCCCCCTTTGCCGATGATGATCCCTTTTTGGGAATCTTTTTCGACAATAATAGTTGCACGAATATGTTCTACCGGAGCATCTTCATCAATTTTATCGATTATAACATCCGACTCATAAGGGATTTCGTCACTGATATTGTCAAAAATTGCTTCACGTATGAACTCTTTATAGATGGTACGTATCATTTCGGTTGTAATGTTTTCAGGATCGTATAGATAAGGAGATTCATCGAGATGTTTGACAATGGTGTCGAGCAGGTCTTTTTTCCCGACATTTTTATTGACAGACATCGGAATAAGGGCTAGAAAATGGTCACTAAAACGGTTGTACTCACCGATTTTTTTGAGGAGTTCAGCTTGCGAAATTTGATCAATTTTACTCAAAACAATAATA
>Ga0209343_10004904_pt1 | contig 16423 bp, 17 predicted proteins | sample RifCSPlowO2_02_FD_184026 | JGI IMG/M metagenome (GOLD analysis project Ga0209343, IMG submission 184026) | Groundwater microbial communities from Rifle, Colorado - Rifle CSP2_plank lowO2_0.2 (SPAdes) (version 2) | ecosystem: Environmental > Aquatic > Deep subsurface > Groundwater | place... | reverse complement strand
ATAACAGCTTTTCCCTGAATCAGTTCGGAAATGGATTTATGTATAACAGGTATTTTATAAGATTTGACAAAAACCGCATTACTCGTAACAGAATCATATCCGTCAGACGCAGCGAAAATCAGGGTGCCGTTCGATTCTGAGAAAACATCAGCAATTGAGCCTGATATAGTAACAGTGACATCGTTATTATTTTCGGGATTTTCAAAAATTTCATATGTATATGTTAGAACATCACCGTCATCGTCAGTAAAGTAATCATCCAGATTTAGTGTTACAGGCTTTTTGTTTTCAATTGTTATATTTGAAATACTTTTTATAGCAATTGGGGGTATGTTTGGCATATAGATTATTTCAGTTTCATCTGTTGTAATGGAGTAATTATCAGAAGCTGTTATAATTATGCGCCCTCCAGATGAACTGTTATAAACATTCAGCCATTGGCTATTTAATTCAAACATCAGGTCTGATTCAGATTTGTATGTCAGCTCATCTCCATTAGGATCGCTGAAATAATTATTTAGGTTTAACAGAAATGTTTGGCCTGTCTTTATCTTTACTGTATCGGGCAGACTGGAAATCGGAGGAAGATTTTCAATAAGCCCGTAGTAGATGTAATACGTTTTTTTTGGTTTTGTGATTGTTGTTTCAGTAGATTCTGGAAGAGTTGTACTCGTAGTTTCCAAAAGTGTTGTTGTGGTCTCAGAATTGCTGGAAGTGGTAGTCTCCGGCAAAAGAAGTGTTGTGGTTTCTGGAAATGTAGTGGTAGTTTCCTGTAGTGTAACTAATGGATTTTCTAAAGTTGTCGTAGTTTCAGGATTGCTGGAAGTAGTGGTTTCCGGCAAAAGTATTGTCGTATCTGTTTCTTGTAGCGTAATAGATGGGTTTTCTAATGACGTGGCTGTTTCTGTGAAAGTAGTTGTTGTTATTTCCAAAATAATCGTTTGAGGAAGCTCAAATGTTGTTCTGGTTTCTTCTGGTAGGGTTGTTGTAGTTTCCAAAAGGGTTGTCTCTGTAGAAATAATATCTTCTGTTAATGTTGAAGTCGTAATGAAAATCGTGGTGGAAGTTTCATAACCACCCTCAGCAACAAGACCTGTAATTGCATTTTCATAAGAAGATAATAACACAATATCAGTTTCATGACATTTCCCATCAGAATAAATCTCATTTAATGTATTGAAATAGACCGGCGATACGCCATCTGTAATGTAAATCCCGTCATCGCAGATTGGGGGCTTGAATTTATTAAACACAATATGAATTGTTTCATTTTCTTCAGCCTCAATAGTTATTTTATTTTCGTATTTTGTGTAAGGTTCATCCATTGCAATATACGCTGTCATGTTCGGGTATGCTACAACAAGGCCTATGACTAAAAGGATACCTATGCCTGCATACAGTTGTATCAGCCCTTTGTTCATTGCACCCCTATTCACTGCTAAAACCTCTGATTAATTCATGAAACAAAAAAGATTCGCCATACAAAATAACCCCATTTTTCCACAATTTCTTGTAAAAACCGCTTCTGGTCTGTAAATGAGTCTCGAAAACATTCAAAGTGAGTATTATAGCTGAAATTTTTTTGGTTTTAAGCTTTGAGATATCATTCTCCAGCTCTTTCTCCAGCTCGGTAAACTGCTGTTTGTTCAGATTTGACGTTAAAATAAGAATATCCGAATTGCTAAATAGAAATACAGCTAAAATGCGATCCAAAGCCTTATTAAGGATATTGTTTTTAAACGAAGTAACAGCTGTTTTTAATTCATAATCTCTGGAAAGAACATCGATTTTCTTCTGCACTTCTATAGTCTCAAGCATTTTCATGCATTCTTCATTTTCCAGGTTAAGCTTGTAAAACAAGGCATTGCCTATTTGCTCATTTAAAAGTATATTATCGCTGACAAGTTTTTTGAGTGTGCGATGAACACCACCAACGCTCATGTCAATTAAACGAGCAATCTGGTTGATATTGTATTTTCGGGGGAAATTCTGCAGTAAAGTATTCAATATAGAAACAGCTGTTTTTGACACCATTTCCATCACTACAACTCCACCACTAAACTATTGTACACCCAATTTCCAATATCATTCACATCTAAAGAATATTTGTTCACAATCGGTATATAAAGATTATCACATATGATTTTTGCAAAATTTCATTCGTATTTCCAGAATATAAAACATTCACAACTTATGAATAATACTACTATCTGGAAGTTCTAATACAACACATAGTATTAGCATCCAGAATATACAGGCAATTTAGGCATGTAATTCGGTTTTTCAATATATATTCACGTTTAGTGAATAAAATCTATAAGGAAATTTTATCATTTCAGATAATTATTCACAACTTATGAATAACATATATGCATTTTGGCTATGTTGAAAATGGGCATCTTCGAAGACCATAAGGTCTTCGGGACATTGAATCCGCTTTTTCAACAGATTGAAAGCAACCGAAACTATATATCCAGCATCTCTTTCAGTTTTTTCCGGACTTCTTTATATTTCTGTAAAACTTCATTTATTTTATCAGAGATTTCATGTTCCTGCCCTTTGAGATAATACCATGTGCTGTAATCTCTGTATTTTTTTCCAAGCTGAATGCGCTTCACAGAAAATCCCCGTCTGCAGCATATAAGATATACTTCGTTGTGTTTTGGAAAAATTTCGCAAATATCTTTCTGACTCATGGGCCCGTTCTTTAATAATAATTCTACAAATTCTGTAGGGTTTCCTTTTTCAGGTTTTCTTAGTCCGCGAACCCAGTGATAAACAGCAGAATAGCTTATTCCTATTTGAAGAGCAATTTCTCTGATTTCCATACCTTTGTTATAAAGCTCAATAACCTTATCATATTGCTCTGCATAATGTTCTTTTCCATGCCGCATAAAAATAATTTTCAATGATGCTATTTAAAACCAGAACGGTGTTTAAAATCAGGATTATAACGATTTAATTTTTTATTTCCCCTATCAAGTGAGGGAAATGAAAAATGTAGTAATTTCGTTCTCAAATAAGATGATTCTATAAATACCAAACCAAGTTATCTCTTCTTCGCCTTACTTACAAACAAATAATATTTCTGCTCACCTTTGAGCTCATCCATTATTCTTCTCATAATAGCTTTTTCAGGATCAGGAAACATCCGGACGCGACTTGATAAATCTTTGAAGTTTTCAAATGGCTTTTTTCTTCTTTCGTTTAACATATCAACCAGATGTTTTTTTCCTATTCCCGGAATCAGTTGCATCTGATGCATTCTAGGTGTTATCATTGAAGCCTTGTTGAAGAATTCTATTATCTGCACTTCATTTTGTTTGACAATATATTCCAAAACACCTTCAAGCATGGATCTGGCAGCATTTGTAAGAGTATCGTAACTGATGCTGTCTTTTATAAATTTCACTTCTTCTCTTTTTCCTTCGCCTATGTAAACTATTTGATCAGGTTTCAGAATAACATCATCTTTTGGAACAATTTCCAAAAGAGAGAAATATTTGCAGCCAACAGCCTGTGCAATAGGTTCAGGATGTCTTCTATTGGAATAGCCCGTGGGTAGGAAATCTAATATAATACAATTTTCTTCTTTCACTATGAAACACCTCATTTATAAATGCTGGAAATTTCCTCTCATTCGAGCTTTCCTGATTCAATTTCTCCTCGCCTAGATTCAATTTCTCCTCGCCTAATATCTCCATATGATTTCTTCCCATCTGATTCAATTTATTCCCCATCCAAAATATATTTCCTATTTATATTTCTTCACAATATTTATGATCTGATTAATTTCTTCTTTTTTCAAATTAGTTCTTTCTTTGCTGAATAATACTTCAACCTCTTCTTCTGTATCAGGCATCATATCAATTATAAGTATAATATATCTTGGCTTAAGTATAATTATCGATTTCAATTCTTCAGCCATATGATTTGCTTTATCAGATGACAGCCTTACGATTTTATTCAAGAATTCAGAACAGATATTCTGTTCGTAGACAAGTTCCCGCTCTTTAGATCTCTTCACCATTATTTCCTTTGCCTCTGGAACAGAGACAAGCTCTTCAGATACTATTTCCATATTATACCTCCCTCCATATTTATACCTCCCTCCATATTTATACCTCCCTTTGAAATACTATTGTCTTTTTGGTTCGGATTTTGTGTATTATTTTTCAGTTTTCATAATCAATACTCAATGAATTTTCTTTCTCCCTTTATGCGTTGGCTTTAGTCAGATGCTCTGGCTTTAGAACTATTGTTTTCATCATCTTACTGTCGCGTATATTTACAACATATGCCCGGCCTCTTTTTTCTACAACAGTTCCTGTTTTACCATAAAATCTCGGATGAACCATTCTTTCACGTGAATTCAGAACTACATTCACTCTATCGCCTATTTCATAGGTTCGGAGATAATCACGTATTCTAAAGGGTGTTTTAGCTCTTAATTTTCTTCTGGTCCCACGTCTGGGTCCATAACTTTTTCTAACCATAATAAAGATTAGGCAGGAAAGCTTTTTATAGCTGCTGCCTGTGATATTCGGACGATATAGCGGAGGGTGGAATTTCCCATCTTTTTCTTTTTTATTGATGTTTTGAAAAGAAAAAGATTGTTTTGAACCACCGGCCTTCGGGTTATGGGCCCGATGAGCACTCCAGGCTGCTCTACTCCGCTATATGAAATTTTTTAACTACCACATAAGCTACGTAGTTTAGTATAATGGTTTTCGAAAGGATTTAAAAAGATACAACAGAATACTCAAAGGCGATGATGAAACCGTCCCAGTATGATTACAGATGACTGCTTGGGTAGCTTCAGAGCCACTTTTTTTCTAAAAGAAAAAAGTAGGCACTCTATTACGCAATTCGCAATATTTTCCTCATTTCTAGAATATTAACGAAACTAATTTTACAGCCATTTATAGTTATTGTCCCGCCTTTACCACTATAATAAACTACCAATGCCTGCTTCGGTTTATACGTATCTATAAACGAACGCAAACTTCTTTCTATTGTAAACATCGCATTATTTAATTTTACTTCTATCGGGATGATTTCATTTTCTTTTTCAATGACAAAATCAACTTCTGCTTTTGACTTTGTCCTCCAATATTTAGGATAGAACCCTGATTTCATCAATTCTGAAAAGACATAATTTTCAAAAACTTTTCCGTCAACAGCAGAACCGAAATTTTTTGATATAGCATTTCTTAATCCTGTGTCTATGAAATATATCTTGGGTTGCTTTGTGATTTCTTTTATCTTATTCGTATAGAATGGTAGCACCCTTGCTATGAGATAGCTTTTTTCCATTGCATCCAGATATTTCTTTAAGCTTTGAAAAGAAAGTTTGATATCCTTTGAAATATTTTCATAGGATATTAATCCTCCTATGTTTAAAGATAAATATTTGACAAAATTCTCAAGAGATTTCAAATCTTCTATGGAAAATACTCTGGCTATATCCTTAAGAATCATTGTATCATAGAGATCCTTTAAAATAGTTTTTTTAAGCTCAATGTCTTCAACGAGTGTGACCTTGGGATAACCACCAAAGGTAGCGTGTTCCCACACAACTCTTTCAAGAATTTGTGGTGTTAGCTCTTTCTGATCCTTTAAATTCAAAAATTCCTGTATAGAAAATGGATAAAGTCTTATAATAGAAACTCTGCCAACAAGATATGATAAAACATCTCTACTCAAAACAATTTCAGAAGAAGATGTTATCCAAATTTTTCTACCTACATCTGCCAGGTATTTTAGTTTTTTACCGGCATCATTACAATACTGTACCTCATCCAAAACAGATATATCATGACCTTCAATATTCTGTTTTTCAAATTTTTTTATGTCCTCTTCAAACAGTTCCCTTATATCAGGATCATCAAATAACAAATATGATGAATTTAATTGCTTGATTTGTTCCTTCAGAAAAGTTGTTTTCCCTGCTTGTCGTGCTCCTACCAGCGTTACAACTGAGTAAACATTTGCTACTTTTTTAAATTTATCTTTAATTTCACGTTCTATATACATATAGAAATTATAGTCGTAGACTATTTAAACTTTTACTAAAGTTAAACTACAGTTTAATTTTAGTCGTACTAAAGTTAAACTACAGTTTAATAAATGATTAGTCAACATCTTCACAGGAACTTATTTCGTTGTTCTCCAAAATGGTTCTCTCAGCGTTATTAAGGTATATCGCCCTCTCTGTTCCCGTTGGTATCGGTTTCATGTTAAAACAATGTATTATATTATTCTTTACCAAAATATTATTTGTTCTCAATAAATATATCGCACTTCCTCCAATGTTGGATACAGTGTTTCCTTCCACTAATGAATCCGTTATGTTGTTATTGAGGAAAATTCCTCTTTTATTGAAGCCAGCTTCATTTTCCCCTACGTTTTCTATATGATTACTAATTATTGAAATGTTTTTCTGCTGCGCACGATTACCATGTACTAACTGAATACCATAGTTAGTCGAATTGAAAATAACATTGTCCTGCAAAACCACGTTTTCATTTCCAGTATCTATAGATATTCCAACGCTTGCACCAGTTATAGTGTTCTCATAGATTTGTGAGTCATCTGAATAAACCGCTTCTATTCCAATACTGTTTTGACCTATGGCATGAATCACGTTATTGCGGTAAACTTCTGTGTGTGGAGATCTATCAATCGATATCCACCTAGTAACGTTATTATTGAAAATCTTTGAGAATGGCCCACCATTCCATACTTCTATTCCAAGTGAAAAACTTATATTCTTGTCTTTTTCTTTAATTATCTTCACCGTATTTCCGAATATTTGGGAAAAAGTACCCCACCAAAAAATCTTTATACCATAACTATTTTTCCCTTCTATGTAAGATTCAGATATTGAGATATTATGTACCAATTGCGCGTTTATCAGTCCACTGTATTTGTCGTTTGTTTCATCATTTTGGATGTTGTTGTCCAGAAAACTGTCAATTATCACTATTCGTCTCAATATGATGTTTTTAGCTATTTGCTGAACATACTCCGGGAACGCAGGACAATCAATGAGAATCTTATATAATTTATCCACATCCTTGTTTCTAGGTGATAAAATACCATCTGTATCGATTCCCGGACAAATTTCTGTTAATTCCTGTAACGTGTTCATGTCCACCCAGTTTTTTCCGCCAACGATATTCACTGCTTGTCTTCGAACGTGGGTTATTTTTATGTCTTCTAACAACACATTAGACCTCCCAACGATAGATATACCTATGAGAGCAGCTGCATTACCATCAAGAACTATGTTTTTTATTACATTATTTCCAACCTCACCCGTCGAGCCATTAAGAATCAGTATTGAGGATAATGGACTACCAGCAATCAGGATGGTTTCTTGCTGAGTACCATATATGCTAAAGTTGACTGGAATATTTATTGGTTCTTGGACAATACATGTTGCAGCAGGCAATTCAAGGAAATTTTGTCCCTCTTCCTGAGCCGCGCGAATCATCTCGTTGAGTTCGCATGTCATGGTTTGTTCATATATGATAGGAACTTCAACCACGTCTTCTGATGGTTCATCATCTGATGGCTCCTCCAGTGGATTCAATTGAACGTAAATATCGTTTTTAGTATTTTTGTCGATCATAATGGTATCATTGGAATAGTCTGCATATCCTGATAACTTCATTCCAAGAAAATATACACCAGCACGCAGACCATAAATCGAGAAGGGGGTCAAACCAGAATAGGATTCATCAACTATTTCATCATCTTTCGTTGTTACGGGCACTAAGGAGAATATTGCACCTTTCGGGTTGGAGTCTATGCGTAAATTATACACTAACACACCCGTATCATTGATATCCTGAAACTCAATTTCTGAAACATTTGATTGATTGAAAATTTCGGATTGTTGAGAATAATTAAACTCATCAGTATTTTCTTGGAACTGTTCTGATTTAATCTCATTGTGTTTTTTCTCTAGAAAAATGGGAATGATAAAAATTAACGAACTGAAAAGAATGATCCAGATAATTAATAACAGAAGTGGCATATTATTCATGACCATTCCACCATATTATCAACTACCACAATTTATATTCCAACACTATATAACAGCGGACCAACTAAATCATATAAAATAAGTAGTAGAATAAAGATGCTTATTCCCCGCATAACATTGATCAGCCTGCTTTCTGTTTTGATAAAGCGGCGTAAAATTTCCTTGAAAACCATGCCTCCATCCAATATTGTTCCTGGAAGCAGGTTTATCATTGCAACGCCAAGGCTAAGGACAGCTATAGTATTCAAAAGATTCAACAGAATTATTGGAACATCGCCGCCGATTTTAGCTTTAACATACGGCTTAAAAGGACCGGTTACGCCGATAAAAGAGCTGGTTTTATTAGAAGGATTCTCCGCAGTTTTTATTTTGTAAACACCCTTAGTTGTTTCAACATCTATAACCGTTCCGGGTTTTATTTTTTCCAGTATACTGGATATTGAATTCAGTGAATTAATCTCTTCATTGTTTATTTTAATTATAGCTTCTCCACTATTCAGCGGCGATAAAAATGAAGGGCCACTTGAAAAATTAATTATTTCAGCAGGATATCCTTTCATAACACCAGATGGAATAACTCCCTTTACTTCAATAGAACTCACATACATAATAACAGGTATCAACAGAATTGTTATCACAATAAAAACAAGTATGTTTGCAAAAGGCCCGGCAGCACCAACCTTCATTCTTGTTCTGCTTTTTGCTTTTTTCAGCTTCTCCTCATCCGGCTCAACAAATGCAACAGGAATAAACAAAAAAAATCCCCAACCCACGGATTTTATCGGAATTTTCTCAACCCTGCATATAATTCCATGCATAAGCTCGTGTGGTATTACTATCGCAGTAATAGCAATGATCCATACCCACCACGGTATCAGCAAAAGCCCGGGTGTTGTTTCTGAATGTGCAGGCGCCGGCAAGATAAGCTTTACTCCATCTGCACCATGCCCAACTTGTTGTGCAACGAATATCAATAAAATCAGCGTCGCGACCATACCAATTACAGCTGTAACTATCCCTATAATTGCAATCGCGTTCCATATTTTCGGGGCTTTCATAGCAATGTTGTCAATTGTTTTTTTGCTTTTCTGCGTTCTTCGCATAAGTATAAGTCCTTCTAATTTAAAATTTTTCCTGTCCTTCCAGACAAGCAAAGCTACAGCTGCTATAAATATCAGAAAAATTATCACATCAAACATAGATATATATAATTTCATAGCTTATTTATATGAATGGTAACTATTACTGAGGAGGATGGCATTTTCCGAATTCTATTTCTCCAAAAAGGCTGTAATATGTTTCCCCAGGGTTTTTGGTAGATAATAAATAAAAATTTCATAAACACAAATCTCCAAAAAGGCTGTAATATTTTTTCCATCAACGTTTTCAGAAGTAAACGTAAGACGCATCAAAGATGCGTCAGGGTTTTCGCTCCTGAAAAACTAAGACGAGCTAAAGACTTGATGCAGCTTTGCTGCATCTCTCGGTTTCTCGTCGTCAGACTTTTGGTAGGGTTGTGCTTATAGTCTCCAAAAGGGTTGTCTCTGTAGAAATAATATTTTCCGTCAACGCTTTTGGTAGGATACAATATCAATTCTCCAAAAAGGCTGTTTTTTAAAAACTTTGTCTGCCAATTATTACAATGCAAAACATTGAAGAAATTATGCAGGAACGGGAAAAAAAGCTGGAACATATAAAAAATTTAGGAATTTATCCGTTCGGCCATAAATATGAACGCTCATGTTCAATAGCAGAAATTCTAGAAAAATATAAAGATCTTCCGAAAAATGAGAAGCGCGAAAAAGATATTTTTTCAGTAGCTGGAAGAATAAAATCAATAAGAAAACACGGGAAGCTCATTTTCATTGATATTGAAGACTCATCAGAAAAAATGCAAATTCTTCTTGAATTGAACACACTTGGAAAAAAGAATTTTGAATTTATTGAACTGCTTAACATTGGCGATTTTATCGGTACCAGTGGCTATATTTTCAGGTCAGCTACAAATGAATTAACTATCTGGGTAAAATCGTATGAATTATTGTGTAAATCTCTGCGCCCGTTGCCGAGTGAATGGCATGGATTAAAAGACACTGAAATACGCTATCGCCAGAGATATGCGGATATGATAATAAACCCTGATGTAAGAAAAGTCTTTGTTCAGCGGTCAATGATACTTGCAGAAATCCGCGGTTTTATGCAAAAAAAAGGTTTTGTAGAAATAACAACCCCCACACTGCAGCCGATTTATGGCGGTGCATTTGCTGAGCCATTTGTTACTCATCACAATGCACTGGATATGGATCTTTATTTGAGCATTTCACCTGAACTCTATCTTAAGCGCGCAATTGTAGGTGGTTTTGAAAAAGTTTATGAAATCTGCAGGAACTTCAGAAATGAAGGTATAGATACAAAACATAACCCGGAATTTACGATGATGGAATCCTACTGGGCATATGCAGATTATAATGACAATATGAAACTCACTGAAGAGCTGATAAGTATGCTCATAAAGAAAATAAATAGCTCGTTTGTTATAAAATATAAGAATTTGGACCTGAATTTCGAACCACCGTGGAAAAGGCTTACAATGAAAGATGCAATTATGCAATACCTGAACATTAATGTGGATATGCCTCTTGAGGAATTGAGAAAAAAAGCAGTTAAAATTGGCATCAAAGACGCAGAAAGTATGGCATGGGGAAAAATAGTTGAAAAAATTTTCGAAGAAGTTGAACCGAAAATCATTCAGCCGACATTCATAATAGATTTCCCAACAGAAATCTCGCCGTTGGCAAAGCAAAAGCCAGACAATCCGAAACTTACAGAACGGTTTGAATTAATAATTCACGGAATTGAATATGCGAACGCATATTCAGAGCTGAATGATCCGATTGAACAGGCTGAAAGATTCAAAGAACAGGCAAAACAAAGAGCTGAAGGTGATAAAGAAGCTCAGCAAACAGACACAGACTTTGTTCGCGCTTTGGAATACGGCATGCCGCCAACAAGTGGTCTTGGCATCGGCATTGACAGATTGATAATGCTTTTGACAAATTCCCAGTCTATCCGCGATGTAATAATGTTCCCGACGCTGAGAAAAGAGGGTGTGTAAGAAGACTGTTTTTTTGAGTGAGGGAAATGAAAAAACTCAACTGAAAATAATTTTCAATGGCTCTTCGATGTTCATTTCTTCTGTAAAATGCAAAATTTTATAGGAGAACAAAATCAATTTTTCCTCAACACTTTCTCCATGTCACTTAGGTCGTAACAATAAACTTTCGCGCCTTCCTGTTCTTTTATTCGTTTATTGAATGACTTTGCAAAAACAGTGTAATGCTCTTTTCTTTTGTCATTAATCCATTCTACGTATTTTGCTTTTTCTTTGAGCTCTGCCAGAATTTTTTCAGCATTCACTCCGTCCTGCCATTTGCATTCTGCAAAAAGGATGTCTCTGGTTTGTTCGTTGAGAGCAACAACGTCAATTTCTTTATCCTTATGCCACCATCTGCCAAGTTTTGTGGGTTTAATGGGTTTAACTTTCCACAAAAATTCTTCTGAAACTTTTTCAAAAACAATACCAAGATAAGAATTATAGTCTTTTTTTATAATTTCCTCAACAGCTCTTGCTTCTCCCTTTTCTATGAGAGTTCTGTTAGGATATATAAACCTGAACCAGAACCTGAAATAATTGTCCGTAAAAACGTATCGCGCGCTTTTTATTTTTTCCTTTCTTTCTGTCACAGGATACTCTTTTTTTATTATTCTTATTTGCCCAAGGTTTTGCAGGTATTTTGACACAATGCTTTTTTCAATATCTGCGTAATCTGCAATTTCATTGTTTTTTGTATAACCGAAAGCTATTGCTTTCAGTATTGAAAAATAATTTGCAGACTCCCTGAACTCCTGTTTCAGGAGGATTTCTGCTTCATTATAAAGCATACGGTCTCTATATAAAAAATTGTTTTTCAGATTATTATAAAAAGAATCGTTGTCTGAAAATTGTACAAGATATAACGGTATGCTGTCTGTGCATCCATATACACGTATAATATCTTGCATATCATATTTTGGAAAGAACCTGTTGATTTCTGCAAGAGGAATGGGTTTTACTTCCAACTGTCCTGTTCTTCTGCCGTATAATGGTGACTTGCTTCCCGGCAGTTTTTCCATCATACCTGTAGAAGAACCTATTAAAATAAGAACAACATTAGATTTTCCGAGGTTCATATCCCATATTTTCTGGAATTGGGATGGCACACTGGAATTTTGCTCAACAAGATGAGGGAATTCATCTATAACAATTATGCATCTACGCTTAGTTCTTTTTATGAATCCCCCGAACAATTCATACCAGTCGCTGAAGTTTATCAGACCGAACTCGCTGTCATTTAGAAAATTTTTCATTTCAATCTGCATGTCTTTTAAATTTTCCATGTCCTTTTTTTCTTCAGCTAAAAAAAATATAGCAGGCTTGTTTTTTATAAACTGTGCGACCAGTCCGGTTTTCCCAACACGCCTTCTTCCGTATACTATAATGAATTCCGGTTTTTTGCTGATATACCGCCTGTTCAAAATTCCCAGCTCTTCGTCCCTGTTAGTGATTACCGCAAAATAAGTTAGTCATTTTGGAGTGATTGTATAATTCCATTCAGGATGAAATTCATGATACATGATATTTATATTTTCCATTTCCTTATCCGAAAACTTTCTTCCCTTCATGTATTTTTTTCTGTCAAGGCGCGCAAACACTTCTAGTCCTTCTTTCGTTTTTGTGTTTTTTATGAAGTTTATTATAACTTGATAATTTACGAGAGGTTTTCCTCTCCAATTTTTGCTGATGAATGAAAATAATATGTGTTCAATCTTGTTCCATTTGCTTGTTGCAGGAGGAAAGTGGAGCACGGTTATTTTGAATCCTGTTTCTTTTGCGAACTTGTTTAGGAAACATTTCCATCCACGATTACGATGGCCGTTGCTTCCACCGGAATCTGCTGTGATGAGCAATTCTTTTGCCTTTGGATAATGCTTCTTTCCCAACTGCTTCCACCATTGGCGTATGCTTTCTACAGCAAACTCAGCAGTATCACTGCTGATGCCTACATTGACAAACCCTTTGTTGAGAGCAATGTCATAAGCTCCGTACGGAACTGCTTTTCCATTAGCAAGCGTTGGAAAATCGTATACATTCACCTCTTCTGGCTTGCCTTTCTTTCGCCATGTTTTGCCTGCATTCTTGAAATTGCCTATTAGCTCTTTCTTTTTTGTGTCAACTGAAATGATGGGCTGCCTTTTACGAAGAAATTTATTTGCCTGCTCATTGATGTAATGGAATTGTGCATCTCTATCAGCGTGTGATTTTCCCTCATACATTTTCTTATTTGTCTGGAGTGAGTATTTATCTTCCTTTAGCATTCTACCAACCGTATCTTCAGATATAGAATGCCCTTTTCTTTCTAAGGCATTTGCAATAGCGTAAGTGGACTTGTTAGTCCACTTTATAGTTTTCATGGGGTTGCCGGCAGTATTTTCTTCCATTATTTTATCAAAGTCTTTTTTTAGATTGGAATTCTTATCTTTGATTTTTTTTCTGCCTGCTCCCTTTTTCCGTAATCTTTTTGGGATTCCTATACCTGACCCAACTTCATTGATTCCTTTTCTAATTGTGTCTCTAGACATTCCGGTAGCTTCATGAACTTTAGAAATTCCTCCGCGTCCCATTTCTATGGCTTTAATAGCAGCAGCTCTTCTTCTTTGTACTTCATTAACATCTTCAAGAAGTTGAACCCATTCACGCAAAATATTGCCTTTTTCCATACAAGAATATATGTACTCACGAGTTTATAAGTATTGACTAATTAATTGTGCGGTGTTCCCTTAAAGAACGGATAATTTATGACGGTACAAAAAGTATAATAAACAGGGTCGGATATTCAGAAGCATTGCCTCAGGTTCTTGGCAGTAAATTAGATATTATTATTATTCCTCGGGTAGTTGATGTGAGTATGGATAAATCAAAAATTGAAAAGTATGATAAGGCAACGGGTATAATAACTCTTTTTAAAGAAACATCTGACATGATAAGATGCAACGGTATTGTTTTAGATCGTAGTGTTTTACAATCTATAGACTCTGATAGTCTCTCTGAAGAACGATTATCATGGGTAAATTCGATAGTTGAAGAAGTTCCGATCGTATTTATCGAAGGTAAAAGTAATCAAATAGCTGATATAACTGAAGAATTATTTTAAGCATGATTTCGCATACTTTTCAAAAAAATGTCTTGTTTCTGAATACTCTATCATTTTAAGAGCTATGTCATAATCCACAATATCAAAGTCTACTATTTCATTTTTATCAATTTTTATATCTTCCCTGTTTCCCAGAAATTCGACATAGTATATTTTTGTTCTTTGTCCATTAAAACCTGTATAGTTTGATGTTGAAGCATCAAATTTAAAATATATATACCCTACGATTGAAGACAGTATTCTGAAATCGGTTATTCCCAACTCTTCTTGTAGTTCGCGTGTTAAAGCATATAAATCGCTAGTATCAGAATCCCTCACACCTCCTTTTGGTATATCCCAGAAAGGTTTGATTGGTTTAGGTTTCTTATTTTTAGTATCGGATATTTTAGCCTTTTTAATTAACATATATCCGTTGTTTTCGTTTGGGCAGATGATTATTGCACCAACAGCTTTTCGTATTTTTTCCATAAATATGTTTTCCAATAAAAATATTTATAAGTAATAATAGAAAAGAATGATGGTTGCTTTTTAGTTAACATCGGCGGTGCTGTTTCCAGCGTGCTTACACGCATTTATATCAGGATTCTTCGTAAGTAGCTCGCATAACTTGCACATTTCTTCTGATAAATTCACGACATTTATTTTTCTTGATACAAGTCTACTGCACAATTCATCAATTTTATCATTTATTGAAAATGACTGAATTCTGAAACCGCGTTTTGATTTTATGTATTGCGAAACAGCTGGCTGGGTTATTCCCATGATTTCAGAAATTTCCACCTGACTCAGCTTATATTTTTCATTTAATGTTTTTGCTATGGCTGAACGTAGTGACGGCAGATATTCCGAAACAAATATTTCGCAGCGGTGCTTCATTTTTACTTCACCTCTTTTTTCATGTTTCTCTTCCTCAATAATTTTCGGAACATATAACTGTCTATACTTTATTTGCTTTTTATCCTTCGCGTACCAGATTAAAAAATCGCTTATTACAGGTATTTCTAATGCTTCCTGTGGACTAGATTTTTTCCTGAATGTGATCACACTAACAAAATTCTTCGGCCCGAAAACCTCATCCATAATCTCCCTAACATGATGCAAATTCTCGTCAGAAATCTGCACAAAACAGCTTCCGCTTTCATGTAAAAGTTGTCTTGCCAAAATTATGTTTTTCAGCAATCCAATTGGCAAAGCTCAGGTTGTGATCGGTTTTTCTTAAATAAAGTCTCAACTCATCGTCAGTCGGTCTTAAAATGCGTTTGCTGATATAACGTTTCAGCCAAAGATTGCAATCTTCCTTGTCTTTTATCCAGTTTCTCCAGTCAGGTTTCTTCCTCATTTAATTGCCTCCACCATTCAATTCCTGTCAGGAGAATTTTGTCTTTTCTGATGTTTTTAAAAAATTGCTTGGTTGGATTATGAAAAGATTCTCTGAAACCATTATAATCAAGATAAACAGGGTTTATTCGGGTGTTTGTCATCATGCTTATTTTTTTTGCAGTGTCTTCTATATTTTTTACATTGGGTTTTTGGAATACCAGAAATATATCAATATCAGATTCCTGTGTGTACTTTCTGGAAGCGTATGAACCAAAAATTAGGCTGATAACCGGCTTTTCTCCTAACCCCTTTAAAATCTCCCTTACTGAAATCCTTATTTTTGCCGGAAGGTTTTCAATTCTTGAATATTCTACAACGGTCAGAGCAGGAGTCAGATCGGGCTTTGCATAATCCAAGAAATATTTGATCTGGTTTCCTGACTTCTGTTTCTTAAGCAGTCTATTTATTTTCCTTAAGGAATATTCTATGGAAGGCATTCCCAAGTTAAGCTGTTTTGATAGCTCCCTTTTATGGATGCCTGGACTCAAATAAACCTGTTCAATTATTCCTATGCTCGTATTGTCATACATAGTATATCAATTGTTATATATATGACACATCTTTAAATTGTTTTCTGGATCCTTCAAAACAGGGAAATCCACGAAGATACTTATAGTATGTTCACTTAATTTCAGAACTTTTATATATTAGCAATCACCATATATTTCTTGGTGATTAAATTATGTGGCAACTTGAGAAAGGCGATATGTTTCTACAAAAAACTTCGCTTAAGGAACTA
>Ga0209343_10004903_pt1 | contig 16428 bp, 10 predicted proteins | sample RifCSPlowO2_02_FD_184026 | JGI IMG/M metagenome (GOLD analysis project Ga0209343, IMG submission 184026) | Groundwater microbial communities from Rifle, Colorado - Rifle CSP2_plank lowO2_0.2 (SPAdes) (version 2) | ecosystem: Environmental > Aquatic > Deep subsurface > Groundwater | place... | reverse complement strand
ATTCTCTTCAATACCATTTTCAACCGATCGAAAACAGCCGCCTGAACATACTCAAAACCGCCCCGCTCAGACTCATACCTCGATTGGAATGTACTGCCTATGTCATTGTCGAGATCGAAGTGACCGACGCGGCCGGTTACGAGGAATACCGCAAGCTGGCCGGAACAGTGGTGGCCGCTTATGGCGGGAAGTTTATCGTGCGTGGCGGAAAGACCGAAATATTGGAAGGCGACTGGCGGCCCAAGCGCATCGTGGTGCTGGAATTTCCCAGCGCCGCGCGGGCCAAGGAATGGTGGGGTTCGAAGGATTACGCGACGGCACGCGCAGTCCGCGAACGCACGGCCATGACCAGGATGATCTTAACCGAAGGGATCAACACCTAGCCCGGATTATTCATATCTGTGCGAGCGAGCTTGTTCGTGGGAGCCAGCTTGCCTGTCTGCGTGCATCGCACAGGCAGGCTGGCGATTATCGGGGGCAAGCCCCCTCCCACATCATCACAATATCGGCTTGCGCTGCGCTGAATGGTGAAAAGCTGAGACCCGACGGAAAAGCAGGAAACCAGTCTCTCGGTAAACGCACAAAGCTCCTGCTTTATGGTTCAAGAATTTGGTATCCTTTACGTCTTGTGTATTTCCCTGGCGTTCTTCGCGTTCCGCTTTTAGGTTTTTCGATATGGACACGACAAGACTGGCCTTAGAAATGCTCGACGCGCTTGATCAAGGTCAGATCGTGCCGTCGATCGGGGAGTACGATCCGGCGTTTGGATGGGACGAGGGTTACGCCGTGGCTGCGGAAATCGTAAAGCTGCGCCGCGCGCGCGGCGAAAAAACGGTCGGACGCAAGATCGGCTTCACCAACCGCAAGATCTGGGCGGAGTACGGCGCGACGGGTCCAATCTGGGCTCATGTCTATGACCGCACGCTGGTCTTCGCCCAGAACAGCGCCGCAACCGTATCGCTCGGCGGTAGTTCGCAACCTCGCCTTGAACCGGAGATTGCCTTCCAGCTCAGGACCCCGATCGCGGCCGACTGTCGTGATCCCGTGAAGCTGCTGGAAGCAGTCGAGTGGTACGCGCCGAGCTTCGAGATCGTCAGTTGCCACTTCCCCAACTGGAAGTTCAAGCCGGCCGACTCCGCCGCCGATTTCTCTTTTCACTGGCGACTCATCATCGGCACGCCGGTTACCGTGCGCAAGGAGGACATTCCAGCGCTGGTCGGGCAATTGCGTGACTGCAAGGTAGCGCTCAGCAGGGACGGACTGGTTCTGGGCCGCGGCGCGGGCGCAAACGCGCTCGATCACCCGGCTTTGACACTCGCCTTTCTTGCCGAGATCCTGACGCGGCAGCCGGATTTCGATCCCCTCGCAGCCGGGGAAGTGATCACCACCGGCACGCTCACCGCCGCGCTGCCAATCAAGCCCGGCGAAACGTGGTCGTCGCGCTACGAGGGGTTACCCGGCGTAACCGGGCTCGTTCTCACGTTCACCGCATAGAAAAGGCGGTTTGCCGAGCGGTCGAAGCGATAAGAAAATCAATCCGCCCGTCGTCGGAGTTCACTTCTCGGCCGAGCCTGCCGCGAGCTCTGAGGCGGCTCCAGGCACCTTGCCCGCACTCAAGCTGGAGCGTCAGGACGCGCTCGGCGGCCCGATCCGCGCTTGTCGAGGGTCCGCAACGGGCGTGACGGCAGATCATGCGCGCGAAGCGGGTCAAGCGCCGGCGCGCTCGCCCGCGCTCAGGCGATGTCGAGAACTGATGGTAGGTCAGCGGCAGGCTGGCGTACGGGGGCCAACTCGCGAAATCGAGCGGCGGACCGCGTTCCTTCACCTGCGGCGCCCACAGCCCCAGGTGCTCGAGGATGCGCCGGATGACCCCCGGATCCTGCATCAGCGCAATGACGCGCACCGGGCCCTTTGCACTTGGGGCATTCCAAGGGATCGGCCTCCAATCGAGTTTCATGCAAATGGGTGACAATCCATTTGCATCACTAAGCTCCCCTCGCCCGCAACACGGGGCGGGGGTGAGGGCGCAGCGTTGTCACACGTCTTGACGACGCTCAGGGAACCTTGCAAATGAGCCGCGCCCAAGCGGCTTTCGCGCGGGCAGCAAAATCACTCGCCGGATCCTCGCTCCGCAACACGGGCTTAAGGTAATGCCGCGAGAATCTGACCCCGTATATTACGTGTTGGCACGCAAGGCGCGGTCTCATACCGCACTCACCCTGCACTTATCACCGCCGGCGCTCTAAGCAACTGAGGCACCTTGTTTGAGGACCTTGATCACCGACTGGCCGGCTAACTCGCCCAGGACGCGATAGCTCTCCAGTTGCGACTCGTCGAACCACTGATCGGCGGTCGACTGGTGCGGGAAATCCTTGTGCACAAGATGAAAACTCATGAGCTGAGCGAGCTTCTCGCTTGAAGGGAAGTTGCTCGGCTTCACGTAGATCAGCTTGCCTGACTCGCCTTCGGTATAGTGAATCTCGCCCTCGACACAGGCGATGTCGCTCGTGCCATCGCGCCTAACCTTCAGGTTTTCAACGTCGAGAGTAATCCTCACCCCGAGATCGACCTGGCACTTGCGGATGCAATTACCAATGTCCTCGAAGGTGCGATTCGGGTCGGCCCCTGCGTCTACGGCCAGGATCAGCCGGCAGCGCCGGCGTACAAGCTCGTATACGCCGAGATTCTCGAAATGCCCTCCGTCGGAGAGATAGACGTAATCCTTCTTCTCGTCGGTCAAGCCAAATAGTTCCAGAAAGAGGTAATACGCCGCGACCGCCGGGCTGGCCATCTGCACGGGTTGCCGCGCACCGGGATTGGGCATCCAGGTGCCAAGGCGCAGATTCAGCACCGTCATTAACGCGGCAAACGCCGGCGTGGTCAACATGCCCATGTTGGGGCTCACCGCGGCACCGGAAATCGCCATGGCCGTGCCGAGCGTGACACCCGAACCCGGACCGATGGAATTTGCGTATCCCGAGGTAACACGGAAGCTCCACTGGTCCTCCGATCCGCCGTGTTCGCTCAGCGCATAGCCGCAATAATACGGCGTGAATACGAACGGCGCCGCCTTGCGCTCCTGCCACGCCAGCCGGCCGACCTTCACGATGTTCACCGCCGCATTGACGATATGGTAAGGCCTGCTGTTGCCCCGCAATAATTCCATCGCGATATCGTCGCTTTCGCTAAACGCGGTGAACGGATCCACGTCGTTGATACGGCCAAACGGCTGGTGGCGCGCCGGGTTGGAGGCGCCCAGATAGCAGCGCACGAGTCGGTTGCGGTAAAAGTCGTGAAGCGAAAAGCGGTTCACGTCGACGCACAGCGAAAAAAGCATGGCAATGGAGAAACTCGCACCCAACAGGATGGCGCAGGAAGCGGGCGCAATCCCGCCCAAGCGCACGATGCCCACCGCAATATAGGCGGCAAACGTACCCTTCTCGGGCCAGGGCACGACCAACTGTTGGTTCGAATTTTCCGTGTCAACGACGGCCAGAATCTCGTAGAGTCCGCTCGTGAGCAGGATGATCAAACCGACCGCGAAAAAATACGGCGCTACCGCCATGGCCACTCGTACGGCGGCACCCGGTTTGCGCGACGCCGAACCCCGTCTGGCGAATAGCGTTAGCAGGCCGCTCACTATCGCCCACCCGGAACCGAGCAGGTAGTTCACGCCCTCCCAAGCGTGCGTGTTCGTCCAGGCGATCAAGCCCGGCACGGCAAGCGGCGTTGCAACAATGGCAATCCACCCGATCATTACAATCATGATCCAGCCCCCGACGCGCGCCCACCACTCCCGGCCTTTGTCGCTGAACACGTTTCCAGCGAGCCCGATGCCGACAACGATGCCCGCACCCAACCCTGCGAGAACGATGACCGGGACCACCGTGACCGCAAGCGCGTTCTTGAGAAACGCCAGATGTTCTGCCGGAATCTCCGCTGTCGGGACGAATACCGAATACCAGGCGAGGAGCGAATACCTCGATCCGATCACGACAGTGGCGACGAATATCATGACCCCGCAAACCGCACCCAGCAGGAAGCGGGAGACTTCGTAGACGTATTTGGAGGCACCCTGAAGTGATCCGGATGTGAATTCGTTCACCGTCCATCCCGCGAGGGCGACGATGATCGTCAACCCGACCACCCACAGGCCTCCTTTGCTCCAGTCGATCTCGCGGAGTCCGGCGTAAAGCCACAGCAAGCCCGCCAGGATCGTCGCCACGATTACCAATACGGCGGGGGCGACCGCCGTGGGTCGCTCGCTCAAAACGCTGGCGAAAGCGAATGCCGCCGCCCAGCAGAAGAACCCGATCAAGGCGACGATTTCAACTGGCCTCATCCAGTTGCCGTCCGTTTCACCAAAGAGCACGGCGTGCCACCAGATCGCGCCGCCAAGAGCGACTAGAAAGAGTGGTGTGACCACCGTTGCAACCACGCCCGCGCTCGATTGCACGCACCCGAGAAACGCATGCGCCTTCGGATGGCGTTGATGCGCGATCTTGTTGATCGCGTTCTGGACAAAAGAACCGGCGGCATCGACTTTGTCCGACCACCGGCTCAATAGCGAGCGCGCCACATTGAAGATCGCTTGGACAGTTTGGCGGCCCGGCGTCGGTGGGACTGGATCGTAGGTCACGCCGAGCGTCATCGCCACGGTCGCGATGCATACCGCCACCGCTGCCGTCAATCCCCATACGCTTGGACTGCCGTGATGGAACACCACCAGCAGGAGAAATGCGAACGCGGCCCAAGCGAATCCAACTAAGATGATGAGATTCAGTGAAAGATTGCGCATGTACGTCGCGATAGCGGTCCACGTGTCGACGGTGAAGCTGCCCTTGCGCGGGGTAAGATAATTGCTGTAGGAACGGAGGAACCGGATTTCCGCAACGTCGCGACCGGGTGCATGAAGCTTTCCCTCTACCTGTTTCTCGTCACCGCCATGGCAGTAGATCATTTTTGAGAGCCAGCTCCCGATATATCCGCCTCCGGACACCGTGGAAAGATAATGGAACGACGAGAGCGTGTCGGCCCGCGCCAGCGCCTGGATTACACCGAGGCTGAATGTCGCGCTTCGTATACCGCCGCCCGAGAGCGCGAGCCCCCAAAGATTCGCCTCGTGTGCGCGTTGGAAAACCTCCTTCTCGTTGGGCGTAGAGACTTTCGCGTCCGGAATTGCCGGCTGCGACGGAGCCGCGTTGGATTTTTCGCCGCGTGGCGCAATGTGGTTGAGCTCGGTTTGGATAACCTGCGCAACCGTGGCCGGGTCCGGCAGGCCAGCGGTGCTTACCACGAATGGTTTCCCTGCCAACAATCTCGCCGCTTGCGCCGCCCAGGAAACCAATATTATGGGCGCCGCGGCCACCAGCAATACGTATTTGGCCTTTGCGAGGATTATGACCGTGACCGTCCAGGCAGGTGCGCCCGCTACCCCAGCAAGCAATAGCAGCGTGGCGAAGTTTTCGATGACATCGAGCGCGCCGGCCGCAAGCGGCGCCCTGGGTAGCCACGTGATAGTCCACGTGCCGAGCTTATTTGCGAGCACCCTCACGCCGATTCTCGACAATCCCCACAACGCGGCCGAGTAACAAACGATCAGCGCGAAATCGTAATAAATGATGGTGCGAATCTGGTCTTCCAGGTGCTCGCTTTTCCACAGCCGGATGATTTCGAGGGCGTCGTTAATACTCCAGGCAAGCTGCAGCGCGATGCCCCTGGGCAGATTCTTTTCGACAAGCGGAGCACCGAGCTGATCGATCTCCCAGAACAAGTAGATCGCGAAAACGAGGAAGAACCAACGGAACGACTCAAGCGTGCCAGCGAACCTGCGCACAGGCTGCTTGGTACCCGCGTCCGCATCACCCTCGGGCGCTGTGTGGCTGCTCTGACTGTCGCCGGATACCATGGGAAAATGGAATAAATGGGTGCGTCACTTGAGCCATTTCGGCTTGACCACCCAGTCAGGAAACCGCTTGCGGAACTCCGGGAAGAATTTCCCTGCGATCTTGCGGAATCCCTCGCCGGTCGGATGGATCTCATTGCTCCATTCTGCCGCCGTGAGGCTGCCGCGCGTATCGACGAACTTGTAATTCTTGTTCTTCTTCGCCAGGTCCTTCTGCACCTGCGCGAGCCGATCGATGATGACCTTGACGAGCGCGGGCCGCAGCGCGTCAGGCACGCCGAGCTTTTCGAAGGAGGGCTTGATCCAGGGAGAGAAGAACAGGAATCCCTTGCCGCTCGCGTGCGCGTAGTCGTAGCTGTGGGTGAGAATCGCGATGTCCGGGCAAAACGTATCGCGGAGGTGGATGACCCGCTCGTATCCCGTACGCACGCGCTGGAACAGGTCTTTCAACGCGCCCTCCTTGAACCAGCTCTTGGGGTCAATCTTGTTGCCGGGCTGCATCAGTGGATCGAGATCGTCGGGACCGGCAAAGTCGTTTCCGCCCCCGCTCACCGCGATCAAATCCACCGTACTGGACTCCCATTGGAGGAACGTGGAAAGCTCGTACAGGATATGCCTGCCCGGATCGCCGATTTCCAATCCGATATCCCCGACCGACACGAGCGATAATGCTTGCGCGCGACCGAAGTCGTTGAACTTGTCGGCGAGGTTTCCCACGCCCGGAATCGGATACCAGAACCACGAGTCGCCGAACAGGAGCACGATCGGCGCCTGCGGATCCCAGTTGTCGTAGTCGCGCCAGGCGTTCAGACCAAAGATGTTGGACATCGCAATCTCCTTTCGCTGTAGATGCCTACGGCTGCCAGTTCGTGGGCGCGTACGGGGCGGGGAGCTCGCCGGGTTCGTGGATGACCGGGCCCGCATTCAAGCGCTCGACGATGGATTCGTGTGCCTTAAGGCCCTGTCCGCTAAGATCTCGCGGCGCAGCCTTGCCCGGCGCATTGAACGGCGGACGGCGCCAGGGTTGGTGCGCAACGCCTTGTGGATTCGGGGCGAAAGGCGTGAAGACCGGATCATCGAACTGAACGCCGACGCCAGCCAGCTGTCCGGCCATCCATTCCAAAGCGATGTCGGAGAGCCCGCTTTCGCCGTTTCGCGTGGGATAGCCCCCGCCCACGTCGGCGTGCGCGCCGGGAAACGCCACCTGGGTGACGTTGTTGGCCTGATCCCACAGGGTCGGAGTGAAATCGATGCGCTGCTCGTCCAGTGAGACCGCGTGAAACCCACGCTCCACTTTCGGGCTGAGGCGCGCATCCGTGAACCTGAAGGCGTCGACGCGGTCGTCGTCGATGTACCTCGGCATCCCCAGCGCCCCGACGGTGTCCCACACGGCAACGGCCCTGATCCGCTCCACGGGAATCAGATCGTTCGCCTTGAGTTCGTCCCGGGACAGGAATGCCGGCAGATCGGCGGCCGCTTCGACGAGGCGCTGCAGGAGCCCCGGTCGATTCGAGGTCTTGCGATAGCGATACCACGCCTGGGCGCCGCACCGGTACGCCTGCGTCTTGTCGCTGGTCAGGCGTTTCGCCAACACGCCCTGGGACACAATCAGTCCAGCCAGCGCCCGCGCGGTATATGCTCCCCGGCTGAATCCGGCCACCACGATGTGGTCGCCTGGTTCGTAGTTGCGCGAGATATAGGTATACCCGCGCACGATGCGCGAGATCGTGCCAGCCCCGAACGCGCCTCCCATCAGCTTCTTGATCGGATTGCGCGAGTCACCCACCCCGTGTATGTACTTGGCGACCTGCACGCTCCGGCCATCCTGCCGCAATTCTTTTTCCTGCTCGTCGGCCTCGCGCGTTTCTGTGACCGGCTGCCCGGCAAACCCCACGAAAAGCTTGTAAACATTGGTTGGATCGGGTTCGCGATCGTCGTTTTCGTCCTGACCGGGACCATTCCAGGTGCCGTCGGCGCAAAAGATGATTAGTTTTGACATGGCAAATTTCCTCCGACCCGATTCTGTCCGGTCACCTATAGCAGCGCCTCGGGAAGTTCACCGCGCTCGCGCATCCCGGTGATCGAGCGCTTGGCAACTTCGTAGCCGAGGTGACGATAGCTTTCGAACTGCGACTCGTCGAAAAACTGGTCCGCGGTCGTCTCGTGCGGAAAATCCTTATGGCTGCGCCGATAGTGCATGATGTCGGGCGACATGCCGCCCGTGAGCGACGATTTCCAGTAGAGGAGCGTGCCGGGCGGGCTCTGGTCCGGATAGACGATGTCGGCGATCGCATAGTGACGGAGGCTTGGCTTATCGGCCTCCGGACGGATGTCGTCCACCTTGGTCCTGAAGCGGATCTCGACCCCGAAATCGGTGTAGCACTTGCGCATGGCCTCGGCCAGGTCGTCGAAAGCGTACTTCGGATCGGCGCCGGCGTCGCTCGCGAGGATCACGCCGCAGCGCCGCCGCACCAGTTCGTAGATGCCGAGGTTTTCGAAGTGCCCGCCGTCGCTGAGGCTGACAAAGGGATATTCCTGGTCCGCGCTGCCTGTGAGCTCGGCCCACCAATAGCGCAGACTGAACAGGGGGTCGCGCCAGCGCCAGGCTCTCGGGTGGGAGGTGTTGCCACACCAGTGCCCGAGGCGCACATTGAACACGGTCAGCAGGAAAGCGACCGCGGGAGAGGTGTGGAATCCCTGGTTCGGGCTGGCGGCGGCCCCGGAAATCGCAATCACGGTGCCGAGCTGGATCGAAGTGCCGTCTGAGTCCATGCCATACAGTGCGGTATCCCGATAGCCGCCGATGACCTGGCGGGACGCCGGGTCGTATCCCGCGTGCAGCGGCGTGAACGCGAACGAGGCGGCGCGCCGGTTCTGCCACGCGAGCTGCTTGCCGCGGTTGAGATTGATCGCCGTGCCCAGAATATGCAGCGGCTTCTGCGCCCGAAGCTCCGCCAGGCGAACGTCATCCGCGGGGTCAAAGCCGGTCAACGGGTGCGGGCGGCGGTCGCCATTGGTCGCGCCTAGGTAGCACCGTGTCAGGCGGTTGCGATAGAAATGGTGCAGCGAGAATAGGTTGATGTTGATCCGCCACGACAGCAGTAGCGCGGCGACGAGCGTTCCAGCCAGGATCAACAGCAGCGTATAGACCGGTTCAAACCAGAGTTCGAGTTTCGGGTATTCGCCGCGCGCCTGGGCAAGAAACTGATCCCACAGGCGCGGTCGCTCGATTTCCCGCACCGTCACGACCGGCGTATCCGCCTTCGGCGCCGCGTGCAGATAGATCCCGGGCTGAACGGTCGTGGCGGCCTTCTCCGCAATGGGCGCGGCCGTCACTGAGCCGGTCCATTTTTCGTGCGCGAGCGTCAGCACCTTGTGCACCCCCCACGAGAGGACAATCAGCAATCCGAGGACGAATACGTACGGCGCGAGCCGGGTCAGGAGCTCCATCCAGGGCTTGGCATCCGGCTTGCCCGTTGCCTTGCTGCTTCCGGCAAAGACGCCGAACAGGGTGCTGATGATCCAGGCGACGCCGCCCGCCCCCGCCACCCACTCGTTGGCGAACCCGATCGCCGCGGGGCCGTAGAGGGCGATCGCGAAGACGACGGTCCACGCCACCGCGATCCGGAGGAGCCGTCCGCCCAGCGTGCTCCAGAGCTCCCGGTCGCCCTCGGTGAACTTGCGGGCCATGAGACCGACGTGCGCGACCACCATGAGAAGAAAGACAATGATAATAGCCGGTGGGCCGAAGACCGCCGCTGCCCAGAGCCGGTGAGGTTCGGGTGCTGCAGCGATCGCCTTGGCTACCCCGAACAGCGCAGCTCCGCCGAGCGCACCCGCCAGCAATGCGAAAAACAGGAATGCCAGGAACCACAACACATGCCGCGTCGAACGGCCCACACGGGTGAAGCTCTGCTTCGCTTCAGACGGGTAATACCTGGCGACGATCACTCCGAAGAGCCATAGGACTACGTAAACCAGCATGACCGAGGGGATCCAGGTCTGGGCGTGGAGCTGGTCCCTATCGAACGCCCGGATGTAGTAGCTCGTGGCGATCACTGCCCCAACGACGACCGGCAGGTCGACCAAGCCGACGAGGCAGACCCAGTGCGCATACCAGGGCCAGCGCATCTCCTTCCCGGCGGGCCGATAGAACAAATTGAGCGCTACGATGCAGGTCGTGACCAGCAGCACGGCAAACATGACGGCCTCGAAGCCGAGGGCATGCGTGAAACCTTGCCACGACGCCAGATGTTTCTCGCCGAGAACAATGATGCGTGGCAGAATCAGCGCCGCCCCGAGGAGCGTGATAAGCACGCTCAGGGTGAGCAGCAGATTGCGCAGGTAAGTCGCCACCGCGGTGAGCGTGTCGGCGCTCAGCCCCATTCGCGGCGTGAGGTAGTTGCTGAAGGAGCGCAGGAACCGGATAGCGGAATGCTCCAGGCCGCCGTCGCGCTTTCCAAGCTCTTCCTCAGCGCGACCGACGTCGCCCGCGCCCCGGCGGCGGATGAACATTGACAGCCAGCCCCCGATATAGCCTCCGCCCGAGATCGTCGAAAGGTAGTCGAAGCGGCGCAGCAAATGCAGCTCGGCCAGAGCCTGGATAACGCCGAGGTTGAAGGTGGCGCTGCGTATCCCACCACCGGAAAACGCGAGACCGAGCGACTTCCCGGGCGGTCGGCAACCTACGTCGCCTTCTGCCTTGAGTACCGCGTCAAAGTCCAGGGGCCCGTTTTGATTGGCGCTGTCTTCGCTTGGCGTCACCATGGATTGCTCCCCAAGGGCATTGGGACAGGCTCAACTGTCCCGGGTTTGTCGGACAGACACGTTGCTATCAGTGCAATTGCTGGGCCAAACACCCAACGGCAACCGAGCAGAATCGATTATCAAGAGCTTTGCCCACTTCTATTTCATGCAGATTTCGCTTCTATACCTGCGGCTCACAATCAAGCCATTCGGGTCAAAAAGAGTTTTTCGCAATACGGACTGTTGCTCTGACTTTTAGGCCGGCAGAGGCCTGTAACTCTATTTCTTGGGCGGCGGTTTTTTCGCGCCCTTAGATACTAGTAGGGCTTGATCAAATTCCCCTGGTACGCATTCCGTGCCAGTCCGTCCTGCTGCACGATCAAAACGCTCGCACGCGTCACGCAAATGTTGATTCACCTGCTTCCAATGGTTATCGCTCACACTGTGATTATTGGATTTGATGACGTTCATCAAAGCAGAGAAATCTTGCCGATAGGCTTCGGAGTACAGCTTGTCTTCGAGAATGTTTTGCAGATGCTTTCGTCCAGTGCGAATCCGCTCCAGTGGTGAGGTGGAAAGAACAAAAAGCTTTATCCCCCGCACGGTTTGTTCGAGGGCCGCGCCAGACATCTCGATGACGGCAAACCGCAAGTCGGTCCGATATACCTGGAAGAACGCTTCCCTGTCCTGAACGACGCCGCGGACTTTCTGCATTGCCGATTTCGCTCGATCAATCAATCCGAGCATTTTCACGGCGTCATTGGCGCGGTCATTGGAAAAGTCCTCGGTTCTCGCTATTCCATAGCGAGCGACCATGCCAACGACAAGCTGCCCGCGCAACAGAACTAGCTCGCGATATTGATCAGGGGTTGGTCCCGAGTCTGCGGGTTCCGGAAGCTTGCCGAGATGTTTATCCAAAAGCTCCTGTATGAAATCGTGATACCGGTCATCGGCCTCCGTGTCGCTTAGCGGAAGCGCGGCGCAGCCGCTCATGATGAGTACCGCGGAAGTTAACGCGATGATTCTTGCAAACGCGATCATGATGTCCCCTGAATTAGGAAGGTTAGTTAGGATAAGGGCGCGGCCTACAACAGAATTCCAAACTGTTTCTTGAGGTCATAGCGGATGCCGTGCACCATGCCTTCGCCGCGCGCGATGCAGAGCTTGCGGGCGCGCACGTCCTCTATCCAGCGTGGGTTGGCGGCCTCCGCGCGGCGGTTGGCGATGATGGCCATGCGCTCGACTTCGGATTGCTTTTTGCGGAGCCCGGCGGGAAGCGAAGCGAAATCGGCAAGGATCTGGGCACGCGTTACCGCGCTGATGCTGCCGTTCTGCACCTTGATGTCGAACATCAGGGCGGTGCCGCGCTGCGACCACAGACCGTAATCCCTGGCCAGGGTATTCGCTGCCTGGAACAGGCGTGCGGCATGCTTGACCTGTATCGCCTGGAATTGGGGAGTGCGGCCAAGCGCCTTGAGCATGCCGCGCCACGGCTCGTGGATCTGGTGTTTGATCGGGTCCTGGATGCTGTGCGCGAATCGCGTCTGCTCCGTCTTGTCCGAATCGAGTACCGCCATGAGCACGTCAAATTGCGATTGGAAGATCGAGCGCACCACGGAGCGGTGTTCCGAAATCGCTTCCTTGAGCAGCGGTTGAAGGGAATCCTGGCCGAAGTTCCATTGCAGCGCACCGAAGCTCAAGCCCTGGCCGTCGAAATCGCCGCTCAATCCCACGAAGCACTCGGGCGGCCCGCTGCTGGTCTCGAACGTGCCGGTGAGGGCGAGGCATTTGTGGTCGAGCGCGGCGCTCGCGATCGCAGGTGCCGCCTGCCGTTCGTCGAAAAGCTTGCGCCAGGTGACGGGGCCGACTATGCCATCCGCAGTGAGCCCCGCTTTTTTCTGGAAAGCCCTGACCGCTGCCTCGGTGGCGCCGCCAAACGCACCGTCAAGCGGGCCGAGGTAGAACCCGAGTTCCTTGAGTCTCGACTGAATTCGCCCAACCTCCCCCCCACTCGATCCCAGTTTATAGATTCCCACAATGGCCCCTGTTGCGGTTTTGTTGTCTACTTTACATGTGCGTGTGCTTGTTGTCGCCGCGCCCCGGGGTCTGAGCGTTCCTCTGTTTTTTAGTGTGGTCTCAAGCCGGTAATTGATCGACTACCCGCGTACAACTCTATTCAACCACTTAACCGTCATTCCTAACGCGTTCGCGAGACGTAACTACTTATCGGGAAAAAGCAGAGCAGACGCGTGCAGGACACACAATGCCGAGCGAAATAGAAGCAAGCTTGTGAACTGCTTGCATAGCCTCCCCCTGGAACCCCGATTTGGCGTGACCCGCGTGCTTCTTCTTGTTGTTACTGGGAAACGCCGACCGGAAAAGGTTAGGACGCCGACATACCGATGTCAACGAGTTTGTGATGAATTCTTGGCGACGAAAGCGCGCCGCATTTCGTGCGGCGGCGTAGAACAGGAATTACCGGATCGAAATCTAACAAAATGTGAGGTTTGAAGAAGCCAGTTTCCACAACGTGAAAACTGGCTTTACATGGACGATTCGGGAATAAGGGCCGGCCGGGAGCAGCCAAGGTATTCAGGCACAAGTAGAACGGGTTCAGGATTCACCAAGAATCCATAACTGCATCATTTCGTCACTGCGTCATTAGGTCCGGGGCTGTCACTCCGTCACTGATCAATAAGTCAGCTCCCCGGGCACTTTCACGCGCGCGCGATAGAGCGCGTTGATGCCGGTGACGTACAGGCTGCGCAGGTCCTCGTCGCCCCAGGCGATGTTAGTCACGCGCTCGGGGGTGCGGATGACGCCGAGGCAGCGCGTCTGCAAGTCGAGCACGTGCACGCCGCCGGGGCCGGTGCAATAGAGGTGGCCCGCGTTGTCGAATTTCATCCCGTCGGGCCGGCCTTCGCCTTCGCCCGTCAACTCGGCCCACATCTGCCCACCGCGCTGCCCATCAAGCCGGGCGAAACGTGGTCGTCGCGCTACGAGGGGTTACCCGGCGTAACCGGACTCGTTTTGAGATTCACCGACTAAAAGCCCGCAACAAATTGACTGTTCAGCCGCCCCCTCACCCTGCCCGGCCCCCTCGCCTGCTGTGCAGGCTCTCCCCCGATCGCGGGGGAGAGGGGAAAAATTATTTTGTTACGCGCTTTAAGCTAACCCTGGAACGACGAACTTGGAGCGAGGAGCGTCGTGAGCCGGCAAAACTTTCCCGTTCATCGCTCATCGTTCATCATTCCCACTAGCGCCGCGCGGCGCGCATGACCCCCCGCACCTCGCGGATCAGCGCCAGCACGCGCTGCAGTTGGTCAAGGTTGCCCACTTCCAGCGTGAAACGCATCCGCGCCGCGAGGTCGCTGGAAAGCGAATTCGTCGCCGTCACGTTGATGCGCTCGCGCGACAGCACCTCCGAAATATCGCGCAGCAGCCCGGTGCGATCAACCGCCTCTATTTCGATATCGACGGGGAAGGTCGCGCCCTCGGCTCGCCCCCACTCTGCCGTTACCCGCCGCTCCGGATCGAGGCGCTTCACGTTCGCGCAATTGGCGCGGTGCACGGTGACGCCACGCCCGCGCGTGACGAAGCCGATGATTGCGTCCGGCGGCGCCGGCTTGCAGCACTTCGCCGGCACCGTCAGCAGCTTGTCAACGCCCACCACCAGCACGCTCCCTTTCGACGTTGCGCGCGGCTTGCGCGCGATGAGCGACTCCTCCGCAGGCGCCGGTAGCGGCTCGTCACCGCCGCGCAGCGCGTCCTGCAGCAGCTTGGGTCCGATCTCGCCGCGCCCAAGGGCGGCGAGAAAATCGCCGAGTCTGCTGAAGCCGAACTCATCTGCGAACTTGTCGAGGTTCAAGCCGGTCATGCCATGGCGCTGCAACTCTTTTTCCAGGACTGCTCGTCCCTGCGCCACCTCCGTCTCGTAGTTCAGGCGGTGGAACCATTGCCTGACCTTGGCGCGCGCACCCGGGCTCTTGAGGTAGCCCAACTGCGGATTCAGCCAGTCGCGGCTCGGTCCGCCCTGCTTCGCCGCTGCGATTTCGACCCGCTGACCGTTCTGCAACGGCGTGTTGAGCGGCACCATCATCCCGTCGACCTTGGCGCCGCGGCAGCGGTGACCGAGCTCGGTGTGCACGTGGTAAGCGAAGTCGATCGGTGTCGAACCTTTTGGCAGGTCGATCACTTTGCCCTGGGGCGTCAGCACGTAGACCGTATCCTCGAACAACCCGGTCTTGAACTGCTCGGCCAAGTCGCCGGCGTCGCTCACCTCGTCCTTCCATTCCAGGATCTGGCGCAGCCACGCGATTTTCCCGTCGTAGCTCTTATCGTGACGCGCGCCTTCCTTGTAGCGCCAATGCGCGGCCACGCCCAGCTCGGAGTGCTGATGCATCTCGTGGGTGCGGATCTGCACCTCGACCGCCTTGCCTTCCGGACCGATTACCGCGGTATGAAGCGAGCGATAGTTGTTGCGCTTGGGCCTGGCGATGTAATCATCGAATTCTTTGGGGATCGGCGACCACAGGTTGTGCACCAGCCCCAGCGCGGCATAGCAGTCCTTGATATCGCCGACCAAGATACGCACGGCTCTCACGTCATAAAGTGATTCAAAATCAATAGCTTTTTCGTTCATCTTCTTGTAAATGCTGAAGATGTGTTTGGGCCGGCCCGTCACTTCGGCAGCGATGCCGGCGTGCGCCAGATCGTCCTTCAGTAGCGCGATCACGGCTTCGATATAGCGCTCGCGATTGGCGCGCTTCTCATCCAGCAGCCGGGCAATGCGTTTGTAGGTCTCGGGCTCGAGGATGCGAAACGCCAGGTCCTCGAGCTCCCACTTGAGCTGCCAGACCCCCAGGCGGTTGGCGAGCGGCGAGAAAATGTCGCGCGTGAGCTCGGCCGCCCCGCGCCGCAGGGAATCGTTATCGATTCCGACCACGTATCGGAGTTCCTGGGCATGGTCGGCGAGCTTGATCAGCACCACGCGCACGTCCTGCACCATGGCGAGCAGCATCTTGCGCAGCGCCTCAAGCTGCGCCGCCTGCTGCTCCGGTTTCTGTGCCGGCTGCTGCCGGCTCGATAACGCGCCGATCTGCGCCATGCGCACCACGCCCTCGGAAAGATCAGCGATGGTGGGACCGAAGTGTTCGCGCAGTTGTCGCGCTGCTTCCGGCGCAACGTCATGACAGCGGAACAACAGCGCCGCGGCCAAAGTCTCGTGGTCGAGCTTGAGCCCGGTAAGTATGCCGGCGGTCCCCAGCGCGTGCGCGAGCACCGCCTCGCCATTCGCGAGCCGCCGCTCAGCGTAAAGCGGCGCCGCGAATTCGAGCGCCTTCGAGATTGTCTCCGCTTCGGCCGGCGGAAACCGGTTCCGCATGCCCTCGAGCCATGCCGCGACCGCTGCGTCTTCCAGCTTAACCAGCTTAAGATGAGATGCTTTCACCACGATCCACGCTTTACCAGGGAGACTTCGATACCGGCAGTCCAGTTATAACCACCCCACAACAGAGCCGATAGCAGCAAAATGGTTCCCCGCGCTTCGACACCGGCAGCGATCTGATGGTCATGCTCGCATTCATAGTTCATCGTTTCAGAATTCTTCGAGATCGGGCACCGGATCGTCAACGAGCGGCGTCTGCCAGTAACGCCGATAAGCCGCGCGATACGGCTCAATGCGGATCGACCCCGCGGCGCTTAAAACCAATGTGAGGGCCCCGTCGCGGTCGGTGCGGTACATTCTGCTGCCGATCGCGCCATAGCGATCGACAACC
>Ga0209343_10004902_pt1 | contig 16429 bp, 13 predicted proteins | sample RifCSPlowO2_02_FD_184026 | JGI IMG/M metagenome (GOLD analysis project Ga0209343, IMG submission 184026) | Groundwater microbial communities from Rifle, Colorado - Rifle CSP2_plank lowO2_0.2 (SPAdes) (version 2) | ecosystem: Environmental > Aquatic > Deep subsurface > Groundwater | place... | reverse complement strand
TTTGCAATCTCAAATCGTCGGAATCAGGAATCACGCCAAAACCCGTGTCATTATTGAATTACAGCCAAGTGACCTCAAAATCTACCGGACAGATGTGATTGGAAAGGGTTCTTCAATGAGTCCCTCGACACGGCGACCCCCGATCCGATCAGTTGCTCGAACCGTTTGGGGGTCGGTAACGCATTGAACTGATAGCCCCGCGCCTCCCACACCGCGCGGGCCGGCGAGATCGCCAACAGTGCGCTGATCTGCCCGTTTTTCAGCGCCTGCGCCGCGGGAAAGTCGACGCCGACGGGCTGGAGATCGACAACGCCGATGGTGAGGTTCGCGTCCGCCAGGAACGCTCTGAGCATCGGCTCAGCCGGATTGCCGCGCGCGGCGATGCCGACCGGCTTGCCTTTGAGTTGGGCGACGCTGGTGATGCCGCTGTCGCTCGCGACCAGCAGCTTGTAGGTTGGCCTCTGGTAAAAGTTGTAGACATAGACGAGGCCGACATCCTTGCCCTGCGAGGTCGGCGCCAGCACGGTGTCGGGACTCATCAGCGCCGCATCGGCCTTGCCGGAGACGACGAGCTGCGCACTCTGCGCCACGTTGCCGCCCGGCACCGTGAGCACCTCCCCGTCGATGTTCTCCTCAGCCTGGAACCCAAGCGGCTTGCCGATCCAGTACATGGCGACCGAGGGAGAACCCTGCGGCGAGCCGGTCATGACAATGACTTTGGCAGGCGCCTGCGCCCGCACCGTCGTAATGTCGAGCACTGTGGCCGCACATGCTGCCAATCCGAAAACCATCGGGATGAACCGAATTCGCGACGTATCGCTCATGATGCTTCCCTCCCCGTTCTTGATATTCGAGACTTGACCGAAGCGCGTGCGGTCGCGAAGCAGCGGACGGCACGTCAGTGTTTCCCGCCATCGGCGTTGCGTTTGATACCCATCAATTTCGTGGCGACATCCGGTGTCGCGATCTCGCGGCCCATTTCTCGCGCAAGTCGGACCATGCGAGACACGAACTGCGCATTGCTCTGCCCTAAGACGCCTTCGGTGTAGTAAGGGTAGTGATCGCCAAAGCCCGCGCGAACGTGGCCGCCTCGGCCGATCGCCAAAGCATGCATCAGCGTGTGTTGCGGCCCGTGCGCGGTTGCAAGGGTGTAGGACGCATCCTTTGGAAGCACGCTGATGCGCTGCAGCAGTTCTTCGATCGTCGGCGGCGCCCACAGGCCGCCTTCCCAGTAGAACAGCGTCAGCGCGAGCGGTCGGGGAACGTCGACCTCCCTCAGGCAATACTCCAGGTTCCAGAGCGCACCGGTGTGAAAAATCTCGAAAGCGGGAACGACGCCCTCCTCCACGTGGGCGCGCAGCAGGCGAACGGCGTCCGGGCGCAACAGCAGCTGATAGATGTCGTGACCACGCACGACGATGTCATGATGACTGACGAGGAAGGCTGAGATTTCTGGCCGAACCGCCTTGAGGAGCTCGATGCGCTTGTCGATCGGGCCGCCCGCCACTCCGATATGCAAAAGGATATCGCAGCGTGCCCGCACGCCTTTGAAAATGTCGATCCAAGTCTGCAGATTGGTCGTGGCTTGTCCGGTCTTGGGATCGACAGTGAACGGCGCGCGCACCTGCGCGATGCAGGCGCCGGCGCGATAGCACTGATAGACCGACTCGACAACTTCCTCGACCGTGTCAGCGCGCGGTTCGGCATCCGGCAGACGCGTAAAGCCGCACGACGCCGTAATCATCAGCGGCTCCATCGGTCTTGCTCCTACGTCACGGGACATTTTGTGCGCTCGCGTTCATGCGCGCGGCGTATTGCGCACAAGAAAGTCACGCACGCATTGCGATCCGTAAGCGCGCGCCTCGCCCTTCCATTGCTTGACGAATTCGGAACGAGGCGCGAGCCGCACGATTTCCTCGGCGATCGACAGCGGATGAGCGAGATCGGTGCCCGGCATCACCAGCATCGGAATGGTGCATTGCGCCACGAATTCCCGGCTGACGCTGTAGACGAACGCGCGGCCGATGGCGGCCCGCTGCTGCATGCCGCCAGATAGTTCATGAGGATAACGGTGGCAGAAGTCCCGCAGACCGACCATGGTCAACAAGCCCATCGCCCGCGGTTGAAAGTCGGGGATAGGTTTCCGCTTCACTTCGATCGGCAGCATGACGTTCTGTAGAACCGTCTTCCAAGGCAGGAGAACGGGGTTCTGAAACACCATGCCAACATTGCCGGTCGGACCTGTCACTTCGGCACCGTGGACGGTTGCCGTGCCGGCGCTGGGGCGGACGAGGCCGGCCACGATTTTCAACAGCGTGCTTTTGCCGCACCCACTCGGGCCTACCATCGAAACGAATTCATGGTCGCGGATGGCGATGCTCAATGGCCTGAGTGCGCGAACGGCGGAGCCGTCCTGCGTGGGATAGATCACCTCCAAATTCGTGACGGCAATCGCGGCTGGTGAGGCACGATCATTCACGGCCACATCTCTCGTCTTCACGACCCGCAATGCAGGCATGTCATTGCCCTGCCCGGTCGAGACTGAACGATTCATCGAATGAACGGCCCGATGCAGCTTCGCCGCCCAAAGGCAGGGGTGACACGGAGACGAATGTCTCACGGCGGGAGATGCACACTCGCCCTCCCGAACCCCGCCATGCCCTGAATGCGTTCCGTCCCAAACCTGCAGTCGCCATTGGCCGGCAATGCTCCTTGCCTTGCCTTGCCTTACCTTGCCTTGCCTTTTCTCTTGATGGAAAGTATTTCTAGTAGTTACCACTAAACCGGGTCTTTCCCCGCCTTCCGCATCCGGCTTCGGGACATAATCGGCCTTGTGCACCAAGGCCACATCAGAGAAATGCGCGACCATGACTGCCCGTGCCAAAATGTTTTTTATCCATGAAAAACATACTACTCCAGGACATTCGAGCAGAAAGAATTATCTTTTTTATAATGTATCATAAACATTCAAAAAAGAAACGAGAAGGGTGTTGGCGCCAGCCGAAAACTGATCATCTGAAGAGAGGTATGCCGGTTTTAAACTGACCAGGGTGTTCAACCTATCCTGCCTAATTTTTATGCAGGAGCGAGAGCGGGTGATCACCATGGTGATGTTTGGCAAGATTCGAAGCCTGCCTATCCGGTTGATTGCCGATTATGCTGTCGCGTGAATCCACTCACCACTGTAGAGCGTATCGTAGGTGGGAGCTGAGGCATGCGCCGCGAGACCCAGGACAGAGTTGAATGCCGTCATTGGGTAGAAACGTCGGTTGAAGCGGAACACAAATTCGTTGAGGTAAGCCTGTAAATGCTGAGTTGATTGCGGGGTCAACCCTGCAAGATCGATGTGCGCGGCGATTGATTCCAAAATCAATCTTTCTTTGTGCCGGTGCGCGGCCTAGAATGGCCATTTGCACGGCCGACCCCGCCGGCCGTGCGAGACGTGGCGCGATCCGGCGCAGTGGGGCATTCATCACTTGCTGAAGGAGAAATCATGCAATACCAGACGTTGATCGTGGAGATCAGGGACAAGGTCGCGAAGATCATTCTGAACCGGCCGGAAAAGAAGAACGCGATGAGTCCCCAGCTCCACAAGGACATGACGGCGGCGCTGGAGGAACTGCGCTATGACGACGCGGCGGCGGTGGTCGTGATCACCGGATCCGGAGAGTCCTTCTGCGCCGGGATGGACTTGAAGGAATTCTTCCACGAGCTGAAGAGCAAGCCGGCCGAATACGACCGGATCCTGCGCCTGGCCGTCGAGTGGCGCGGCCGCACGCTGCGCCAGTTCCCGAAGCCGACCATCGCGATGGTGAACGGCTACTGCTTCGGCGGCGCGTTCTCGATCGTCGAGGGCTGCGATCTGGCGGTCACGGCGGACGAGGCGCAGTTCGGGCTTTCGGAAATCAACTTCCGCCTGTTCCCGGGGGGCAGCGTATCCAAATCGCTCGCCAACCTGATGCGGCCGCGGGACGCGCTGCTGTATGCGATGACGGGCCGGCGCTTCGACGGCAAGAAGGCCGCCGAGATGGGATTCGTCAACCAGTCGGTACCCCGTGCGCGCCTGGAATCGGAAACCACGGCGCTCGCTAGGGAGATCGCAGGCAAGGACCCCGCGGCGTTGCGCGCGTGCAAGGATGCCTACCGGTTCTCTCTCGAGATGCCCTGGGACGCGGCCATCAGCTACGCCGTCGCAAAGGAGAACGAAGTGTTCGTGCTGCAGAAGGGCGCCTGGGTCGAGGAGGGTATCGGCGATTTCGTCAAGGGCCTGTACAAACCCGGACTCCAGGGGCACGGCGAGGGGAGCAAGTAGCGCGGCGTCGTTGCGGAGAGCAGGGTGGATTTCGAATTCACGCAAGAGCAGGACATGCTGCGTGACAGCGTGCGCAAGATAATGGACAGGCTTGCGACCCCGCAATACATCCGGCGCCTGGACCGCGAACAGGCCTATCCGTACGAGCTCTACGACGCCTGGGTGGCAATGGGGCTGCTGCGCATGCCGTTCCCCGAGGCGTACGGTGGACTGGACGGCAGCCCCCTCGACATGGTGATCATCGCCGAGGAGCTGTCGCGCAGCAGTTACGATTTCTTCACCGCCTATGGCAGCAGCATGCTTTGCGGCCTGAACATCGTGCGCAAGGGCAGCGAGGAGCAGAAGCGCTACTGGATACCCAAGCTTTTGTCTGGCGCGGTCAAGCTGTCGGTATCGATGTCGGAGCCCGATGCCGGTTCGGACGTGGGCGCGATGCGCACCACGGCCAGGCGCGACGGCGACCACTGGGTGATCTGCGGACAGAAGCTTTGGGCGACGGGCGCCGGCGCCAGGGGCAATGTCATCAACGTCTACGTGAAGACCGATACCAAGGCGCACTATCGGCAGGGCATGTCGCTTTTCCTGGTGGACAACGACGCCCCGGGCCTGAAACTGCGCAAGCTCGAAATGCTCGGCCGGCGCTGCGTGGGCACCTACGAGCTGTTCTTCGATGACGTGCGCGTTCCCGCCGACAGGCTGGTGGGCGGAGAAAACAAGGGTTGGGAGTGCGTGCTCTCCGGGCTGCAGATTGAGCGCCTGTCCTCGACCGCGGGTTACTGCGGCGGCGCACAGTCGGTGGTGGACCTTGCGCTTCAATACGCCAAGGAGCGCAAGCAGTTCGGCCGCCCGATCGGCGAGTTTCAATCGATCGCCCACATGCTCGCCGACATGCAGACCGAGGTGGATGCGGCGCGCATGCTGATGTGGCGCGCGGCTTGGCTGCTCGCTCAAGGCCGCGACGCGCTGCGCGAAATCTCCATGGCCAAGCTGTTCGGCTCCGAAACCTACGTCAAGGTGGCCAACCTGGGCATGCAGATCCTGGGGGCCTACGGCTACAACATGGAGTTCGACATGCAGCGCCACTTCCGAGACGCTCGGAGTACCACCATCGGCGCCGGCACGTCCCAAATGCAGCGTAACCTCATCGCCGGATTGATGGGCCTAAAGGTCAAGTAGCAACTGGTGCAGAGGGGCAATGGATGATTCCATCGAAGCAAGCAGCCGTTGTTCCCGCAGATATTCCTTGCGGGTTGCTGCAGGTCGTATCAGATCGGACCCGTGCAGGGATTGCTGTCCTGGGCAATCGATGCCATGATGCCATTTAGCGCCGCAAGCTCATAGGTATGCAAGCAGGATACCTTCTGGCGCGATGCAATGAGAGCGTTCATTCCGGGCGGCCGCATAGGCAGAAAGCGTCCGCTGAAGTCTGACTTGAAGCTTAACCAGCACTGAGGGAGCATAACCTTATGGCGTTTCGAGATCTGCGCGAATGGATCACCTGCCTCGAGGAATCCAAAGAAATAGCCCACGTCACCGCCGAGGTGGACTGGAACCTCGAACTCGGCGCGATCGTAGAGGAAGTGTTCCGTAAAGGCGGGCCCGCCCTCCTGTTCGAGAATATCAAAGGCTACCAGGATAAACGTTGCACCAAGCTCTTCACGGCATCGCTCTCCACCTACAGTCGCCTCGCTCTGATGCTCGACTGCCCGAAGGACACGCACCCCAGGGACCTGATCAACCGCTACATCGAGCGCACTGCGCAGCAGGTGCCCCCAAAGATGGTCGGCACGGGGCCGGTGAAGGAAAACAAGGTTGTCGGCGACGCAGTTAACCTGTGGGACTTTCCCGCACCGCTCTGGCACGATCGGGATGGCGGGCGCTACATCGGAACATTTGACGGCGTCGTTACCAAGGATCCCGAGACGGGCTGGGTCAACGTGGGGCTGTACCGACGCATGATCCACGACCGCAACCACCTGGGGATCGCCTTCGCCAACGAGCAGCACATCTGGCGGCATTATCGGAAGTGGCGATCGCTTGGGCGTCCGATGCCCGTGGCGATCGTCAACGGCTGGGATCAGGTGCTGCCCGCCATCGCGGCATCGCCGCAGGCGCCCGGCGTCGATGAGTTCGCCGTCATGGGTGCGCTGCGTGGTGCGCCTGTGGAACTCGTCAAGTGCGAGACCGTGGACCTGGCGGTGCCCGCGACGGCGGAGATCGTCTTCGAAGGCGAGATCTCCACCGATCCCAGCACATTTCGGATCGAGGGCCCCTTTGGTGAATACACCGGCTACTACACCACCGAGAGCAGCCCCAAACCCGTTATCGAGGTGAAATGCATCACGCATCGAAATAACCCTATCCTGCAAGCCACGATGGAGGGCATTCCGATCAACGAGGATCACCGCGTAATGTCGATCATCAACAGCGCGGTGCTGTTGAAGATGCTCAAGACATTCGTGCCTGGGGTCAACGCCGTGAACGTGCACCCCAGTACCGGCTGGACGAACGTATTCGTTCAGGTGGACAACAGCTACGTGGGTCAGGTGCAGCGCGTGGCGCATGCGATCTGGGGCACCATCCCGTCCCTCATCGGCAAGAACATCATCGTTGTGGACAAGGACATCGACGTTTTTGACGTGGATCAGGTACTGTGGGCCATCGCGTACCGCGTGGACCCGTCGAAGGACCTGGTGATCAGTCCCGCTGCGCTAAACCCCCTCGACCCCATCATTCATCCAGACAACCGTGCTTCGCGCGGGGCCAACCTGGGGTACAAGTGGCTGATCGATGCGACGAAGCCGATCACGAATATACCCTCGGATAAGTGGTGGGGGCAGAAGTTTGCGCCCGTTAGCGCGGCAGACGCCGAGACCATTAAACGCGTTCGGGAGAGATGGGCGGAATACGGCATTGGCTGATGGATGAACGAGCCGGTCGAAGTCAAGATTTCATGACTGACCAGACTCACATCGGTGCCCGAATCTGCCTGTTGTTGCTGCCTGGGGCCAGTGCGAGGCGCAAATGCACGGCGCTACTGACGCAGTAAGACTAAGGAGGATCTTAGGATGAACACGACATTCACAAAAGTTGCAGCGGCCCTCGTATTTTGCACAGCAGCCGGATCGGCCCTTGCACAGGCCTACCCAAGCAAGCCGATCCGCCTGGTGGTTGGTTTCCCCCCTGGCGGCGGGACCGACGTTGTCGCGCGGATAGTCGGCGCGAAGCTGCAGGATGCCTTGGGCCAGCCGGTGATCATCGAAAACAAGGCGGGGGGGAGCGGGATCATTGCGACAGAATTCGTTGCAAGGAGCGCCCCGGACGGGTACACACTGATCGTTGGCGGGTCCAATGCGATGGCCGTCAACCCGGTTCTTTACGCCAAGCTTTCGTACGACCCACTGAAAGACTTCATCCCGATCACCAATCTCATCCAGTCCCCGCTGATAGTCGCGGTGCACCCGTCAGTGCCGGCGAACTCGGTGCAGGAGCTCATTGCCTACGCCAAAGCCAATCCCGGCAAAATAAACTTCAGTTCTGCCAACGCGCACACTCAGCTCGCGGGCGAAATGTTCAGTCAGAAGACGGGGGCAAGAATCATTCATGTTCCCTACAAGGGTGGCGGGCCTGCGGTCAGCGCAGTGATCGCCGGCGAGGTTCCGATGACCATCATTGACGGCGGGTCAGCGGCGTCGCAGATAAAGGCCGGTCAGCTGCGAGCCTTGGCTGTGACTACAGCCACGCGTACAAGCGTGTTGCCCGATCTGCCCACGATGCAGGAGTCCGGCGTGCCGGACTTCGACATTGGGACATGGTTCGGCTTGTTCGCGCCTGCGGGCACGCCGAGCGCGATTGTCTCCAAGCTCAACGCTGAGGTCGTGGGCATCCTGAACCAGCCTGATACCCGGAAGAGACTGGCGGCCATAAGTGTCGAACCGGCGGGCGGCACCCCGGCGGAATTTGCTACCCGGATTCGTAACGATATTGCCCGCTTCGGCGCGGCAGCCAAAGCCGCAAACATGAAAGCTGAGTAAGTGTAGGGGTGCAGCAGGGGGCGTTTCCCCTCGTTTTGTAACCGTCTCCTAGACCGTTTCGATATCGGAGGAGGAAGCATGAACACGATAATGTCAAGAGTTGCAGCGATTGTTTTGTTCTGTGTGTCAGCCGGTTCGGCCCTCGCACAGGACTACCCGAACAAGCCGGTCCGCTGGGTGGTTGGTTTCCCCCCTGGCGGCGGAACCGACATTGTCGCGCGGATAGTCGGCGCGAAGATGCAGGATGCCATGGGCGTGCCGGCGATCATCGAAAACAAGCCGGGGGCGGGTGGGATCATTGCAACCGAATTCATTGCAAGGAGCAACCCCGACGGGTACACGCTGTTGGTCGGCGGGTCCAACGCGATGACCGTCAACCCGGTTGTTTACGCCAAGCTTTCGTACGACCCACTGAAAGACTTCATCCCGATCACCAATCTCACCCAGTCCCCGATAGTGGTTGCGGTGCACCCGTCAGTGCCGGCAAACTCGGTGCGGGAACTCATTGCCTACGTCAAAGCCAATCCCGGCAAGATCAACTTCAGTTCGGCCAACGTGCAGACTCAGCTCGTGGGCGAAATGTTCAGCCAGAAAACTGGGGCGAGAATCATTTATGTTCCCTACAAGGGTGGCGGGCCGGCGATCAGCGCAGCGGTCACCGGTGAGGTTTCGATGACCATCATGGATAGCGGGTCACTGGCGACGCAGGTAAAGGGCGGTCGACTGCGAGCCTTGGCTGTTACTACGACCACGCGTGCAAGCGCGATGCCCGATCTGCCCACGATGGAGGAGTCCGGCGTGCCGGGCTTCGACATTGGGACATGGTTCGGCTTGTTCGCGCCTGCGGGCACGCCGAGCGCGATCGTCTCCAAGCTCAACGCCGCAGTCGTCGGCGTTCTGAACCAACCTGACACCCGCGAGAGACTGGCGGCGGTGGGTGTCGAACCGGCGGGCGGCACCCCGGAGGAATTTGCTGCCCGGATTCGTAGCGATATCGCCCGCTACGGACCGGTGGCCAAAGCCGCGAACATAAGAGTTGAGTAAGTATGCTGCGTCAGCAGCCTGAGGCCGAAACCGGTTAACAGATCCGGGCCTGCTGGCGAGGACTGGAAGTCCCGGCCCCCAGTGATGGAACCGGCCCATAACGTTTACCTGTAAAGCCCCGTTATACGTGGTCGAAATTCAACAGCCTGGTGAAGACGCACGACACTCGCCATAGAAGGGGTTCAGATGAAGATCGATGCCTTCGCTCATGCCTTGCCAGTTGGATATAAGGAAGCCTTTCAGAAGAAGCTGCCCCGGGATGCTCCGAAGATGTCCGGCGGAAACTGGGACCAGAACAAAACCCTTACGGACATGGACCTTCGCATCGCGATCCTGGACGAATTCGGGATCGACATGCAGGTGCTCCTAACGCCTACTCCAGCCATGGAATGGTTCTTCGACGCGAGCACCGGTGGGACCCTCGCTCGTATCGCAAACGACGGCATGGCCGGACTCGTCGAGCGCCATCCGAAGCGGTTCATGGGCGTCGCCACTGTCTGTCTGCTGGACGTCGAGGGTGCCATCGCCGAACTCAAACGCAGCGTCCGTGAACTCAAGTTACGAGGTGTCCTGCTCTACTCCAACATCGGCGGCCTTCCGCTGGATGCTCCCCAGTTTGATGATTTCTACCATGCCGTTGAGGAATTGGCCGTACCCATATGGCTTCATCCGGCAAGATCCGAGAAGCAAGCTGACTTCTCCACTGAAGATAGATCGCGCTACCTTTTGTGGCAGTCCTTCGGCTGGCCGTATGAGACCACGCTGGCGATGGCGAGACTGGTCTTCAGCGGAGTTCTTCGACGGCATCCCGGCCTGCGGATCATCGTGCATCACGCCGGCGCCATGGTCCCTTTCTTTGCCGGTCGCATCAGGAGCTTTTACTCCAACCCGGCCAACCTGATCAACCTAGGGCTCGATCCAGGGGTACAGACGCCATATCTGGATCAGTTCCGGGACTTCTACGTGGATGCCTGGACCAACGGCTCCCTTGCCGCCCTGATGACGAGCTACGAGATATTCGGAGCAGACCGCATGGTCTTCGGGTCCGACATGCCCTTTGGGGCCGAGATGGGCCGCTCGTTTGTCCGAGAGGCCGTGCACACGGTCGAGCGCATGATGATTCCGCCAACCGAGAGAGAAAAAATCTGGTCCGGCAACATCCGCCGCCTCTGCGGGTTGGAGCGGCCGTGAAGCGCTGCTGCACCGCTTCGATCAAGTCAGCCAGTACACCAGTGAACCTTTCCAACGGCTGCCCGCCGATCAGAGCATCACGAGCGACACGAGCCGCAAGAGCGGCGTCTGGGACAACGCCGCGACGGAAGGCTTCTTCTTCAATCTCATGCTGAAGCGGGCGAGATGGCGTCCATATCGGCCCCGTGATGGCGTGGGAACAGATCTGTTCGACTACGACGTTGCGCGCCTCTACGCCGAGCGGCGGCCCCATTCGAGGCGCGGCAACATCAGCCCGACGGGGTTCGAACGGCGCTTCGCAAGCTAAGCGAACCGTCCGGACAACCGGGGGAAGGCCGCAAATGGGACCACTGAAGGGAATTCGTATCGTAGAGTTCGCCGGGATCGGGCCGGCACCCATGTCCGGGATGCTACTGGCGGACATGGGTGCCACGGTATTGCGGCTTGAGCGACCGTCAGAGAGCAGCCTGGGACTGGCGAGGCCTGCGCGGTTCAAGCTCTTGAATAGGGGCCGGCGCTCAATCGTAGTTGACCTGAAGCGGCCGCAGGGCGTTTCATTGGTTCTCTCCCTTATCGAAAAAACAGATGCGCTGATCGAGAGCTTCCGCCCGGGTACGATGGAACGTCTGGGACTCGGTCCGAAAGTCTGCTTCGCACGTAATCCGCGCCTCGTATTCGGTCGTCTCAGCGGATGGGGCCAGGAAGGACCCCTTGCGAACTCGGCCGGTCATGATCTGAACTATATCGCGCTGTCTGGTGCGCTTGATGCGATCGGCCGCAAAGGGCAGCCGCCCACACCGCCCTTGAACCTTGTCGGCGACTTTGCCGGCGGCGCGCTGTACCTTGCAGTCGGCATATTGAGCGCCCTTCTCGAAGCGCAGCGCTGTGGACGGGGTCAGGTCGTGGACGCAGCAGTGGTTGACGGAGCGACATCCCTCATGACCTCCACTTACGGATTGCATGCGGCCGGCATGCACGCGGGCCCGCGCGGAACCAACTTCGGTGACTCGGGCGCGCCATGGTACGACGTATACCCATGCGCGGATGGCAAGTATGTCGCGGTGGCGCCGATGGAAGCGAAATTTCGCGCGGTGCTCTTCAGTCTCATGGGTATCGGGAAGGAATGGGTCGAGCGCGCCAATGCCAAGGAACACTGGGACGAGCTGAGAGAAATCATGCAGGCGCGGTTCCAGACCCGGACGCGGGATGAATGGTGCGAGCTGCTCGAGGAGACCGATGCCTGCTTTTCCCCCGTGTTGTCGATGGCCGAAGCCCCTTTTCATCCACACCACCGCGCACGTGGAACGTTTGTCGAAGTCGGTGGTGTGGTGCAACCGGCCCCGGCGCCTCGCTTCAGCCGTACGACCAATGACCTGCCTGCGCCGCCGGAGGAGACTCCGGGCGAGAGAGCCGACGAGGCGATGAAAGAATGGGGTTTCACGGCAGATCAAATCCGCCAGCTCAGGAGCGAGGGCGCTCTGTCGCAGCGTCGTGAGGATCCCGATGTTCATCAGGGGTATGCGCGATGATTCGATCGCTGCTTTTCGTCCTCGACGATAGCGCCGACACGTTTTAGATCACACCTGGCCAATCGCCCGGCCAAAAGACTGCTACGATTTCGGTCGCACCGGCTTCCAGCATTGGGCTTTCCCGTGGGGAGGATCTCATACATATGCAGTCCCAGATCGACGTACACATCCAAGTCGGTAGCGTTTGCCGCCGCAATCGCCGTCATTTCCCCACCCGATCAGCCATCGTGTGCGGCGGGCAGCGACTGACCTGGCGGGAGGTTGACGAACAGGCGAACGCCTTGGCGCACAGCTTCGCGCGCCTAGGGGCGCAAAAAGGCGACCGCATTGCAATCATCGCCACGAATTCCGTGGAGTGGATGCCGATCTATTTCGGCAGCACCAAGGCAGGCACCGTCTTCTGCCCCATCATCGCCCGATTCACCGATGAAGAGATGCTCTACATCCTGGAGCAGATCGAGCCGGCAGTGGTGATAGTGGATGAGCAGCACGAGGCAGTCCGCGATCGTCTGCAGCATCGGCTGGCTTGCCGTCCGATCTGGGTCACGCTGGCGGACAGGTCACACGATGGATTCCAGGCGTACGCCGACCTGGTGGCTTCAGGGAGCATCGACGAGCCACAGGTGGACATCGACGACGGCGATCTATGCACCATCATGTACACGGGCGGGACGACGGACATGCCCAAGGGCCTGCTGTACACCCACAAGGCGGAGTACATCGGCAACTTCGTCTCGCGGGCGCTGAACTGGGGCTACGGGCGGGGGACGGTGTGCCTGTCCGCCGGGCCGCTGTACCATAACGGCGCGCTGCAGAAGGCGATGCTGCCCACTTGCTACATTGCAGGTACGTTTATAACCCTGCCCAAATTCGATCCAAAGGAGGTCATGCTGGCGGTCGAGCGCGAGCGGGTCACTGACATGGTCCTGGTGGCGGCCCCGCTGCTCATGCTGCTGCAGCACCCGGACGTGGGGAAGCACGACACCACCTCGGTCAAGCGGATCTCGGTTGGTGGCGGCAACATCCCCGACAAGAAACTGGACCAGGTGCTGAACCTGTTCCCGAATGCGGAGGTCATGTACACCCTGGGTGGGGCGGAAGGGCTGGGTACGTACCTCGCCGTGCGCGAACGGCTGGAGCAGTTCGGGCGCACGCCGCAAGCAAAGCTCGGGAGCGTGGGCTTTCCCTGCTGGGGCGTGGAATACAAAGTCGTGGGCGATGACGGGCACGAAGTGCCTCCGGGCGAGGTGGGGGAGTTCATGACCCGCGACATGGGTGCCATGGTTGGCTACTGGCGCCGGCCCGACCTGGCCAGGGAATTCCTGCAGGACGGTTGGATACGCCGCGGCGATCTCGTACGGGTGGATGAGGAAGGCGTGCTCTGGTTCGTGGATCGCAAGAAGGACATGATCAAGAGCGGCGGCGAGAACATCTACTGCGTGGAGATCGAGGCTGTGCTGCGGACTCACCTGGCGCTGATCGAGGCAGTCGTGATCGGGGTGCCCGACGAGAAGTGGGGCGAGGCGGTCACGGCCGTGGTGCAGCTCAAACCCGGCGCATCGGCCACGGCGGAGGAGATCATCGCCCACTGCCGCGGGCACCTCCCGGGCTACCGCTGCCCGAAGGCGGTTCAGTTCGTGGATGAGTACCCCCGGAGTGCGGTCGGCAAGATTCTCAAGCGCGACTTGCGCAAGCGCTACCTGCACGCCGCCTATTGAAGCGCGGCCCCGACTACCCGCTGGCTCCAAGGCCGCCTGCGAGCGTGGCGGCGCAAGCGTCCGGGAATGGACGTGTTGACGATGGTGGTGGAATCAGTGACACCCCGTGGCCGAGCGCGGAGACGGTTTGCGTTGGGCTCGATACGCGGGCGCAGCCAACGGGGGCTTTCCCGAGGAAGGTGATGCTGGCTATTGCCTAGGAGGCACGAGCGAAGGGGACCCGTGCGCTTCGCCGTGCAGGCGGATTTTCCCGCGGTGGTCGAACTCGACGCTCCCTCGCCTACTTCGCGCGGAAGGTCGCGGAAGTGCAAGCGACACCCTGTTTTGCGAGCTCAGATCGTTGTACGCGGCGATCAACTCCGGGGCGGCGCCCGAAAATCCCTCTTTGCTGGTACCTGCGATCCGATCATTCCGGCCGAATCCCGAAGTGTCCAAAAACTCGGTTAGGACCCTCACGCTGCCGCACGGTAGTAATAGTTGAGGATTCCGCCGAGCCGTTGCCGGCGATGAATGAATGCGTCGTTTGCAGCATCCCTCGGTTCTGCTCGGATCAGCGTGTTATTCAGCCCTGGTGATTGCGCTCCTCATGGTAGTGAGCCATGTATTCACCAATCGCACGACGCAGCGACGCCTGCCCGACGAAGATCATCCCCAGGCATTCATCCTTTATCGAGCGAACGAATCGCTCCGAATATGCGTTTAGGTTCTGCGACATCGGCGGCAGCCGGATGACAGAGCAAAGAAATTGGCGGCCGGTAAAGACCGTTCAGTTCATTCCGGGCGGATGCCGGCGTTCCTGATCATCTTCGCTTTGTATGCAAGATCACTGCGGATAAAGGCCGCGAATTCTTCGGGTGAAATAATCGCCGAATCGTACCCTCTGCTCAGAACGTGCCGCTCTCGAAATCCCGGTTCAGCGAATATGGCCGCGACTTCTGCCTGGATTTTCAAAACCGCGGGGAGCGGTGTTCCGGCAGGCGCGAAAAGGCCAAACCAGTTTTGGGGATCGATGCCGGGGAAGCCCAATTCGCGCAGCGTTGGCACGTCAGGCATCGTCGAGTCTCTTTCGGCCTTGCCGATCGCCAGGGCCTTAACTTTTCCCGCTTGGACGAAGGGGCGGGTAAGGGATACGCTGGTCATGGTGAGCTGAACTTCACCCGTGATTATCGCCTGGATTGTGGGGGCAAATCCCTTGTAGGGGACGTGCGTAAGCCGGGTGCCGGTTTGGGTCTTGAAGCTCTCGAACGCGAGATGCTGCGGACTGCCGACACCGAATGAGCCATAGTTAATTTCGTCGGGCTTGCTCCGTGCAAGGTTGGCCAGTTCCTGGAGCGTATTGGCCGGGACTGAGGGGTGCACCACCACAATCTGCGGCGCCCTGACCAGAGTAGTAATTGGTGCGAAGTCCTTCATGGGATCGTATGGGAGTTTCGCATAGGTGTGCGGATTGCTGGTAATGGTCGAATCGGAGGTCAGGAGCAGCGTGTAACCGTCTGGAACGGCGCGGGCGGCAAGTTCCGCACCGATAATCGTTCCTCCCCCAGGCTTGTTATCAACGACGACAGCATGTCCCCATACCCGCCCAAGCGGTTCAGCGAGCGCGCGCGCCATTATGTCCACGCCCCCGCCGGGGGGATAGGGCACGATCATCTTCACCGGCTTGGAGGGATAGGCTTGGGCATGGATCGCGGCGCTGGCCGCTAGGCCCAGGGACAATGCGAGCAGGCGCAGTGCATTCATCCGTAGTGCATTCATCATTTCGTTCTCTCCTGATACTGCATTAAGGGGCGGATTCAAATCCGAAGTGCAACAGCGTTATGACGCGAGTGTAGCTGTTCCATAAAGACCTCGTGGGGTGTTTGGAAGCCGAGGCACTTTCTGGGGCGATGGTTGAGGCGGTGGTGATCGGGGTACCCGACGAGAAGTGGGGCGAGGCGGTCACGGCCATAGTGCAGCGCAAACCCGGCGCATCAGCCACGGCGGAGGAGATCATCGCCCACTGCCGCGGGCACCTGCCGGGCTACCGCTGCCCGAAGAAGGTGGAGTTCGTGGAGGAGTACCCCCGGAGTGCGATCGGCAAGATTCTCAAGCGCGACTTGCGCAAGCGCTACCTGCCCGTCGCCTGATGAGGCGCGGCCCCGACTACCCACTGGCTCCCCGGCCGCCTGCGAGCATGACGGCGTAAGCGTCCGGGAATGGACGTGTTGAGGTTGGTGGTGGACTCAGTGACACCCCGTGGCCGGAGCGCGGAGACGGTTTGCGTTGGGCTCGATACACGGGCGCAGCCAACGGGGGCTTTCCCGAGGAAGGTGATGCTGGCTATTGCCTGGGAGGCACGAGCGAAGGGGGCCCGTGCGCTTCGCCGTGCAGGCGGATTTTCCCGCGGTGGTCGAACTCGACGCTCCCTCGCCTACTTCGCGCGGACGGTCGCGGAAGTGCAAGCGACACCCTGTTTTGCGAGCTCAGATCGTTGTACGTGGCGATCAACTCCGGAGCGGCGCCCGGGAATCCCTCTTTGCTGGTACCTCCGATCCCATCATTCCGGCTGAATCCCCGCCGCGGTGATGAGCTTGCGAAAAATCTCCAACTCGTGCTTGATCA
>Ga0209343_10004896_pt1 | contig 16441 bp, 30 predicted proteins | sample RifCSPlowO2_02_FD_184026 | JGI IMG/M metagenome (GOLD analysis project Ga0209343, IMG submission 184026) | Groundwater microbial communities from Rifle, Colorado - Rifle CSP2_plank lowO2_0.2 (SPAdes) (version 2) | ecosystem: Environmental > Aquatic > Deep subsurface > Groundwater | place... | reverse complement strand
ATAGGTGCAATAACTCTTAGCGGCGGCAATAACGTCATTCAACCTACTTATTCGGGCGGCGGTCTCATAGGTGCAATAACTCTTAGCGGCGGCAATAACGTCATTCAACCTAATATTCCTTCTGGTGGCGCAAGCTTTGGTTCTATTACACTGGCTCCGGTGCAGCTTCCTACAGGATGTTTTTCATGCGGACAATCTTTCTTCCGCGGAGACTATAGTTTAGGATTTTCAAGCCCTGTTCAGCATGTTGAAAACATCTACACGACGCCAACACGAGGCCTTTTCCGCGGCGATTTTCACTACAGCAACGCCTGGTACGTTTTAGATCCTTGAGCCGCGCGGCGACAAAACGCTTTTAAATACTTTATTTCCAAATTAAATTTGCTCTCATGACTAGATATATGTGAAAGGGTCAGAAATCCTTTTGCTTATTTCTGCAGTTAACTACGTAGTAGCCGAGAGACTACAGTCTGAGACCTTTCTTTTGAAAAGAAAGTCCTCAAGCCGAAAGAAACATATTGCTAGAAGAATCAATGGAGTTGGAACATGCCTAAGAGAACAAGACCGCGACATGGGTCGATGCAATTTTGGCCGAGAAAGCGAGCAAAAGAAATAGTCGCCAGAACAAGGCACTGGCCTGCTTCAAAGGAATCCAAGCTGCTTGGCTTTGCCGGATGGAAGGCTGGCATGACTCATGTGCAACTTGTTGACCAGAATAATAAGTCACCAACCTTTGGCAAAGTCATTTTCAAGTCTGTCACTGTTTTGGATGCTCCTTCTCTCTTTGTTGCTGCAATTCGGTTCTATAAAAAATCTTCTTCTCGTGTTGTTGTTGGTGAAAAATGGGCTAAACTGCCAAAAGACCTTAAATTGAAAATAATTACAAACTCAAAATCACAGACACCAGGAGAGTTTGATGATGTTCGTCTTGTCGTTGCTACGCAGCCGGTAAAAAGCGGCATGCGCTTGACAAAAAGCGATACGTTTGAAATTGGCGTCGGCGGCGACCTCAAACAGAAGACAGACTTCTGTGAGTCGGTTCTTGGCAAAGAAATAAGTGCCAAGGACGTTTTCAAGCCAGGCGAGTTTGTTGATATTACTGCGGTTACAAAGGGTTTTGGCTTTACTGGACCTGTGAAGAGATTTGGCATAAGGATACAGACAAGAAAGGACAAGCAGATGCACCGTCACGTCGGTTCCATAGGCTCTACGGTGCCACGTCATATTGATTATAGAGTGCCTGCAGCTGGACAGCATGGATTTCATACGCGAACCGAATTCAGCAAAAAAATAATAATGATTGAAGAGGACGGTAAAAAAGTTACGCCCAGCGGCGGTTTCGTTGGCTATGGTCTTCCGCAGTCAGTCATACTTGTGGAGGGCTCATTGCCTGGACCAAGAAAAAGACTAATAAGATTGAGAAAAGCTGTGCGCAGCAACAAAGTGCTTCCAGTCGAGGTCAAATATTTGTCACTGGAAAGCAAACAGGGGAAGTAAAATATGACACTATGGTGCGCGATTGGCTACGAAAATGCTGAAAACAAAATTTTCAGAATTGGTGAAGTTTCAGGAGACATGTCATTGGGTGTGCACAGGAATGGCGCTTGCAGGATGAACAGATTCACCGGCGTTGTATATGGATGTTCACAAGACGATGTAAGAAGGAAAACCACTGAAAAATATCCTTCAGCAAAAATTATTGAGTGATAATTATGAAAGCAAAAGTTTACGATCTTGAGGGAAAGACTGTCGGCGATGTAGAGTTGCCGAAAGTTTTCAGCACTTCCTACAGACCAGACGTCATAAAAAGAGCTGTTCTTGCGCAGCAGTCCGCAAAAAGACAACCCTATGGCACTGACCCTCTTGCCGGACTTCGCTCATCAGCTCACTACCATGGTTCTCGTCACTACAGATTCAAGATGATGAATATGGAAATGTCGAGACTGCCCAGAATACACGGTAAAGTTGGCTACATGGTATGGAGAGGACGTGTTGCACCGCAGGCCGTAAAGGGCAGGAGAGCACACCCGCCAAAAGCAGCGAAAATATGGCTACAGCAGATTAATCAAAAAGAGAAGCAGCTTGCAATAAAATCAGCGCTTGCCGCTTCTGCAAGGAGCGAGCTGCTGAAAGTGCGCGGTCACACCTTTGATACGCCGGTAATATTTGTTGATGATTTTGAAAACATAAAGAATACCAAGAAAATTTCCCAGCTTCTCGGGAAAGTCATGCCGGCAGAAATAGAAAGAAGCGAGAAGAAAAAAGTCCGCGCCGGTCGCGGTACGATGAGAGGCAGACGCTACACGAAGAAGAAAGGGCCTCTTGTGATAATGTCGAAGAACTGTCCTGCTCTGAAGGCATCGAGAAACATACCGGGCGTTGACGCGGTCTCGTCGGCAAACCTCAATGCAGAACTGCTTGCACCAGGAGCGCAGGCAGGAAGACTGTTAATCACTACAAAGGCTGCTCTTGACAGCCTGCAGAAAAAGTTCCAATAGTTATATGGTGAAATTGGATGGCAAAAAAAGAACTAAAAACTGGAAAGCAATCTGAAGAAAAGAAGACTGTAAAGAAGGGATTGTTCAACAAATTGAAGAAAGAGAAGCCTGTCAAGGTAACGGCAGAAATTAAGAAGCCGCTGGAAGATCCGTTCGATGTGATAAAGTTCGTGCTCATGACGGAAAAATCAATAAGGATGGTAGAGCTTCAGAACAAGCTCGTGTTCATAGTTAACAGGCCGTCAAAAAGGCCTCAGATCAAGCAGGCGATTGAGCAGGCTTTTGACTCGCCGATTTCAAAGGTGACAATAGCAGTGGACCAGGACGGGAGAAAGAAAGCTTTCGTGAAGTTCAAGAACGCCGGAGCAGCTGGTGATATCGCGATAAAATTGGGAATAATTTAAGCTCCTTTCTTTAAAAAAGAAAGTAGCTTGCAGTCAAAGAAAATATTATAAATGGAGATGAAAAAAACAAAAATAATATCTGAAGACAAGGTTTATAGGATCACCCGTTCTTTTGGGATGAAACCTATGCCTTTTCTTCTGAAGAAAAGGGATTGATATGGGAAAACCTCTAAGACAACAGAGACGCGGCAAGGGGTCGCCAAGGTATCGCGTGCCTAGTCATAACTATATTGGCAAGATTAGTTATGCAAGCTTGCCTGCAGGCGAGGGTCATGTTGTTGATATTGTTCACTCACCTGGCAGAAGAACGCCAGCTGCGATCGTTGACTTTGGCGGACAGAAGAAACTATTGCTGCCAGCTGAAGGAGTCTTTGTCGGCCAGAGCATAGGAAACACTACGGATAATGGTAATATTACTCAACTAAAAAACGTTCCAGAAGGAACAAAGATTTTTAACATAGAACTGCACCCTGGCGATGGCGGAAGAATCTGCCGCGCTTCTGGTGCCTTTGCAACGGTTATATCCAAGGATGCAACCAGATGCACAATACTTATGCCTTCGCGCCAGAAGAAAGCGATTTCCCTGGACTGTAAGGCTACGATAGGCGTTACGGCGAGCTCAGGAAGAACAGAAAAACCTTTCATGAAGGCAGGCACAAAGCACTACTCCATGAAAGCGCTGGGCAAGCTTTATCCTCACACAAGCGGCGTGAGCATGAACGCTGTTAACCACCCGTTCGGTGGAAGTAAACACCCTGGACGACCTAAGACAGTGTCAAGACACATGCCGCCTGGCAAGAAAGTCGGTTCCATATCCCCAAGGAGGACAGGAAGGAGAAAGAAGTAAGCCCTTTTCTAAAGAAAAGCGCTGGCGGAAAAGAAAAAAAGGTGGAAAAGTATGGCAACGTATGTACTAGATGTTCCGCACTGGGAGTTTTACGGGATTGGAACTCCACAACGGCAAGCGCTTTACTTTAGAACTGAACATGATGATGGAAGAGTAGAAGATTTTGAAGTGCCTGTTGAACCTTATAGAAAAGATGGTACAGAAATGCTAATGATTGAAGTTGCAACTAAAGAACATTTTAGTGCGCTTTCAAAAGTATTGCAGAAAGAATTGATAGAATACCAAGATTCGAATTAATTGGTTGATAATTATGGCAAAGGTTTACAAATTCAGAGGAAAAACGCAGGAAGAACTTGAAGCGTTGAGCTTAGAGGAATTCAGCAACCTGCTCAAGTCACGCCAGCGAAGGGCGCTGAGACGTGGACTGCCAAGACAGCAGAAGAACCTGCTGGAAAAGATACGCAGATTCAAAGGAAAAGACAAGCTCATCAGAACACATTCCCGTGAGATGATAATACTGCCTGAAATGATCGGCGCTAAGCTGGGCATACACAATGGCCATGAATTTGTAATGGTTATAATTGACGCAAGCATGTTAGGTCACAGACTTGGAGAATTTTCCCAGACAAGACATGTTGTCAAGCACTCAGCTCCAGGATTGGGCGCAACACGTTCGTCCAAGTTCGTGCCATTGAAGTGATAATATGAAACAAACGTTTGAACCAAAGCACAACTATGCGAAGACATTTGGCTCAGACATGAAAATATCCATGAAAGCATCGATGGTGTTATGCGACGTGATACGAAACAAACCTCTTACGAGATCAAGACGTTTGCTTGAGGACCTTATAGCACAAAGACGCAGCTTGCGTGGAAAATATTACACAAAGGCTGCGAAGGCTATTCTCCTGCTTCTGAACAGCTGTGAGAAGAACGCAGAGTTCAAGGGACTGGACACTGGACGTCTTTTTGTTCATGCTTCTGCTCACAAGGGCACTAACATTCAAAGACGCCGAAGAAAGGGCGCATTTGGCTCAACAATGAAGAGCACAAACATGGAAATAATGCTTGTGGAACGCGGCAAGCAGCCAAAGGACATGGTTTCAAAAAAGAAAATAAAAGAGCAGCTTACTAAAAAGAGCGATGTAGATGCTGAGGTGGAAAAAGAAAAAGAGGATCTTAAGAGGGATCTTGATACTGTAAAAAAAGAGCAGGAAGAGCTGAAGAAGGACGTTGAGGAAGCCGAGCAAACCAGTAAGACAAAGATGGAGGAAGAAAAAATATAATAATGAAGATAAGGTTTTTAGGAACACCAGTTCTATGGGGTTCTCAAAGACCTTTCTTACAAGAAAGGGATTTGAAATGAAAGAAAGATTATTCATACAAAAAGCAAAGGAGCAGGTGCGCCTGGAGGAATTTGTAAGGAAACAATTTGCCCAGGCAAAGTGCGGCGACATAGAAGTTCAGCACACACCTTTGGTTACAAGAATAGTTCTACACACGACAACACCAGGACTGATAATCGGCAGCGGTGGGGAACGCATAAAGGAAACTGTTGAAATCCTCAAGAAAGAGTACGGGATAGAAAATCCGCAGATTGATGTTCAGAGAATAGACAATCCTGACCTGGATTCGAATATTGTTGCACAAACTATAGCAACGTCAATGGAAAGTGGCGTCAACTTCAAGAAACTTGGAAATTACTACATGCAGCGCATAATGGAGTCGGGTGCAATAGGCTGTGAGATTGTTCTGTCCGGAAAAATAAGTGGTCAACGCGGAAGAAGGGAAAGGTTCATTGCCGGATACCTGAAAAAATGTGGCGAGCCTGCAAAACGTGACGTGGCTGTGGGTTTTGCTGTTGCAAACCCAAAACTGGGCAACATAGGTGTGACTGTCAAGATAATGCTAAAACGCAGCGAGCTTTCAATAAAAATACCTGAACATACTGCTCCAGAAGAAGTAAAAGAAAAAGTAAAATCAAAACCAAAAGAGAAAGTGAAAGAAGAACCAACAGAAAAGGTGAAAGAAGAACCAACAGAAACACAGGAAATAGTAAGTGAAAACACAGAGTGATAATAATGGCTATAATAAAATCCAAAAAAGTGCGCGAACTTAACGACAAAGAGATGTCAGAGAAATTAAGGGAATTGCACCTTGAGTTCTCGAAGGAAATGGCATCCAGCGAAATAGGTGGCAGCGTAAAGAATCCAGGAAGGATTCGTGAGATAAGGCGCACGATTGCGAGAATAAAGACGGAAAGCGGCAGACGACAAAAAGAGTCTGATTCAAAGAGGTGAGTAAAGAAAATGGTATGTCCTAAGTGCGGTTTACCAGAGGAACTCTGTGTGTGCCAGACCATAGCAAAGGAAGCTCAAACGATAAGAGTTGAAAAGATACAAAAACGCTACGGCAAGAGCATGACCATAATAAGAGGCGTAGACACCACAAAAATAGATGTAAGGGACCTGATGAAAAAACTCAAGTCAAAACTTGCTTGTGGGGGCACGTATAAGAATGGTGAAATTGAACTTCAGGGAGATCACAGACACAGAATCAAGGAAATACTCGTGAAAGAAGGTTTCCCAAGGGAATTGATTGAAGTCTCTTAAGGTCCTTTTAGAAAAAAACGCTTGCGGAAAAATAAGAGGCTTGCGGTCAAAAGAAATAATGCAGAGTGGTAACATGCGAAACATGAATAATATAATGAGGCATGAACTCATAGGACTTGAATGCTGTGTGGAATGTTCCAAGAACAAAGCCCAGACTGGCATTGAAGGAAGGATAACCGACGAAACCATAAAGACGCTGGTAATCGGCGGCAAGAGAGTGCCAAAAAAAGATTCCGTGTTCGTGGTAAAACTGAATGGAGAAAAAGTTCATATTGACGGCAATGCAATCATTGCACGACCGGAGGACAGGATCAAAAAGAAAATCAGGAAATGGTAAGCCCTTTCAGCCCTTTTCAAAAAAGCGCTGGCGGAAAAGGAAGTGGCTTGCAGCCAAAGAAAATATCATAAAAGTGATAAACATGGGGAAGAAGAAAAAAAATATCGGGATTGAAGCAAAACAACCCAAGGAAAGCTGCAGCGACGTGAAGTGCCCTTGGCATGGTCATACAAAAATACGCGGCAGAATATTCCAGGGCACGGTTGTTTCAGCCAAAGGCTCCAATACGGCCATAGTTGAGTGGAACTATTACAACATGGTTCCGAAATACGAGCGATATGAGAGGAGAAAAACAAAGATCGCGGTTCACAACCCTAAGTGTATATCAGCAAAAATTGGTGACAAAGTTAACATAGGCGAGTGCAGACCGCTTTCGAAGTCAAAGAGCTTCACAATATTTGAGAGGGTGGAATAAGCCCTTTTGAAAAAAGTGCTTGCGGAAAAGAAATAATAAAAAAGGTGAAATAAGATGGGAATATGCAGATATGTAGCACGTTTTGGAAATGGCAGTAACATACCAGTTTCGAATGAGAGAATGGAAAGAGCGCTGAGAATGCATGAGAGATACCTGGAAATGCTTGGATGTCTGCCGGATGCAACACAGGATAGGTATGTAACACAGGATAAGTATGTTCATGAAGATGACAAGCCACGTGTTGGTTTAATGCGCGAGGGAGAATTTCAAACAGGTGAATAATCATGAAGGGACTCACATCAAATGTAACAAGACCACTGCCGCTGGGCGCAAGGATCATTTGCGCGGACAACTCTGGAGCAAAAGAGCTTGAAATCATTGCTGTCAAGGGTTACCACGGACGCATTCGAAGACTGCCACGCGCTGGCGTAGGTGATGTTATCATATGTTCGGTCAAGAAGGGTAAGGAAAAAGTGCGCCATACGATTGTACATGCGGTTGTAGTCAGACAGAGAAAGGAATATATGCGTTATGACGGAACACGCGTCAAGTTCAGCGACAACGCAGCGGTTCTTGTCAATCCCAAGACTTATGAGCCTACGGGAACGGAAGTAAGGAGTGTTATAGCAAAGGAAGTTGTTGAAAGATTTACGGCTATCGGCAAGATAGCAAGCATGGTGTTGTGATTATGAAGAAAAACTTTTCAATAAAGTGGAACTCGAGCAAGCAGCCGCGAAAACAGCGCAAATATAGGTACAACGCGCCGGTGCATGTGCGACGCAGTCTTATGCATGCACACCTGGACAAATTCCTGCGCAAGGATTATGGCAAGCGCTCGATCACGATTAGAAAGGGCGATGAGGTAATGGTAATGCGCGGCGGTTTCAAAGGCGTGAAAGGAAAAATATCTCGCGTTGATATGAAAGCATTGAAGATTTACGTTGACAGCGCCAAGGTGAAAAAAGTTTCGGGCCAGGATGTTGAGGCTCCAATTGATCCAAGTAACGTAATAATAACAAAACTTAACTTTGACGACAAAAAGCGCAGAAAGTTTCTTGGGCGCAAAAATAAGGGAAAAGTGCCGGAAGTAAAGATTGAAAAAACAAAGACGGAGACTAAAAAGAACGGAAAGGACAGCAAATAATAATTGGTGATAATTATGACAGTAACAAAAAGATATGTTGTACCGAAATTCTGGCAGATAGAAGTAAAGGCCAAGAAATACGTAGTGAGCCCTGTGCCGGGTCCTCACAGCAAAATGACATGCATACCTCTTGGTGTTGTATTGCGTGATATACTTCACTGTGCGCACACAATGAATGAAGCAAAGGAAATACTCAAGAAGGGGTTTGTCAAGATTAACGGTATTGTAAGGAAAGAACATGGATTTCCTGTCGGGCTCATGGATGTTGTTGATGTTGGCGGTGAATTTTACAGAGTACTTCCAGGAAAGAACGGAATAAATCTTTTCAAGGTTGATACGAATGATGCGGTTGTCAGACTTACTAAAATCAAAAACAAGAGCCATGTCAGAAAGAAAAGACTGCAGCTTAACTTCCATGACGGCTCAAACCTTCTGGTTGACAAGGACGACTTCAAAACGTCGGATGTCGTTGTCATAGACATTGAACATAATTTGGTGAAAGAAACAATAAAGTTCGAAAAGGGGAGTCTTGCTATCGTTACGGCAGGTAACAATACGGGTCTTATGGGCACTATTGAATCAATAGACAGAAACCTAAGAACTGTTGTAATGAGCGCAGGCAAAGAAAAGTTCATAGTTCCAATCAAATATGTTTTTGTTATAGGGCACGGCAAGCCTGTTATAAGTATCGGTGAGTAGGATGGGAATGCGAGATATAAAAATAGAAAAGATAACCCTGAACATAGGCTGTGGCACTAAGACGCCGCTTGATACAGCAACCACTATTTTAAAAAATGTCTCTGGCGGAAAAGTTGTGATAACAAAGACAAAGAAAAGAAGCACGTTTAATGTACCGAAAAACAAAGCCATAGGCTGCAAAATTACACTACGCAAAAACACTACTCCTTTTCTCAAAAGGTTGTTGGAGGCAAAGGAAAACAAACTGCGGGCGTCAAACTTTGATAGAACCGGGAATTTTTCATTTGGTATAAGGGAATACATTGACGTTCCGGGAATGGAATACGATCCTAAGCTGGGTGTACTTGGCTTTGATGTCTGCGTGACACTGGAGAGACCTGGTTACCGAGTGAAAAGAAAACGTCTCGGTGGAAAACTTGGAAAAGAACATATGATAAAAAAAGATGACGCCATTGAATTTGCAAAAGAAAAATTTGGCGTAATTGTTGAGGAATAATTATGAAACTCGTGAGAGACAAGATTCCGGAACTGATGCTTAATCAGGGCAAAACCGTAGAGATACGCACAGCCATGGGAAGGGAATACGAGTTCATGCTTATGAAAAAGCTTCAGGAAGAAGTTGACGAATATCTTCGTGGAAGAACAGCAGAGGAACTTGCAGACATAGCCGAGGTTCTTCATTGCCTTGCGGATGTCAGAGGCTTTGACTGGGAAAAAATAGAAGAGATCAGAGATCATAAAAATAGTGAAAGAGGAAGCTTTAGAAAGAAAATAATACTGGAGAAGGTGGAATCATGCGAACAAAGGCAGTAAAAAGAAAATTCGGGAAAGGCGGAAGAAAGTGCTACCGATGCGGCTCTTCGAAGGGCGTCATCAGAAAATACAGACTTTTCTACTGCCGTCGCTGCTTCAGAGAGGTGGCCCAGCAGATTGGGTTCAATAAATATAGTTGATAATTATGAGACACGATTTACTTTCGGATGTACTGTACGTCATAAACAATGCAGAGAACATAGGCAGGAAGACTGTTAGCGTTCCAGCATCAAAACTGGTAAAGGACGTGTTGATGGTCATTCAGCGGGCCGGCTACATAGGCAGCTTTGAATTCGTGGATGACAGAAAATCAGGAAAGTTCACCATTGAACTGGTCGGAAAAATAAATAAGACGCGTGCAGTCAGGCCGCGCTTTTCCATAGCAAAAGACGAATTTGAAAAGTGGGAAACACGATACCTGCCTGCCAAAAGTTTTGGAATGCTCATAATATCCACTTCAAAGGGAGTTATGAACCAGCGCGAAGCTGTAGAGCTTGGCATAGGTGGCAGACTGCTCGGATATGTTTATTAGGTGATGATTATGGAAAAAACCGTTCCTATACCTGATAATGTGCAGATCGAAGTGAAAGGACTGCAGGTCACGGTCAAGGGAAACGGCGAGCTATCCAGGGATTTTGCAGATCCGAGATTAAATGGTTTGATTAAAATAGAAAAAAAAGACTCCATGATTCACGTATCAGATTCCGGAGACAGCAGGAAAGTCGGTGCTAATGTTGGTACTATTGCAGCTCACATAAAGAATATGATCCTTGGAGTGACGGCAGGTTTCAAGTACACAATGAAAATAATGTACACACACTTTCCACTTACAGTTTCTGTCAGTGATGATGAGATACAGATAAAGAACTTTTTCGGTGAGAAAGGTTCGCGGACTGCGGGGATTGTCGGCAAGACAGAGGTCAAGGTTGACAAGGAACATATAATTCTGACAGGCGCTAGTGTTGAGGATGTTGGGCAGACGGCTGCCAACATAGAGCGAGCCTGCAAGCTTACAGGCCGCGATCGCAGAATTTTTCAGGACGGCATATTCCTTACAGACAGACAGCTGAAGACAGGAGAAAAAGTTTAGGTGATAATAATGAAAGTGATGACGATAAGCGGTAAACCGGATTTTGAACGATTCTTACGCGGATTTAGTCATTATTCTGGCTGGGATGTTGCAACGCGTGGATTGCATCTTGGAAGCTACGAAGATGCTCTCAGATTTTATGAGGATTTTAAACCCAACCTAGTCGTTATAGATAATTGCGAGGGACCTGCTACTGGCAGACATGATGCAATAAGAAGACTTGAACAGGACAGAGGTATGCCTCCAGCAACAATACAGTTGATCAATGACTATCGTTTCATGGAAGCAAGGAGTTAATAATCATGTCAAAGAGATTCAAATCACAAGAGTATTTCAGATACCCAGGCCTTGGAAAGAGATGGAGACGACCGAGAGGACTACAGAGCAAGCTGCGAATAAAGAAAGGCGGCAGCGGCATGAAAGTTGATATTGGTTATGGCTCGCCTTACAAGCAGCAGCCTGTTCTCATAAGAAACGTGAAGGATTTTGAGAAAGACTGCAAGGCTGGCGTTTTGATTGCTTCGGGTGTTGGCTACAAAAAGACAATTGTACTTGCAGCAAAGGCAAAGGAACTAGGACTTACGATTGTCAACGCGAAAAAGGCCAAGACTGCAAAAAGATTCGAGGCGGCTTTAAAAAAGAAAAAAGAATCTGTAAAAAAGAAAAAAGATGAAGTGAAGAAAGAAGATGCCAAGGTGGAGCATGAGACTAAGACGGAACACAAATATGATCACAGTACAGAGCACAAGCATGATGATAAAACAGAAGCAAAGGACGATGTAAAAGATGGAAGTAAACGTGAAAAGAAATTGGGATTTCATGAAAGTGTAGTGCCTCAAGTGATGAAAGGTAAAACAAAAACGTATCGTTTACGTGATCATGAACTTAAGGTTGATGATGGGGTAGTATTTGAAAATTCACGATCCGGAGAAGTTTTTGGCCATGGTAAAATAAAAGGTGTGGAGCATACAGCTATAAACAAAATAAACCTGAAAGATTCAGATCATGGCGCTACTTATGATAAAATTGATGAATTGATTTCAGCTTTCAAACGTCATTATCCAGAACGCGAAGTAACCCCAGAAACTAAAGCATTCATTTATACTTACAATTTCACACCCAAAAAGGAGACACAATAATTATGTTCATAAACTTTGGAAATGGAAAATGTCCGGTATGCGGTGACTTTGGTAAAACCATGACAAAGGACGTATTTCACTGCACAAAATGCAGGATATCGTTCAATGACTTTTATATTTCAAACTATGAGGAACTGAAAGACTACGAAAATAAGTACTGGAATTGACTCTTTTCTTTCTAAAGAAAGAGAACCGTCAACGGAAAAGAAAGAAAATAAAAGGTGAGAAAAATCAAATCACAACTCGAGATGGCTGCGAAGATAATGAAGTGCGGAAAAAGCCGCGTGTGGATGGATCCCACGAGGCTTGCAGACATAGAAGAAGCTATAACTTCCGAAGACGTAAGGCGGCTCATACGAGACGGCGTAATCGCGGCAAAGCCAAAGAAGGGTCTGAGTACCTTCCGCAAGAAAAAAATCGCAGCCCAGAAGAAAAAGGGGCGCAGACGCAACCGCGGATCAACCAAGGGTAAGATAGGAACCCGCTTTAACAAAAGACATACGTGGATGAAAACCATACGCGCTGTGCGCAAACTCATAAAGGATTTGAAGGAGACGAAAAGCATAGACAACAAAACCTATCGTGATGTTTACATGAAAGCAAAGAGTGGTTATTTTCGTAGTAGAAGCCACGTAATGAATTACTTGGAGAGAAACAATCTGATTAAGAAGTGATAAAAATGACATTTGACAGACGCAGAAGACAAAAAACAGACTATGTGCAGAGACTTGCACTGCTCAAGTCAGACAAACCACGACTGGTTATCAGGAAGGGCACAAATAACTTTCACATTCAATTAATAGTTTTGGGGGCAGCCGGCGATAAGACAGAGGTTGATATTTTTTCAAAGGCACTGAGAAAATACGGGTGGAAGGGGCATGGCGGAAATCTTTCCTCAGCGTATCTCACAGGTTACTTGGCAGGACTGATGGCACTTAAGAAGAATGTAAGGGAAGCTAATGTTGACATAGGTCTCCAGATGTCTGTGAGTGGATCTAGCTTGTACGCAGCAGCTGTTGGTGCCAGGGACGCCGGACTTTCAGTGCCCATAGGCAAGGAAGCAGTTCCAAAGATAGACCGGATAAGCGGCAAGCACATCGCTGATTATGCACAGAAGCTAAAAGACAGCGAGAAATACAAGAAGCAATTTTCAGCTTATATTAAGTCAGGCATGCAACCTGAAAATCTGCCAAAGCATTTTGAGGAAGTAAAAAGCAAGATAGGCGCAGAATTTGGCGCCAAAAGCAAAGTAAGCCCCTTTTAGAAAAAGTGGCTTGCGGTCAAAAAATAATAAAAATGGAGTGAAAAAAGAAAAATAATATTTGAAGACAAGGTCTACAAGATTCCCAGTTCTTTGGGATGAAATCTAGACCTTTCTTTCAACTTGAAGAAACCGTAGGTTTCTTGAGTCTTGAGAAAGCTTTGCTTTCTCCAAGAGAAAGGGATCGATATGGAATGGAAACCAAGAACTGAACTGGGAAAAATGGTTGCTCAGGGCGCCATAACCCTTGACGAAATATTTACGCATGGAAAGAAAATAAAAGAAGCTGAGATAGTTGACAGGCTCATACCAAATTTGCAGAGCGATATAATTTTCATAGGCGGCTCGCCAGGAAAGGGCGGCGGCATAAAAAGAACTCCTACAAGAAGGACGACCCGCATGCACCGCTCAGGCAGACGTTACCGCACCTCAGCTATGGTGGTCATAGGTAATGGTGACGGCTACTTTGGCATTGGAAAGTCTGTCGCGGTCGAGAACCGCGTGGCGATAGCGAAAGCCACGGAGAATGCAAAGCTGAACATAATTCCTGTTAAGCGTGGCTGCGGTTCCTGGGAATGTGTCTGCGGCTCAGGACACACTATTCCTGTTCAGATTGAGGGCAAATCAGGCTCAGTGCGCGTCCAGCTGTTTCCTGCACCAAAGGGCGTGGGGCTTTGTGTTAACAATGAGGCAAAGAAGATGATGCGACTTGCAGGCATAAAGGACATGTGGACAAAGCGCTATGGCGAGTCCAGGTCACGTTCAAATTATGCCATGGCTGTTTTTGATGCTTTCAAACGCATGAACCGGTTGAGACTTGATTCCAGAACTCCGGCAAAGGTTGCAGAGAAGAATTACGAGGAAATTGAGGAGGAAGCCGAATGATAGCTATTATAAGGATGCGCGGCGAAGCAGGAACGCGTCGCGATGTTATTGACACGTTTAAGATGCTCCGTTTGAAGAAAATATACTCTGCACGACTCATAGAAAAAACATCTCAGAATATCGGTATGATAAGAAAGATAGATAATTTTGCAGCCTGGGGCGAGGCATCAGAGGAAATAGAAAAGATTCTTGAAAAACCCATGGGACTGAAGCCGCCAAAGGGCGGACTCAAATCCAAAAAATTAAAATATCCCCGCGGCGATATCGGATACTGCGGAGACAAAATAAACGACCTGATCAAAAAGATGATTTAAGCTCCTTTAAGCTTTTCTTAGGAAGAAAACCTTGGAAAAGAAATTGAAGATGGCTTGCGGTCAACTCGAGGAAAGCAAAGCTTTTCTGAGGAAAGAAAATATTAAAAAAGAGGGCAGAAAAAATAATATTTAGGAAGAAGATGATTTAGATGAATACCTATAGAATTGTTTGGCCTAGCAAGGATGGAAGAGATGTGACTGTAAGAAGGCAGATAGATCGTGTGGATCTTTATGCGGGCGATACAATTATTGCTGGCAGGGACAGCCTGATATCAGATGATGCAGTTGCTGCTTATCTAAAAACGTATCTAGCTGTAAGTCCTGACACATTTTATAATTCTGCCAGAAGATTAGGCGTAGTATCAAGGGTTGGCTATAATATGGATATGGACGATAAAACCGCTACTAGGCTTCAGGCAAGATTTGGCCAGAGTATAAGACTGGAAAAGGTTGAAGTTCCGCAAAGTGTATTTGGAGCTCCTCGAATATCTTTGCAAGTACGGCAGAGAGTATCAAGAAATTGTGGTTAATATGACAGTAAGATTCAAACAAAAGACGAGAAAATGGCGCGGACGAACGAGCCATGGCTGGGGAATGAAGAAAAAGCACCGCGGCGGAGGCTCGCAGGGCGGGCGCGGTCTGGGCGGAAGCCATAAGCACAAGTTCTCCTTTGTTACGTCAAAGGATCCAGGGCGCTTTGGCTACAAGGGTTTCTACTCAAAGAAAAAGAAAGACAGCACAATTAATATTAATGACATCGAGAAAATGGATGGCAATAGCTTTGACCTGGGCAAGCTTGGCTATAGCAAGCTGCTGGGCACTGGAAAGATAAGCCGCGCGATTACGGTGAAAGTCGGCACATGCTCAAAGAAGGCCAAGGAAAAGATAGAAAAGGCCGGCGGAAAGATTGAAGGTAAGTAGAGGCAATCGTGTTGCCTTTGGTAAAAATGGTCATGAATATGGGTATCTTAGATGCAATAACTTCGAAACTGCCGGGCATTGCAGAACCGAAGACTCATCTTAACTTTAAGTCACGTCTCAAGTGGACTGGTTTGATTCTTCTGCTTTTCCTTGTATTGAGCCAGATAATAGCTTTTGGCGTTTCGCCTGTTTCCACAGAGCGTTTTCAGTTCTTTGAACTTATTCTTGGCTCGTCTATCGGCTCGCTGCTTACATTGGGTATAGGACCTATTGTCACGGCTTCAATTATCCTGCAGCTTCTTGTCGGCGCAAAGATACTTCCATGGGATCTTAAAACAGCCGAGGGCAAGAGAAAGTTCCAGGGCATGCAGAAACTTACTGTAATATTCTTCTGTATTTTCGAGGCATTTGCTTACGTGTCCTTCGGTGCCATAACGCCAGTGTCGAATGATGGTGGGATATTCATGTTCCTTATATTACAACTGGCGTTTGGTGGCTTTCTCGTACTTTTGATGGATGAAGTCGTTTCAAAATGGGGCATAGGCTCTGGTGTCTCATTGTTCATTGCTGCTGGCGTCACAAAAGTAATTTTCGTACGAACTTTTAATCCTCTAACACCACTGGGCGAGACAATTCCTGCTGGCATTTTGCCGCAGTTTGTAGCACTCATGGGTCTTGGAGAGATATTCCAGGCGTTTGTCGCGCTGCTGCCGCTTGTTGCAACAATAATAGTTTTCTTAGTCGTTGTCTATGTTCAGGCAATAAAAGTTGAGATACCTTTGGCATTTGGCTCGATAAGAGGATTCTCCAGAAGATGGCCGCTCAACCTTATCTATACAAGCAATATTCCTGTTATACTTATTGCCGCACTTCTTGCTAACTTGCAGCTGCTTGGAAACCTTTCAGCAAAAACCATTACAGATGCAGGACTGCGCTGCGGGCTCTTTGGCTGCTTTGACCAGAACGGACAGGCGACCAGCGGAATCGCTCTCTTTTTCAACCCGCCGGTGACGCTTCCGGTCCAGATATTCTTTCTCACACTCATGCTTACAGTATTCGTCG
>Ga0209343_10004893_pt1 | contig 16444 bp, 15 predicted proteins | sample RifCSPlowO2_02_FD_184026 | JGI IMG/M metagenome (GOLD analysis project Ga0209343, IMG submission 184026) | Groundwater microbial communities from Rifle, Colorado - Rifle CSP2_plank lowO2_0.2 (SPAdes) (version 2) | ecosystem: Environmental > Aquatic > Deep subsurface > Groundwater | place... | reverse complement strand
AGCAGGCGTTTTACATGATCGGAACGATTGAAGAAGCGGTCGAACAAGCCAAGAATTTATGAAAAAGCTGAAGCTGGAAGTTTTCACCCAGGAAACGCGGGCTTATGATGGGGAAGTGGATATCGTTCTCGCCCCGGCGGCCGAAGGCCAGATCGGAATTTTACCGGGTCACGCTTCCTTGTTGACCAAGCTAACTGCCGGAGAATTGTATATTTTTGACGGTCCGAGAGTCGAAATTTTGGCAGTCGGCGGCGGGCTGTTGGACGTTCACAACAATGAAGTCAGCGTCTTGGCTGATTCGGCGGTCCGCGCCGACGAGATTGATATTTACAAAGTTGAAGAGGCTAAGAAAAAAGCCGAAGAAGCCCTAAAGCAGGGCTTATCCGAACGCGAGTACACCTTGGCAGCGGCCGACTTGAGTCGGGCTGTGCTCGAGCTCAAAGTTGCCCGGAGGCGTCACTTTACCCGATCGGTGATGGACGAATAGCATGCTGGTTAAAAAAGCGCCGGATATTAAGGCTAAATTAAAACAAATTCTCAAAACCGGCCCTTATTTGCACGTCAAACCCGGCCGAATTTTTTGCTTTCGCAGCCACGGTTCGACCGCCCGGGCCCGGGCCAGAATCTGGGCTTTCCCCAGAATTTGGCAGCTGGCCTTAAAGATCGAGCCGGCTTACGTGATCGAAGTTTTAGCGGAAAAGTTTGACCATTTATCAGATAAAGACAAAACCCGGGTATTGATCCATGAATTAGCTCACGTTCCCAAAAACTTTTCCGGCAGTTTGCTGCCCCACTGGCGCCGCTTGTTTAAAAATCTATGATTTATTTATTTCATGGCGACGATCAAGTGAAGAGCCGTCAGGCAATCCCCCGGGGAAGACGGCATTACGACCTGGCTGAATTAACCCCGGAAAAATTGGAGCAGATTATGGCCGGCAATGAACTGTTTACTGATAATCAGGATGTTTACCTGTGGGCGGGAAAAAAATTGTCCGTCGCCCAGATTAAAACCATTCCCGGCGCCCAAATCAAAGAATTTGCCATCCCCCGGGTATTGTGGCAGTTTTTATCAAGCCGCCGGCTCAAAGACCTGGAAACGTGCCTGAAAACCGAACCGGTCGAACTGGTTTGGTATTTGCTCCACCGGCAGGCCGGCAAAAAGGGACAAATAGAACTGCTCAAAAAGATGTACGCGATTGAACTGGCAGTTAAATCGGGCCGGACCGACGTCCCTTTACGCACCCAGTTGGAATTGTTATTATAAGGTATGAGTGCGGTAATCGCTGACAATATTTTTCGCGGCTATGATATTCGGGGCCAGGTTCCGGATGAGTTAAACGCCGAAGGCGCTTATGTTTTAGGCCGAGCCTACGCCACCTGGCTATCTCAAAGACGAATCAACGAAGCCGTTATAGTCGGCGATAACCGAGTTCACACCGAAGCGCTAAAAACCAGTTTTATCACCGGCCTGCTTGAGGGCGGGATTAACGTCACTGATTGTGGTTTGGGCCTGGTTTATTTTATGTATTTCGGCCAATACTTATGGCAGATCAAAGGCGGAGTTTCTGTCTCGGCTTCCCATAATCCCAAAGAGTACAATGGCTTTAAATTGGCGGTTGGCTTTTCCGACACGATGATCTCCGAAGAAATTATTGAGTTTAAAAAGCTGGTTAAATCAGGTAAATTCACAAAAGCAGCCACACCCGGTACTCTCGTGAAAAAAGACGTTTTTCCGGCTTATTTAGCCGATCTGAAGCGCAAGTTTCCGGAAAAATTTAACTTTAAAATCGTGGTGGACTGCGGCAACGGCACGCCGGGCAAGTTTTTGCCGGAAATATTAAGATCTTTTGGCTGTCAGGTGATTGAGCAAAACACCGAGCTTGACGGCAACTTTCCCTTAGGGACTCCCGATCCGACCGAGGCGGATTACTTAGATCGTTTAGCCAAGGGAGTAACGGCCAACAAGGCAGACTTGGGCGTCTGCTACGATCCGGACGGGGACAGGTTGGGGATCGTTGACGAAGCCGGCAATAAAATCTGGAATGACGTGCTGGTGGCGATGTTTGCCCGGGACGTCCTGGAATATCTGCCGGGAGCGCCGATTGTGTTTAACGTTCTTTGCTCCAAACTGGTCCAAGACACCATTGTTGCCTCTGGCGGCCAACCGGTGATGTGGCTAACCGGCCATTCGTTTATTAAAGCCAAGGTTAAAGAGTCCCGGGCGCCGTTTGGCGGCGAACTCTCCGGCCACTTCTTTTTTATGGACAATTGGTACGGCCACGACGATGCCGCTTATGCTACTTTGCGATTGCTGTCATATTTGAAACGGAAAAAACTTTCACTTAAGTCTGCCGTTACCCAACTGCCGCGATACTGGTCCAGCCCGGAAATCAAGTTGGGTCTGCCTGATCAGATCAAGTTTGCGTTTATTAAAGAGGTGCTGACTCCGGAATTAAAATCCTGGTGGCCGGAGGCCGAAAGCGTGGACATCGACGGTATCCGCCTGGATACCCAAGACCAAATGCTGGTCGTCCGCGCCAGCCAAAACGGTCCGTATCTGACCATCAAGTTTGAGGCTAAAACCCAGGCCCAATATGATGATTTAAAAACCAAGCTTAAAAAATTATTTGTGTCTCATCAGGAGATCGATTGGAGCTATGGTGTCAATGTCGACGCTTTTAGATAAGAGCAACGTTTACGGCTCGGTGGTGGGCTTAGCCAAACAGGTTGAACATGCGTGGGAAGAAGCCCAAAAAGTCGTTGTCCCGGATAGCTATAAAAACATTGATAAAATTGTCATGTGCGGCATGGGCGGGTCGCTGTTGGGAGCTAAGATTATTCAGTCGGTTTTTGCTAATGATTTAACTTTCCCGTTAGTGTTAGTCAACGACTATGACCTGCCCGGCTGGGTGGATGAGAAAACGCTGGTGATTTGTTCTAGCTATTCAGGTTCGACAGAAGAAACTTTAACTAACGCCGAGCAAGCTCTCACCAAGAAAGCCAACTTAATGCTGATTACTGCCGGTGGCCGGCTGTTGGATCTGGCCCAAGCTAATAATTTGCCCTGTTATCTAATTAACCCGGTTTATAACCCCTCAAAACAGCCGCGCCTGGCCATCGGCTATTCGGTTATCGGCCAGCTGGTTTTGTGCCAAAAAGCCGGTTTACTCAATCTAACCCAAGTGATTATCAATGAACTGGTCGAGGCAATGAGCCAGGTAAAACCGGAGCCGGCACTAGCTTTAGCCCAAAAGCTAGTTAACAAGCAGGTGATTTTTACGGCCGCCGAACACCTGACCGGCCCGATTCACACCGTAAAAAATCAAATGAACGAAAACGCCAAACATTTATCCCACCGCCACGACCTGCCCGAACTCAACCATCATCTGATGGAAGGCCTGCGGTTTCCCAAGAGCAATCCGGCCACAACCCTGTTTTGGTTTATCGACTCTAATTTGTATACACCCAGAATAAAACAGCGCTTGGAATTGACCCGGGAAGTAGTCGAGAAAAATCACTTATCCAGCGTGGTGTGGCCAGCCACGGCCAAGAGTAAACTGGCTCAAGCCTTTGAACTGATTCAGTTCGGTGCTTACGTCAACTTTTATTTGTCGCAACTGCACCACCTCGACCCGGCACCCATCCCCTGGGTCGACTACTTCAAGGAAAAATTGGGGAAAGGCTAAAGACCTGCGAAGACAGTCTTCGCAGGTTCACTCTAGCTCTAGATCGAGTGTCAAACTTTTAATCATCAACAGGTCTCTTTCGTCAATTTCCTCAACAAACTGTTGATAAGATTCTTCGGGATTAAGCTTTGAAAAATAACTAAGAATTTCTGACTTATCCACCCAGGCCTGATCAAACTTCCCTAAATAATTTTGGTAACTCGAGTATTTATAGCCTACAAGGACAGTCCCTGTAGGTAGAATGTCCAGCGGATTGCGATGGATATACTTAGAAAGATAGATAAACTGGTTTTCAGTTTCCACTAGGACCGCTTTGTAACGGCTTTGGAACACAGGCCCGACGCGTATATATTTTTTGTTGAAATACTTCGAATACTTAGTTCCCAGCGATCTCATAAAATTAGCCATGGAGTCGCTCTCTTTTTGAAAGATGAATAAATGAAAATGATTGGGAAGAAGGCAATAAGCTAAAAGTTTTAACTCTTCAGAATAGTTTTTTGTAACTCTGGACGGTGCGACCTTCAAAGACTGTCTTTGTAGGTCAATGGAACTCAGGTAAAGTTTCAAATAAGACAAAAACACTTTGTAGTCTTGTTTATCTAAGAAGATCGGTTGCTTTGCTACCCCGCGGTTATAAACGTGGTAATAAGAATTATCGGCATAATCTTTTAAACAGTTTTTTGCGGGCATTAAAACAAATATACACCTACGAAGACAGTCTTGGTAGGCTAAAGACTAGCCAGCCGAAAGTATTTCTGCTATCTTTAAGTCATGAGCAAAAACCTGCCCGAGGTAGTGGAATTCAAGGAAGTTGATAAAGACGACATCGGTCTGGTAGGAGGTAAAGGCGCCAATCTGGGAGAGTTGATCCAGGCCGGTTTTCCCATTCCGCCGGGATTTATCGTCACCGCGCCGGCTTACTTTCGGGTCATTGAAACCAACGGTTTACAACCAAAGATAAAAGCCTTGTTGGCCGGCCTTAACCCGCATCAACCGCAAAGCCTAAACTCCGTCTCTAAACAAATAAAAAAACTGATTCGTGAGGCCCGCGTTCCCGACGATTTGGCTATCGCCATTATCAAAGCCTATTTAAAATTGGGCCAGGGTTCTTTAAATACTCCGGTAGCGGTCAGGTCATCAGCCACGGCCGAAGACTTACCCGGTGCTTCGTTTGCCGGCCAGCAGGAAACTTACTTAAACGTTTCCGGCGAAGCCAACCTCGTCCAGCGGGTGCGCGACTGCTGGGCCTCGCTGTTTGAACCCCGGGCGATTTTTTATCGGCAGGAAAAAGGTTTTAACCACTTTAAAATCGGCATTGCCGTGCCGGTGCAAACCATGATTCAAAGCCAAGTTTCCGGGATCATGTTCACCGTCAACCCGGTCACTAACGACAAAAATCAATTGATGATCGAGGCAATTTGGGGCTTAGGCGAAAAAATCGTCCAGGGCGCCTACACCCCTGATCATTACCTGGTGCAAAAACAAACTTACAAAATTTTACAAAAACAGGTCAACCGCCAGTTAAAACAGTTTGTCAGATACAAACACACTAACAAAGAACTCAAACTAAAACGGTCTTTAGTGGACAAGCCAAAACTAAGCGACGAACAAATAATCAGCTTGGCCCGCTTGGGTCAAAAAGTTCAGGATCATTATTTTTTCCCTCAGGACATCGAATGGGCGCTAGCCAAAGGCAAAGTTTATTTGGTCCAGTCACGGCCGGTAACCACGATTCATGAACCCAGTCAAGCCGCCGTAATCACCACTGATAAATTAAAGTTAATTCTTAAAGGCGAACCGGCCAGCCCGGGTATGGCCGTCGGCTATCCGCGCCTGCTAAAATCAGCCGCCGAAATCAGCCGCCTGCTTCCCGGAGAAATTCTGGTAACAGAAATGACGACGCCGGACTTCGTTCCGGCCATGAAAAAAGCCGCCGCCATTGTCACCGATAAAGGCGGACAAACCTCACACGCGGCGATTGTTTCCCGGGAGCTGGGAATTCCCTGCGTCGTCGGTACCGGCAATGCGACTGCCAAACTCAAAAGCAACCGGGTGATCACCGTTAACGGTCAAACCGGCGAGATATTTTTAGGCGGGAGAATTCAAAAGAAAACTGCCCTCAAAATTAATGAGACCGTTAAGCTTAAACCATTGACGCCCAAACAGCTGGTCCCGGATTTCCCGGTAACCGCCACCAAGCTCTACGTTAACTTGGCCGAACCCGACCTGGCCGGAACCGTCGCCCAGAAGAACGTCGACGGCGTCGGTTTACTCCGGGCGGAGTTTATGATCGCTCAAATCGGCATCCACCCCAGAAAGCTAATTGATGACAACCAATCCGATCAGTTTGTTGACACTCTGGTCAAGGGTTTAAGCAATTTTTGCCGGGCATTTTCGCCGCGGCCGGTGGTCTACCGGACAACGGATTTTAAAACCAATGAATATGCCCATCTTCTAGGCGGCAAAGCCTATGAACCGGTCGAACCCAACCCGATGCTGGGTTTTAGAGGCGCTTTCCGCTACCTTGTCGACGAAGCGGTTTTTTCCCTGGAATTAAAAGCGATCAAAACCGTTAGGCAAAAATTTGGTTATACCAATCTTCATTTGATGCTCCCGTTTGTCCGAACGGTCGATGAGCTGGTTAAAGTCAAAAAAATAATTGCCGCTCACGGCTTATCCCGGTCAGCCAACTTTAAGCTTTGGTTAATGGTGGAAATTCCCAGCAATGTCGTTTTATTGGAAGAGTTTATCCAAGCCGGCATTGACGGCGTTTCCATCGGTTCCAATGATCTGACCATGTTAATGCTCGGCGTCGACCGGGACAACAGCGAAGTCGCCCCGGCTTATGACGAACTCAACCCGGCCGTGCTTTGGGCTTTGGAAAAAACCATCAGAACCTGCCACAAATTCCGGGTGACTTCGTCGATCTGCGGCCAGGCGCCTTCGCTTCACCCGGAGCTGACGGAAAAACTGATCAATTGGGGAATTACCAGCGTTTCCGTGACTCCGGACATGATCGATCAAACCCGGGAAATTATCGCCCGGGCGGAGAACCGCCTCTTTACCCATGCCTAAAATTACCAATGTCAAAGCCAGGGAAATTCTAGACTCCCGGGGCCACCCGACCATAGAAACTGTAATCAGTCTCGATTCCGGCCATCAGGGCGTCGCTTCGGTTCCCTCCGGAGCGTCGTCGTCGAAATACGAAGCGGTCGAACTGCGGGACCAGGATCCGCACCGTTTTCGAGGTTTAGGGGTACTCAAAGCCATCGAGCTAATCAATACCGAACTGGCCCCGCGCCTCAAAGGCCAAGACCCGACCCGGCAAACCAGGATTGATCAGCAGTTGATTGATTGGGACGCCAGTCCTAACAAAGCCCATTACGGCGCCAACAGCCTTTTGTCGCTTTCCCAGGCCTGTGTCCAAGCCGCCGCCGGCTTCTATAATTTGCCGGTTTACCAATACCTTCACCAAAAATACTATCCTGATTCGAATTTAAAAAAAATTCCCACGCCGACTTTTAACATCATTAACGGCGGCGCTCACGGCGCCGGCAATCTTGACTTTCAGGAATTCCACCTGATTCCTTCTGCCAGGTTTCCTTATAAAAAAGCTTTACAAATCGGCCAGGAAATTTACCAAAACCTCAAAGAGACATTAAAATACCGACGGGCGATAACCAGCGTCGGCGACGAGGGCGGCTTTGCCCCTGATTTGTTTACCAACATGGATGCCTTGTCGGCCATTCTTGAAGCGATCAAGCCGACCGGCTACGAATTAGCCAAGGACGTGTTCTTGGGTCTCGACGCCGCCGCCGATTATTTTTATAACCACGGCCATTACGAAATTAAAGACAGGGCTCAACCCTACGCCGAGGCAGAATTAATCGCTTACTATAACGACCTGATCAACGAATTTCATTTGTTCTCTCTTGAAGACGGCTTGAACCAGGATGCCTGGAGCGGTTGGACCAAATTGACCGAAACTTTAGGCGGCCGCTGCCTGATCGTCGGCGACGATCTGTTATCAACCAATAAAGCCAGAGTGACTCAAGCCATTGCCAAAAAGACCTGCAATGCCATCCTGGTTAAACCCAACCAAATCGGGACGATTACCGAAACCATCGAAGTGATCAATTTGTGCCGGGCGCAAAACTGGAAAATTATCGTGTCTCATCGATCAGGCGAGACCAACGACAGCTTCATTGCCGATTTTGCCGTCGGTGTCGGTGCCGACTATACTAAGTTTGGCGCCCCGGCCCGGGGTGAACGGGTGGCCAAATATAATCGCTTGCTGGCAATAGAAGCTGATCTCAAACTATGAATGACGCCTACCCGGTCGTTCTCATTGTCCTCGACGGCTGGGGAATTGCCCCGCCCGGTCCGGGCAACGCCGTCACTCAAGCCAACACTCCTTATTTTAACCAGCTGTTGTCGGCCTATCCCTCAACGCGCCTGCTGGCCTCTGGTCAAGCGGTCGGCCTGCCGACGGGCGAGGATGGCAACACCGAGGTCGGCCACATAAACTTAGGTGCCGGTCAAATCGTGTTTGCTGACCTGCCGCGGATCAATACGGCCATTGCCGACGGTTCCCTTTTCCAAAATCCGGCTTTAATGGCGGCTGTCACCCACACAGTCAAAAACAATTCCACTTTGCACCTTTTAGGTTTGGTCGGCTCCGGCGGCGTTCACGCCAATAACGAGCATTTGTTTGCCCTGATTAAGTTTGCCAAACTAAACCGGTTAACCAAACTCTCGCTTCAGTTGATTACCGATGGCCGGGATTCGCCGCCGACCACCGCCGCCATTTACGTCGAGCAAATTAAAAACCAGTTGAAAACCCTCGGTTTGGGCCAAATTACTTCGGTCATGGGCCGCTACTTTGCTCTCGATCGCGATCACCGCTGGGCCAGAACAGAAAAAGCCTACCGCTGCTTAACCGAAGGAGTTGGCAATCAGGCAACGACAGCCGAAGCGGCAATTAAAGCCTCATACGAATCGGGTTTAACCGATGAATTTATCCTCCCCACTAATATTGTTGACGAGAACGAACAACCGTTGAGTTTAATCAGCAACAACGACGCGGTGATTTTCTTCAATTTTCGGGTTGACCGCCCCCGCCAGTTGACAAAAGCCTTGGTTCTGCCGGAATTTGAGACCCAAGCCAACCAACCGGCTTTTGATCCTTTTCAGGACAAATACCTCGACAGCCACTTGCCGGAAAAAGTCACCCTCACCCCGCCGTTTAAACGGCAGAAAGTTATCACTAATCTCAAGTTTGTCACCATGACCGAATATCAACGAGGCCTACCGGTAGAAGTGGTCATGCCGCCGCTGTCGGTCGAATATCCCTTGGCCCGGGTTTTGGCCGAAGCCAACTTGAGACAACTGCATATGGCGGAAACGGAAAAAGAACGCTTTGTCACTTACTATTTTAACGGCTTGCGGGAACAGCCTTTTCCTGGGGAAGACTGGTTGATGATCCCTTCGCCCAAAGTGGCCACTTATGATCTACAACCGGAAATGTCCACCACCCGGCTAACGGCAAAACTGATAGAAAAAATTAAACAAAGAACTTACCGGTTTATTATTGTCAACATTGCTTGTCCGGACATGGTCGCCCATACCGGCGATTTAGCCGCCAGTATTAAGGCTTGTGAAGCGGCCGACCAGGCATTGCGGGAAATTGTCACCACGGTGACTGCCCTTGGCGGCTCGACTTTAATTACTGCCGATCACGGCAATGCCGAAGAACTGATTAATTTACAAACCGGCGAGGTCGATACCGAACACTCGGACAATCCCGTGCCTTTAATTGTCGTTTCTTCCCGGTTCATCGGCCAAAACAAAAAATTAACTCCGGGAATTCTGGCCGATGTTGCGCCCACTATACTCAAGTTACTCGACTTATCCCAGCCGGCGGCGATGAGCGGCAAAAGTTTGATATGAAAGCTTTTTTCGCGCCCAGGTCAATCGCTTTGATCGGCGCCTCTAAAACCAGAGGCAAGGTCGGTTACTCTATCTGGCAAAACTTGAAACGTTATCAGCAAAAGATTTATGTTGTTAACCCTAAGTTTGGATTTAAAACAATTACCGACGTGCCCGGAGTGATTGATTTAGCAGTAATCGCCGTCCCCGCTACGACCGTTCGATCGATTGTAGCGGAGTGTGTTGCCAAAAAAGTCAAAGCGGTCATAGTCATCAGCTCCGGCTTTGCCGAATTGGGAGAAAAAGGGGTCCGGCTTGATCCGCCGCCGATCCCGCTGCTTGGCCCGAATTGCTTTGGCTTAGCCAATCCTCAAGCCAAACTGGATACGACTTTTGCTAAAACCGCTCCGCCGCCGGGGAACATCGGCCTGATCTCTCAATCCGGCGCTTTAGCCAGTTTTTTGTTTAACTGGGCCCAAGAAGAGGGGTTGGGCTTTTCCAAGTTTGTCTCTCTGGGCAACCGCTTAAACTTAAACGAAAACGATTTTCTCGATTATTTTGCCGGCGACCCGAAGACCAAAGTGATTGCTTTATACTTGGAATCGTTTGCCAACGGAATTGAGTGGCTGCGCCTGGCCAGCCGGATAAGCCGGACCAAACCGATCGTGGTTCTCTTTGGCGGCCAAACCGCGACCGGGGCTCAAGCCAGTTTAAGCCATACCGCCAGCTTAAGCCCGCCCGGTGAAGTCGTAGCGGCGGCACTAAAGCAATCGGGTTGCGTCGCTGCCAAAGATTTGACCGATTTTACCAACCTGCTCGAGGTTTTTTCCCTGGAACCGGATTTAAAAGACAATGATTTGGCGATTATTACCAATGCCGGCGGTCCGGCAATTTTGGCCGCCGACACTGCCGGCAGTTTGGCCTTTGACGTCGGCAAACCGATCGACGTTCTCGGTGATGCGCTGGCCCAGCGGTTTCAACAGGCGTTTATTTCAACCTTAAAAGACAGGGCCAAGGACGCGTTTTTAATTATCATCACGCCGCAAGCCAACACCCAAATGATCAAAACCTGTAAGGTTATTGTCAAACGCTTTAAACATCTGAAAAAACCGGTAGTGGTTTCACTCCTGGGCGGCCGTTTAGTTGAACCGGCCCGGAAAATTCTTAAAACTAACCGCATCGCCACGCTTGATCTGCCCCAGGAAGCGGCCCAAGGACTGGGAGCACTGCTGAAATTTCACCGTTTGAAAAAGCACGCTCTTTATCCGGTCCGCCGTTCTTATAAAATTAAGGAAAAGACGCTAGGGCTAGCACCGGGACGGTTGAGCTGGCAACCGGCAGAGCGCCTCACTCGTCAATATCAAATTCCCTTAGTCAAAACAGTCGTCTTAGACCGGCTGGTCAAACCAGCCTCTTTAAATTGGCCGTTGGTACTTAAAGCCGACCCGGCTTTAGCGGCGCACCGGACGGAAAACAAAGCGATTTATTTAAATCTTAACAGCCAATCGGCTCTCCGGCTGGCATTTAAACGTCTTCAAGCCAAGTTTCCGGTAATCTTGGCCCAGGAACAAATTACCCAAGGTCATGAACTATTTATTGGTCTGCGGCGCGAACCCGGCTGGCCCGTACTGTTAACGATCGGGGGCGGCGGAGTCTATACTGAACTTTATCAGGATCTGGCCAGAAGTTTTTTACCGGTTAACGAATCAGTCATCAGCGGTCTTTTACAGCAAACCCGCATCGGCCAGATTATCAGCGGTTACCGCACCGATCTGAAGCTGGCCTTGAAACCGACGCTCAAATTAATTCTCAACTGCTGTCGTCTAATCGAAGACTACCCTGAAATCAAAGAGTTAGAAATCAACCCGGCCCTGATTAGCGAATCCAGCGTCACTGTCGTCGACCTCAAAATTGACCTACGAGGAGACTCCTCGTAGGTCAAATCTCTTCAATCAGAACTGATTTAATGGTGGGCAAGTCGCGCTCGTCTGTTTCTTCAACAAAAGTTTTGTATGACTCGGCCCCTTCAGTTTTAGAAAACAAACCAAGAATATCCTCTTTATTAACCCAGTCTTGGTTAAATAAATTTAGATAGTTACCATAGCTAGAGTATTTGTAGCCTACGAGGAGACTCCTTGCAGGTAAAACTTCAATCGGATTACGATGAATGTACTTAGACAAATAAAGCAATTGCGACTCGCTCTCTACCAAAACCGCTTTGTAAACGCTTTGGAAAACCGGACCAAGCCGCTTGTATTTACGATTAAAATACCGTGAATATTTAGTTGCCAACGAACGCATAAAGAAATTAATCCTATCGGCTTCGTTTTGCCAAACCATTAAGTGATAGTGGTTGGGCATCAAGCAGTAGGCGATTAACCTAACCTGCCCGGCGTAATTTTTTAATTGTTTTGACGGAGCTACCTGCGAGGAGTCTCCTTGCAGGTTTGGAAATGATAAATAGAACTTTAGATAGCTTAAAAAAGTCTTGTAATCTTGATCGTCTAAAAAGATTTTGTCCTTATTAATACCGCGGTTGTAAATATGGTAGTAACTTTGTTCGACGTAAACTTTTATCGTGTTTTTAGAAGGCATTAGTTTAACTATACACCTACGAGGAGTCTCCTTGCAGGGCTTCGCGCCGGTTGACGGTTTATGATATGCTTTTAGCATGGCATTTTTGAACTGGAAAATTGCCGGAGCGGCCGGTGAGGGAATCAAAATCTCCGGTTTAATGCTGCAAAAAACCGCTTTTCGCTCGGGTTTCTTCACTTACGGTTCGACCGAGTACCCGAGTTTAATCCGCGGCGGCCACAATACTTTTGAAGTGATCATAAGCACCAAGCCTGTCCAAAGCGCCAGAACCAGAGTTGATCTCTTGGTCGATTTAAAAACTTCGACCATTGCTTCTCTGCCTTTCCCTCTATCCGATTTAGCCAAGGAAAGCGGTAACTTGCTCACGAAAAACACCGTCGCCCTGGGCGGAAGCTGCGCTCTTCTAGCCCTTGATTTGACAATTTTAAAACAGGTGATTACCGAAACGTTTGGCTCAAAAGATCAGAGCATTATCGACCAAAACCACCAAGCCGCCCAACTGGGTTTTGACTATGCTTTAAAGAATTATCCAGACAAAAAACTAAAACTGGATACGCCGAAAAAACCGCATCAGGATAAAATCATGATTTGCGGCAACGAGGCGCTGGCCCTGGGCGCGGTCGCCGGCGGGATGAAGTTTTACTGCGCTTACCCGATGACCCCGAGCACGCCGATTCTCCACTATTTGGCGGCCAACGCTCAAAAATTAAACCTGGTTGTCAACCACGCCGAGGACGAAATCGGCGTCATCAACATGGCCATCGGCGCCGGGTTTGCCGGCGTCCGCTCGATGGTGGCCACTTCCGGAGGCGGCTTTTCTTTGATGGTCGAGGGATTGGGTTTGGCCGGCGGCACGGAAACGCCGCTGGTGATAATTTTAGGCATGCGCCCCGGCCCGGCCTCGGGCATGCCCACCTGGAGCGGTCAGGGCGATTTACTCTTTGCTATCAACGCCGCCCAAGACGAATTTCCCCGGATTGTTTTGGCCCCGGGTGACCCGGAAGAAGCCTTTGATCTGGCGGCCAAGGCCCAAAACCTAGCGGAAAAGTACCAACTGCCGGTAATCATTTTGTCGGATAAAAACATGGGCGAGGGCTATTACACCAGTCAGCGCCCCCCTGATAAATACAAAAACCGGCGTTACTCGCTGGCGCCGGAAGCGGCCGAGTCCGACCAACCGTTTCCCCGCTACCTGGTAACCGACACGGGAATTTCCCCCCGGCCCTTACCCGGTCAACCGGGCGGGGTTCACCTGGCCAATTCCTACGAACATGACGAACTTGGGTACGCCACAGAAATTAGCGCTGAACGGGTCAAGCAAATGAATAAAAGATTAAAGAAACTGGAAACGATTTTGGGAGGCGGGGACTTGATCGCTCCGCAACTGTTTGGCCCCAAAAGCGCCAAAACTACTTTGGTTTCCTGGGGCTCGAACAAAGGCGCGATTGTCGACGCCCTGCCTCAACTGCCGGACATTAACTACCTCCACTTTTCCTGGATGTGGCCGTTTCCGGAAAAACAGTTTAAAGCTTTAATCAGCCATAATCCCCGGTTAGTGACAATCGAGGGCAATGCCACCGCCCAACTGGCCAAGTTAATTGCCCAGCAAACCGGCATCATCATTAAAGACAAAATCTTAAAATACGACGGCCGCCGGTTTTATCCCGAAGAAATTATCGAGGCGGTCAAAAAACTATGACCAAACGTGTGACCACGATTTCTCCCACCTGGTGCCCGGGCTGCGGCAACTTTGCCATTTTGGGGGCCATCAAGGCCGCCCTCGACCAGTTAGGCATCAAACCCCACCAAGCGGCATTTGTTTACGACGTCGGCTGTTCCGGCAACATGGCCGACTTTGTTTTCGCTTACGGCTTCCACGCCCTCCACGGCCGGGGACTGCCGCCGGCAGCCGGGATTAAGCTGGCCAATCATCGCCTCAAAGTCTTTGTGATTATCGGCGACGGCGGCGCTTACGGCGAAGGCGCCGGACACTTTTTACAGCTTTGCCGCAGTAATCACGACGTCACTGTTTTAGCCCACGACAACTTTTTATACTCGCTGACCACCGGCCAAAAATCGCCGACCACGCCCAAAGGCCAAGCGACTCCGAGCACTCCCAACGGCACCATCGACGAACCGTTTAATCCTTTGGCCACCGCCCTAACCAACAGCGCTGCCTTCGTCGCCCGCGGTTTTGCCGGCGACATTCCCCATTTGACCAAGCTTTTAGTCGCCGCCGCCAAACACCCGGGCTTTAGCTTGATCGACGTTCTCCAACCCTGCCCCACTTACAATAAATCCCGGCCTTATGCCTGGTACCGCGAGCACGTTGAGTATTTGGACAAACTGGGGCACGACCCGACCAGCCTGGAAGCCGCCTGGAAAGCCAGTTTAAAAACCGACAAATTGCCGCTCGGCATTTTCTACCAAGTCGCCCGGACGCCCTGGCACGAAAACTTTGCCCTGCTCAAAAACACCACTCTTAAAGATTCGCCGATTGACAATTTAGATATAACTGCCGCTCTGGACGAGTTCAAATAATGCCGCTGTTTGAATTCCTCCTCCACATTGATCGTTATTTGGCGCAAATTACTGCCGATTACGGCGGCTTAACTTATTTGATTCTCTTTCTGATCATTTTTGCCGAAACCGGCTTTGTCTTTACGCCGTTTCTGCCCGGCGACTCGCTCTTGTTTGCCGCCGGCGCCCTGGCCTCGTTGGGTTCGTTAAACGTCGCCGGGCTGCTGCTGCTTTTGTGGCTGGCGGCATTTTTTGGCGATACCGTGAATTATTGGATCGGACATTTTTTCGGCGAAAAAATCATTGCCCACCCCAAACTGCCCTTAAACCGTGAGCACTTAAACAAAGCCCAGAGGTTTTATGACAAATACGGCGGCAAGACGATTTTCCTGGCGCGGTTTATTCCGATTGTCCGGACGTTTGCGCCGTTTGTGGCAGGTATCGGCAAAATGGAGTACAAACGGTTTATTGTTTTTAACGCCTCCGGCGGCGCCACCTGGGTGGCCGGCTTTACTTTAATGGGCTATTTTTTCGGCAATCTGCCCTGGGTCAAAACTAATTTCTCTCTGGTCGTCCTGGCAATTATTTTCCTGTCCGTCCTGCCCGTAGTGACCGAATTCCTCAAAGCCAAATTGGTCAAGCGTTAGTTCACCGGCTTAAATTTGCGGATGACGCCGACGCACTTGCCCTGGATCCGGACGTTGGTGGCGTAGATCGGGCTCATTTGCGAGTTGGCCGGTTCCAACCTGATTCTCGTCGCTTCTTTGAAAAAGCGTTTCAGGGTGGCCAGGCCGTTTTCTAATAGCGCTACGACAATGTCACCGTTTTCGGCCATGTCGGTCTCTTCGATGACCACATAATCGCCGTCCAAAATTCCTTCATCAATCATCGAGTCGCCTTTAACCTGTAACACAAACGAGCGTTTTTTGCCGGAAACCATGGTCGGGGAAACGCTGAAACTGGCGTTGGGATCGGTATACGGCTCGATCGGCTGGCCGGCGGCGATGTAACCCAAAATCGGCAGGTTGACTCCGGCAGTTTCCGGGTGCCAGTTAGCCTCAACCACTTCCAGCCCGCGGACCGAGCCGGTATATTTTTTCAACACCCCTTTTTTAATCAAAGTCTGGATGTGCTCGTGGACTGTGGCTAAAGAAGAAACTTCCATCGCATCGGCGATCTCCCGCAAAGTGGGAGCGCAACTGTGCTGGGCAATATACTGGGAAATAAATTCGACTATTTGTCTCTGGCGGCGGTAAAGTGTTGCTGGCATATATTAGGCTTATCTTCGTTTTATATTAGGCTCAAGTTTTGACGGCTGTCAAGCCCCAGTTTACAATGGAGTCTATGGTTTTTCTGTTACTACTGCTGCTGTTGCTTTTTCCCCGGCCGGTTTTGGCCACCGGCGAGTTTGGCACCAACTACACCGTCGATTACCGGGTGGGGCTAAACGGCCAGACGCGGGCCAAAATGGCCGTCGAACTGGTCAACCGGCTTTCCAATATCTACGCTTCGGAGTTTACTTTGTCGATCGGCTCAACCAATCTTTCGGATATTAGTCTGCAAACTCCGGCCGGGCCGATCGAACCCAAAGTCGCCCAGGGGAATAAAACTACCAACATTACTGTTGTCTTTCCGGAGAAAGTTTTAGGCAAAGACAAATCCCAGGAGTTTAGTTTGGAGTTTACCACCACCGACTTTGCCCGCCGCTTAGGCAA
>Ga0209343_10004891_pt1 | contig 16446 bp, 14 predicted proteins | sample RifCSPlowO2_02_FD_184026 | JGI IMG/M metagenome (GOLD analysis project Ga0209343, IMG submission 184026) | Groundwater microbial communities from Rifle, Colorado - Rifle CSP2_plank lowO2_0.2 (SPAdes) (version 2) | ecosystem: Environmental > Aquatic > Deep subsurface > Groundwater | place... | reverse complement strand
CTGACGGGGGGTCTAGGAGGTTTTGCAGCAGCCTCCAGATGTTCGGGCGGCCCCGAGTGCGGACTCTGAGCACAATGTCCCCGAATTGATCTGCGCAAAAAAGCTGGTCTTAAGGAGCGCGGCAACGCTGAGTTGAAACCTCTATGAAAAAAAAGACGACACTCAAACCTTCAAGACGCGATTTCCTCAAAGCCAGTGTGGCCAGTCTGCCCGCTATGAATGCGCGACCATGGGATGCGGGCCCGCCTGCGGTCACCCTTTCGCCCGGCGCGGAACCAATTCAATGGAAAGCTCGCTGGATATGGTTTCCTGAAGGAAGGACCCTGCCGTCGACCTTCGTCTTCTTCCGCAAGGAGTTCTCGCTCGCTGGCCAGGTGGAGAGTGAGGCGCGCGCTTGGGTTAGCGGAAACAGCCGCTACATGCTTTGGATCAATGGCACGTTTGTCCAGCGGGGTCCTGCACCTTGCGACCCCCGCTATTGGGACGTGGACCCTGTCGAGTTGAGTCCTCTCTTGCACCCGGGGAAGAACGTGGTCGCGGGCTTGGTGTGTCACTTTGGGGGAGGCGATGGGACTTATGTTCCAGGGACGCCGATCGGTCTCCCGGCAACAGCCGGATTCTGGTTTCAGGCGGATATCCCGACTTCCCAAGGGAGTCTGACGATAGCGACGGATCACTCGTGGCGAGTGCACCGGGCGCGATGCTGGCCGGCAGGCAACTACCAGAGATGGTATCTTCGCGCTTTGCAGGAGATTTTTGACGCGCGTAAATATCCCTACGGCTGGAATACGGTCGAGTTTGATGATTCGGGTTGGCGACCCGCTGAAGACCTGGATATCCCTCCCGGTCGTCCGCTCCTCCGCGAGGTCCCCAGAGAGAGTTGGCAGGAAGATTGGCGTTTGGCGCCCCGATCTATTCCCCTCATGCAGGAGCGGCCCGTCGCCCCCAAGCGCATCACCAACGTTGGACGCGTGACGTGGCTGGTTCCTCCTGAAGAGTATTTCGACTGCTTCCCCTTAGGCGCCTTTCGCGAGGAGGCTGACCCCGGCGTCGTTCTTTCCCGCGGCCCCGGTGGCCTTATCCCCCTGCAGATTGCCGCGCCGGGTGAAAAGTCGGTCGTGGTCACGTTCGATTTTGAACAGGAAGTCTGCGGATACCCCTACGTCCGGCTCCGCGCCGCTGCTGGAACTGTCGTGGACATCCTGTATGTCGAAACGAGTGATCCTCAGAAGCTGCTTCTGCGGACCGCTCCCGAATACGGCCAGTGGGTTCGGCTGACCACGCGCGAGGGTGTGACCGAGTTCGAGGCATTCGACTGGGATTCCTTTCGGTTCCTTCAATTAGCGATTCGAAGCTCTGACCAGCCCGTTGATATCCTCAGTGTCGGAGTGACCGAGCGACGTTACCCCTACAAGCAACAACCCGACCTGAAAACTTCCGATGAGGCACTCAACCGCGCGGTGGCCGGCACGGTGAATACCCATCTCATCACTTCTCAGGACACACTGATGGACAACATCGCGCGCGAGCGGCAGCAATACGCCGGCGACGTGGACCACGCCAAACTCACCTCCTATTACGGTTTCGGCGAGTATCGGCAGGCAGCACGCATGATCAAAACGTATTCTCAGGGCCAGAACGAAGAAGGTTGGTTCATGGATTGTTGGCCTGCGTGGGACCGTTGTCAGCGCCTGTGGCAGAAGAGCTTGCACCTCACCCAGTGGGGGCCCATCATCGATCACGGGATCGGGTTCGTGATTTCAACGGCACTTTACTACCTCTTCTCAGGTGACAGAGTAACTATCGAGCAAGTTTACCCTCGGTTCCTGAGATTCGCTCGTTGGCTGGAAACAAGCAGGGGAAGTGATGGGCTCTTGCCTGCCACAGGCTGGATTCGGAACAGTGTCTGGATGGACCATCGGGGCTGGAAGACACTTGAGGACAAGAAAGCGGCGCTCAATATTTACTACGTCGGTTTTCTCCGTGAGGGAATCGCTCGGCTCGCGGACTGGCTAGGGGACCGGCGTTCGGCCATACAGGCGCGTGAGCTTGCCGCAGAGGTGGCTCAGCGTGTTCACCAGGACTATTGGTCGGACACCCACGGGCTGTTTGTCGACAACCTGCCGCGCCACCATCGCGACAACGAACTCCGGCTTCATGAGCGGACCCTGGCGATGGCTCTTTTATACGATCTGGTCCCGCCGGGGCATGAAGGGCGAGTGCTAAATGTGCTCGTTAACCTCCCCACGAAAAGTGATGATCCCATCTATCATGTTCAGACGCCGGCCGCGGAAATCGGCTTCTCCTTCCCCGCCAATGCCGGATGGAGGCTCTGGGCGTTAAGCCGGCTGGGCCGCGGCGATGCCGTGATCAAGGACCTGCGGGAGCGGTGGGCGCGAATGCCTTCCCTGCGCGAGACCGGCACGTTCAGTGAGAACTGGGTACCCAGACTGAGTCAATCCGGCGACGTCTGGTGCCAGAATGGTCCGGTGGTGCTCTACGCGCTCTACGGCAATGTACTGGGTATTGAACCAACCTCCCCAGGCTTTGCCGAGTTCGATGTGCGACCACAAATTGGCGACTTGGCTTGGATCGAAGGTACGATCCACAGTCCTCGCGGGCCTATCAAGGCTCGGTGTTCACGAGGCGAGCATGGACTGGCCTTGTCATTGACGGTCCCGCCGGAGGTGCGGGCCGCGTTGGTCATGCCCATGGGGGCGAGAATTACCGGACTGGCTTCCGCGATAGTCGAGGGGAGGGGGCCTGCGCTGCAGACCCGCCGGTGGAAGCTCCCGGTATTCACGCAGGAAAAGGTTTGGGAATTTGCCGTGGATTCTGTTTGAGGAAGCCTCGATTCGGCGGGTGTTTCCTCGAGCTTTGGGCCGTTTGGATGGAGGTAACCCATGGACGCGTGCAGGCGATTTCTGCGCCTTCCAGCAGGAAACGAGATGAAGATCATGTTAGCCCTTGTGTTGGGGTCATTGTATTTTCCCGCCGCTGTTTTGGGACAAGCCTTTATGGACCAAGACCTCGTGTTTGATCCTGACGTCGGAGGACGCGGCCATGTCCATGCCTCCTCGATTGTGGAGTGTCCAAACGGCGACTTGCTCGCGGTGTGGTATGAGAATGGGCCCAAGCACGCCTCCTTTGAGTATTCAGGCGATGCCGACAAGAGCGACGACGTCCGGATCGCCGGCGCGCGCTTTCGCCGCGGGCAGGCAAAATGGGACGATCCATTTGTCGCCTCCGACACTTTCGGCCTCTCCGACAATAATCCCGCACTTGTGATTGACAGCCAGAATCGATTGTGGCTTATTCACGCCACGCTGCTTGCGGTACCCGAACGGGCCTGGGGTAGCAGTCTCCTTTGGTACAAGGTTTCCTCAGACTTCGAAAAGCCCGGGCCACCGAAATGGGAACGAGAGAGAATCCTCGCAGTACGCCCGAAGGATTTGGAGAAGGTTGTCGCCCAGTATGCCAGGAAAAAGCCCGCCTCGCTGAACGATCCGTTCGCCAAGCGCCTGGGTTGGATGCCTCGCGTCCATCCCTTGGTGCTTCCCGAGGGCACCTTGCTGATCCCGGTCGCCAATGAGAACCTCGAAGTGGCGGCCATGGCGCTCTCGAGCGACGGCGGGGACACGTGGACCTTCAGCAGCGTCGTTCCGGGGCTCCAGATCTCCCAGCCTTCGGTGGTTAAGGGGCCGAGCGGCAAACTCGTGGCATTCTTCCGCGACGAGAGCTCCGACAAGCGAATCAAGCGCAGCGAGTCGCTTGACGGTGGCTTGACCTGGTCCGAAGTGAAATCGACACCCTTGCCTAACCCCGGCAGCGGCGTAGAGGCCATGGTCCTGCGGAATGGCCACTTGATTTTGATATACAATGACCGGAAAAACTCCCGCGATCGACTCGCGGTTTCGATTTCCACGGACGAAGGCGCAACCTGGAGCAAAACACGACACTTGGAAGATCGCGCAGGCGGCAGGTTTGACTATCCCTCCATCATCCAGGGAAGTGATCAGACCATTCACGTCACGTACAGCTACAACGTGAAGACCATCAAGCACGCCCGCTTCAATGAGGAATGGGTGATGCAAGGTGACTGAGGTACTCTCGCCAGTCAAACGAGTAATTCTGAGTCCTCGATCGATGGAAACTGAATACACGGCTTAGGACCCGTCCCCATGCCCGAATCTCATGCTCTGGTTGGCATCGGCTTGGTCATCCTGGCAGGCATCCTCAACGGACTCTTCGCAGTCCCCATGAAATTCATGCCCCAGTGGAAGTGGGAGCACACGTGGCTGGTCTATTCCCTGGTGGGCATGGTGGTTTTCCCCTGGGGGGTGGCGTTCCTTTCCACGCCTCGTCTGGCGCAAGTCATCAGTGAATCGCCACTGGCCTTGATCTGCGGCTTCGGCTTCGCCTGGGGCGTTGGGGCCGTCGCCTTCGGACTGGCGCTGGTCCGGCTGGGTATTGGGCTGGGCCTCGCGTTGATGTTGGGCCTGTCAGCCGGCGTCGGCGCTTTGGTACCCATGGTCATACTTCAACCACAGTCACTAGGCACCCGCGCCGGCCGCTTTGTTCTCATAGGAATCGTGATCCTTGTTGTGGGCATCGCACTGTGCGCCTCCGCAGGCAGCTTGCGTGAGAAGCAGCAAACCGCGCAGACGGTGCAGGTTGGCCGCAGTAATCTTTTTGTCGGCTTGCTCCTGGCGGTGGCATCCGCGATTCTGGGGGCGTCCCTGAATTTCAGTTTTGCGTTTAGTGGAGCGGTCCGGGCGCGGGCCGTCGAACTAGGAGCGTCTCCAGCGCTTTCCAGCATGAGTGTTTGGGCGCTGACGGTATCGAGTGGTTTCCTGGCGAATGCCGCCTATTGTCTGCTGAAGATCGGCCGCGAAGGCTGGAGCCTGTTCTTGATTCCGAAATCGGGCCTCTACTGGCTCGGCGGCGCGACGATGGGAATCCTGTGGTTCGGTGCTCTCATGGTCTACGGGATCGGCGGAAGTCGCTTGGGAAACTCGGCAGCGACGATCGGCTGGCCGATAATCCTGGGCACTTCAATTGTCACCAGCAATCTGGCGGGATGGCTTACGGGAGAGTGGCGCGGCACAGGAAGGCGCTGCGCGACGTATCTTGTGGCCGGAATCAGCGTCATCCTCGTTTCCGTATTTGTCATTTCTCAAGGAAGCAGGCCGTAGGACTGCTCTGTCGGTTGTCGACTCCTGGAAGATCAGTGGCACTTCCCTCTGGCTTGTGAAGGTGCGCTGATCGCGGAAGGCTTTTCGAGCGGTCTCGAATATCGTTTGTCCTCATTCCCCCGATCATCCTGCAGGATCAGATTCCTGGACAGTCTCATACATGGCCACTATGTTTTCCGTGGGAGTATTCGGTTGGATGTTATGACAGGGAGCGACCACATATCCCCGCGCTGCGCGGAAGATGCGGATATTCTCCAGAACCTCTCGTCGCACGTCCTCTGGCGTGCCGAACGGCAACGTTTGCTGGTTGTCCACGGCCCCATGAAACGTAAGTGATTGGCCGAAGTCCCTCACCAACCCCTCGCGATCCATGCCATGACATCGCCACTGGACGGGATTCAAAATGTCGATGCCGATCTCGATCAGTTCCGGCAGCATGGGCCGAATTGCCCCATCGTCGTGGTGAATGACCTTGGCTCCAAAAGAGTGGACCATCTCGATCATCCGTGCCATATGAGGTTTGAGAAAGCGACGGAAACACTGTGGGCTCATCAGGAGCGACTCCTGAGTTCCCAAGTCCTCCGCGACATGAATCAGGTCGATGCGGCCCCCTGCTGGCTCGAGAGTTCGACGAATCACCGACTCGTGAATCCAGAAGATCCGTTCCAGTCCGGCCTCGGCCATCGAGGGACACAGGAGCAAGTCTGCAAACGCCCGCTCCATGCCTCGCAAGTGGCAATAGAGATAGAACGGTTCGTAGCAACCGCCGACAATGGGGTAGCTCTCCCACTTCCCGCATTCCGTGCTTATCTGGCTGAAATCCCACATCTCAGGATCGGGCCACGGGAATTGCTCAATATCCGTGGTCGTTTCCGCCGCAGCCAAGGGATGCGTCACAGCCTCCTCGTAAACACCCAATCCCTCGCCGTAGGTCACTTTCGCCGTCTCGACGTGCCAGATACTGAAAAGCGATTGCATGTGCCAGGTGTCCTCTGTGGCGAGGGGGTGCTTCGGTACAACGGGAATAGACTTGTCAATGCCCAGTCGTTCCCACAAATCGCGTTCCGTGCCACATCCGAGTTCCGCCATGAGTCTTGCGGTTACCTCGCCTGTCGCCGAGTAGTCGCAGGGGACGAGGTCCGGCTGTTTGCCCGAGATTGCTGCATGCCATCTCTCACGTGGCGTCAAAGCACTATCTCCTCTTGAATATATAATTGCTGCGCGTCATCCTTCACTTCCCGATGCGAGTAAATCGTACTTTACACCTTACTAGCGGAATCAGCCGCATGCGTTCTCAACTGGCGTGAGGTTTCCGGCAGAAACCTGATCCTCCTCAACCAAACGGCAATAGGAAAATGATATGGGCAGCTACCAAAACATCTCCACAACTCCCATCACTTTCAAAGCCTCGATCTGCGATGTAAGCTTTAATTTCGCCACCTCTCCCGTCTGAGGCTGCCCGGGCATAGGGGCGCTGACATAGATGATTGGGCAAGGTCTCGTGACGCGTCGCCAACTCATTCAAGCCGCCGGCGCGGCAGTCGTTGCGGTCGGGAAGTCTGCACGGACGGTGCCGCTGGAACTTGAAATCATTAATGAGGAAACGAGTACGCTGTTACCCGCGCGGGTTCTGATTCGCGACGGGGACGGCCTCGACTACGTCCCACCGGCCACGGTGGAGGTGCCCATCATCAAGGACCGCTGGTTTGTGGCTAAGGGCAAGGAGTTGCTGCAAGTCCCTGCCGGCGCATTGCACATCCGTGTGGAGCGGGGTACAGAATACGTTCCAGTGAAACGCACGCTGGTCGTGTCCCAATCCGCGAAACAGTGCAAGATCCATCTCCGTCGCTGGGTTGACATGCGAAAACGCGGGTACTCATGCGGAGAGGATCACCTCCATGTCCCTTTCCATCATCTGGGGGCGATGCTCGCGGCAGAGGGTCTCGATTTTGGCTCGTCCCTCTATTGGTGGAACGGGCCACACTTCGATCTTCCCCCTGGCCAGGGCCACGTGAGGACCGCCCAATTCGGCGACTTCAGAATGCCGGTGTCTGTTTTTGACGCGGAGGTTGAACACGCCTGGGGCGCTGTGTACCTGATCGGTCTATCACAGCCGCTCAGGGTGCGGGCCGATCCGACACACCCTAACTGGGCTTATATCACTGAAGCCCGCAACGACGGGGGACTGGTGTGCTACCAAGGCGGATGGTCACCCGAGGTCCTGGTCGATGCGCTGCTCGGCTTGGTGGATGTGATCAATGTTTGCAACAACAACTTCCACCGCTACAACTTCCAACCGCGTTCACAATACTCGAATCTCTTGAACGTGGAAGGTTTTCCGGTGTACCGGGACACACCCGCTGGCATGATGCAAATGAACACGGAACCTTACTATCGCCTTTTGAATTGTGGATTGAGATTGGCCGCAGGTGCAGGATCGGCCACAGGCGTTAAGACGGTCCCGGTGGGCTACAATCGAACATACGTTCAGGCCGGGCCGCAACCAACCCTGCCGCAGTTTCTGCAGGCGTGGCGTGAAGGAAGGAATTTCGTCACCAATGGGCCGATGGTATTTCTCCATCTCGAAGGTGATCATCAACCCGGCGCGGCGCTGCAGTTGCCTGCGGGAGGTCATCGGATCCACCTCAAGGCCCGGGCAATTTCAGAGCAACCACTACGATCCCTCGAAATCCTCGTGAATGGCGTAGTAGTTGGCGGCGCTCACATCGCGCCAGAGTCGCGAGAAGCCGAAGTGGATTTTCACTGGGAAGCGTCCGAGAGTTGTTGGATTGCGGCACGCGCAACAGAAGAGGACTTGTTTCTCGACGACCAGGAGTTGAGCCGTTATCACAGTGAAATCCGCGACGGCTCACGGACTCTTCAAGAAGAACCGTGTCGCCTCCGCTTTGCGCATACTTCGCCGATCTACGTCGAGGCGGGCGGAAAGCCGATTCGGGTGGGTGCTTCGCTTAGAGAGGCCCGCAAGATGCTTGACGCGTTCGGCGGCTTCGCCCAACGAGAAGCCAAAGGGAAATACGGGGAGGAGATCCTCGACCGGCTGACTGAAGCTCGCAGGAGGTTAGAATAACGGCCTGCCGTGGTGCCGTGTACAGCTTAATTCCTTTACGAATTCGCATCGCGTGATTTGGCTGCCGCAAGTCAGGCATGTGCCCCGGCTTGGCACTCATTGGGTCTCGATGCTACCGACCAGTCGCAAGGATAGCCTTCGGTAACATTGCGTGCACGCCTTTTACACCATCCACCGCTTGAGTGACGTGCAGATCCACTGCGGCGCTCGTCAGCATGTACGCATCGTCCCGCGAAAGGCCGCGTTCGGTCGCCAGGTAATCAATCATTTCCTTTGTGGCGTTGCGCGCGGCCTGGTCGAGGTCTTCGTCAAACCCCATAGTAATGATGTGCGTGGGAGTCTCGGCGCGCGGCCACAGGAGTTTCTTGTTCTTTCGTACCGTGAAGCGGAACTTCCCGGTGAGGTTTGTCTCGAGTGCGGTGACGCACACTTCGCCATCACCTTGGGCTGCGTGTCCATCGCCGACCGAAAACAGCGCGCCGGGCACCTGTACGGGAAGGTTAATTCTGGTCCCAGCCACCAGCCACTTGTTGTCCATATTTCCGCCGTTATAGGCGGGCGGACCGCTGCTTAAGCGTCCTATGGGAGGAGCCACGCCCAAGTTGCCGAAAAACGGGCGAAGGGGAATCCGGATGCCTGGCCCGAAATCGGCCGTATTGCTCTGAGTATCCAGACGCACCAGCTTTTCTCTCAAGTAGGGGAATTGTTCCGGCAACACGCCGGCCGCTGGCTGAAACATCATCCACGCATAAGAAGACCGGAGGCGAATCTCCAGAATCTCCACTTCAAGCGTGTCACCCGGCTGGGAACCCTCGATGGCAATGGGACCAGTTAGAAAATGCGGTCCCGGCCCCCTGTCCTTCACATTCGAGTACATTTCCTTCATCTCTCGGATGGGATCATCTATTTCCGCGCCCAGGCGCTCCAGCATTTCGGGAATCCCGACAATGGTGTCCACGGTCACGACTTCGCCGGACTTCACGGTCAAAACGGGCTTGGCGTCTGCAGCGAAATACCCCCACTGGACAGTTGAAGGCGTAACACGCACGACGTGCTCTCCGAACACCGGGCGAGTCGCCGCCGTCCCGAGCAGCAGCGTCAGAAGAAGGATGATAGAGAGCCTCTGGGCACGATTCATACGTTTATCCAATCTCGGTTTGCAGGCATGTTCCAACAGAAATAGATCATCCGATACATGCTAATCCGAAGGATCGAGTCACAATCGCTACCCCCCAAGCGACAAATTCCAGCCAACTATTAAGGTTGAATGCGGTACAGGTCCACGCGCACGCGGCCATTCTGCTCCACACCTCCCAGCGAATACACGCTCCCGTCCTTGGCCACCGCAATCGAATTCACAAATGAAGGCCTTTGCCCATCGGGAAAGAACACGGCCCCATGGTCCGTGGAGGTTGCTGTCGGAATCCGGTAAGTGACGAGATGAACGTCTTCCGTGGCGCCGGAGCCCGCCGAAACGTTTTTGTTCGGCTTCACTCGCCTTCCGTTTTCGATCATGGGGCCGCCGGTCAGGTAGTAGAGGGTATCGCCGCTCGGCCCAAGGGCGAAGCTGAGATACCCATACGTGAACTGGTCGTACATGCCGCTTCGCTTCGAAGGTTCGGAGGTTATCCGCTCCAGCACATCCACGCGCTCCGCTCGCGGGTCAAACCGGAACAAATAGCCCGAGTTCCCATGAATTCCGTAAATCGCCTTCTCCGGTGCGTACCAGACAGTCTGTCGCCAGTTGTACCCCATGTGTCCGGGCCTGGAGGAATCCCACACTCCGAAGTAGTCCTTCCGGAGGTTATCCGCTCGGACGGTTTCAATGGTATCTCGATCATACCGGTACCTTAGTATGTCACCGTCCGACGTCGTAAAGTAGACCGAGCCATCCTCCGGATCGACAGCGAGGGACCGGCAGAGAACCTGGAACGTCGGCCCGCTGCCGGCCTCGCCTTCTTTGGATATCGGCCCGAGATTCTTCATGTTTCGCGTCTCAATGTCAAAGCGCAGAAAGTAGCCGGAGGGCCAGGTTAGGCCATAGAGGCGGCCACGCCTCGTATCCATGCTCATCGCGAGGATGCCCTGGCCGGCCGGAGCGGTCGCCAATTTCTCGAATTTTCCGGAAGCCATGTCATAAGCGAGAAAGTGGCCGCCCGGGTAAGGCTTGTAGCCAAGTGGGGGCACGCCGATGGTTTCCCGGCCATCGACAATCGTGTAATAGCCCACGTGCGTAGCAAAGTAGAGCTTCCCATGCCATTCGACAAAGTTCACGTGGCTCTTGCCCTGGGGAATTGCTTTCGCCCCCTTCTCCCCTGCGGCTTCGGTCAAGTCGCCCAGATGCCGGATGCTATCGGTCGCCGGATCGTAGGAGTACATCTGGGCTCCGGTGTCGATGGAATCCGAGCAAAGCACGTAATAAATCCTGCCGTCGCTCGCACACAACATGCCGTTGAAGGTGGCGTGCGAGAGGTCGAAACCGGAATTATAGGCGCGAGCGATAAGCTTTTTCGGTGCTGGCAAAGCAGGCGAAGTGCGCATCTCCTGGAAGGGGTTCCAGGCGCACAGTACGCACGCCGCGAAAAAGGTCCACACGAAGCCACGAAGATACACCTTTCTAGTTTGCATTCAGTCTCCCTCTGGCAATTCGATGTTCGTCTCGGAGCACCGTGCTGATGAACCCTTGGAATCTTATGCCGGATTCCTGAACGCGCCTCGACGGGGCAGATTATACCAGCCGGAGAAGAACCTCCCCACGTGATTGTTGGTTGACATGAGGGGCGTCCTCGGCACTTCTGAGACTTATTTAGCCATCTCCAACGCTAGAGTCCAGTCCCCGGCTTGCCCCGGGTTTGACCAGGGGCTTGGCCCCCATTGTCCTGGGATCGGCGGTTCAGGGTGTCTTGTTTTTGCCCCATTGACTGCTGGAAAGTTTCTGCCCGCTTTTCACCTCCGGAAGTCTTTGGTCTGTCTAGGCCGGGGTGACGGTTATTTTTGCGTTCCCCGTCGTCGGAAGGTTTCCCTTCCGATGCGCACGCATTTGGCAGACCTGGCCACCATAGAGTGCCCCGCGCCGCAATACACACACCTACCCGGGGCCGAACGCTTCCTTGCCTCCATTGGATCCACACAAAAAGCTAAAGTCCCGGCACGTGGCAGAGCCGTACACCTCTGGCTTGCGGGTGATCGTTGACCTGAAAGATTGGTTCAGGAGTTTCCCGCATCCGTCGCACTTCTCGGTGATACAGAAACCATGCACACCCAATGCACAAACCGATGAGGGGATCCATGCACCCCTGACGGCCACTGTGCTATTTGCAGTCGCCGTTCCCTCGTGAAATAGCCGCGGCGCATTAGAACTGACCAGGGATGCGCCAGAGAGGCGCCGGCGGGGAATCCCCTCTCCAGGTTGAAAAGTGAGCCACATGGTGACGTGTTTTATGACGGTACCAGCCCAAAACGCACGATTGTCCCACAGTTGGCAGTACTCGCGGAAATAAGGACTGAAGCAACGGAATCCGCATGGATACTGCCCGAAACGTTACTCCTGCTCATCGCTGCTTTTCCCGTTTTCAGAATTGACACGGTAGAGGTCTGAGGTTCGAGTCCCCACGGGCCTGCCAAGCTCCTCATAGCCTTACTTTGCCTCCCGCAAAGCCCGGCGCTTCGCGGCATGAAGGCGAACGCATTCGGCCTGACTGACGCCGGTCCGAGCGATGATATGGGAACGGCCGCGTGAGGTTTCAGGCCACAAAGCTTGACTTTGGGCTGTTTGTGCCTTATTTTCCAAACGTTTGAGTCCCTCGAGATAAGCTCCGGCCGGCGTCAGCCCGCGCATGAGAAGAATGCCGTCTGCGGCGGAGGTCGTGATGGACAAGAAGTGGTACAACTACTTCGTTTCGGTGGACCAGCCAGAAGGTGAAGCGCCCGGGGTTCCCCCGCCCCGCGGCGGACCCGCGCCGGCTGCCACGCCGCCGATGGCTGCTCGCAAGCCCGCGGCCGCACCCGGGGCGAGCGCCGCGCAGACTGTGGCGCAGATCGCGGCCACGATTACGCCACCTCCCGAACCCAAATTCACTTCCGCCGTCGCCAGCGCCGCGACGTTTGATGAGATCTACAAGGCGGCGGAAATTCCGGTGGCGGCGCACGGATACACCATCCTGAAGGTCGCCGATATGCTGCACAGCGAGCACATTCGCGACATGGCGCCCACGGTCAAGCGCAGCACGGTTCTGGTGGCGCTCGACGCGGCGGGCGTGAAGATTCAGGAGGTCATCCAGGATGCGGTCCGGCGCGACAAGGCGCTTGATACCTACGAGCTGGTGCAGGAGAAGGGCATCCTGGATCTCGAAAACAAGAAGAGCCAGGAGAACCGGCAGCTTCAGGCGGAACTCGACCGCTTGAAAGGCGAGTATGAAGCCAAGATTCGCAAGAATAACGACGCGGTGACGCGCGAGAAGGAGCGCTTCGCCGCCTGGCGCGTCAAGAAGCAGCAGGAAGAGCAAAAGATCGCGGAGGCGGTTTCCCACTTCGCCTCGCCCAACCCGATCACCACCGGACCGGGCGTGAGCGCGGCGGCCGCTTCGCCGCCCAAGCCGGAAGGCTCGGGAGCGTAGAGAGGAGCAGGTTATGTGGCAGCGATTTACCCGCATGATTCGGTCGTTCGTAGGCTTCTTCGTCTCGGCGGCGGAGAATCCGGAGATCATCCTTGAGCAGAATATCCGCGACATGAATGACCAGGTTCCGGCGATGAACGAGAGCATCGCCATGGTCAAGGCCAACGTGACGCTGCTCGAAAAGGAAGAGGCCAAATACAAGGCCGAGGTCGCGGAACTGGCCGGCAAGGTCAAGGCGGCGATTCAGAACGGCAGAGACGACATCGCCGGAAATTACGCCGTGCAACTCGAACAGATGCGCGGCGCCTTGGCGCGAACCCAGGGCCAGCTCACCACCGCGCGCGCCGGGTTTGAGAAAGCCAATATGGTCAAGCAGGCTTTCCTGCGCGAAAAGGAGCGCAAGACGCGGGAGGCGATGAGCGCCATCCGCGATTACCGCCGCTCGCAGTGGCAGAAGAAAGTCGCCGACGCCATGGAGCAGTTTGAGGTGGCGGGCATCAGCCAGACGCACGACGAGATGGTGACCAAGATCGAGCAGCAAACCGCGGTGAACGAAGCGCGTATGGAAATGGCGCTCGACACCGTGGACCAACAGAAATTCCAGATCGAGGAAGAAGCCGAGAAAATGCGGGCCGCTGAACTGGTGAAGCAGTTCAAGGCGGAAATGGGCCTGATCTCTCCCGAAGCGGGCGCCCCCGCGGCGGAGAAGACCATCGGCGTCAAAGAGGCCGAGAAAACATCCTAACCGGACGACGCGAGGTACACGAACATGGCCATGAAGATTGAAAAAGGTGGCTGGACACTTATATTCCTGATCGGTGTGGCGCTCGTCGGCTACAGCCTGCACAAATACGGCGTGATTGATGTGAGCAAGTGGACGGGAGGGCGCATCGCGTCGAGCAAGAAAGCTGAAAAGGTGGACCCCTCCAAGCCTTTGGACCTACCGTCTTCCGGAGCCGTGGAAACCCAGGACGTTAATATTCGCGTCAATATCTGGGTGGGTTGCGTGGGCGGCCTGGTGGCGAATGGCGGACTCGATACGGTGCCTGATTCCATCTATGCCAAGAAGGGCATGAAGGTCTCCTTCAAAATTATCGATGACTGGACGGAAGGCGCGGCGGCGCTGGCCACCGAAAACGTGGACATGATGCTGACCACCACGGACGTCTGGGCCAAAGACTTCGGCCAGTTCACAGACAAGGGCGTGGGCGCCCGGACATTTTTCATGGTGGACTGGTCGCGCGGCGCCGACGGCGTGATTGGCCGCCAAGGCATCAACAGCATTGAGGACTTGGCGGGGAAAACCATCGCGTTCGCTCCTTACACGCCTTCGCACTTCCTGCTTTGGAACGGCCTGAAAAGCTCAGGCCTGGGAACCGACCAGCGCAACGAGATTTTTGCCAAGGCCGTCCACACCAAGGACGGTATCGAACCGGCCACGCTGTTCGCGCAGCAGAAAGTCGAAGCGGCCGTGGCGTGGGATCCCGACATGAGCGACGCCGTGGCCAAGCGGCCCGGCTCGAAAAAGATTTACGACACGCGCATCGCCAACCGCCTGATCGCCGACATCCTGGTGGTGAGCGACGGCTTTGCCGCCAAGAATCCCCAGACCGTGGTGAAGTTCGCGGAGGGGTGGCTGGAAGGCGTGGAGTTTATCAAGGCCCAGCCGTCGCGCGCTTATAACCTGATCGGCACGATCAAGGATTTTAATATTCCATCTGACTTGGCGAAGACAATGCTCGAGGGCGTTCGCCTCGCCGATTACGCGGACAACGTGGCGTTCTTCGGGGCGAGCGGCGCGGATTCCGATTACGCCAACGTTTTCAAGATGGCGCAGGAAATGTACCGCGAGGAGCGCCTGATCAAGCGCGTGGCCGGGGCCGAGGAGAGCGTCGACCGGCGCTACATCGCGGCGCTGAGCGGCAAATTCTCCAGCACGTCCACCGAGCCGCCGGTCGAGTACAAACCCCCATCGCCCGGCGCCACACCCATCGCCACGCAGCGGCGCTCCATTTACTTTGAGACGAATTCCGCCAGCATGAGTCTGGACTCGCGCGCGGTGGTCGATGAAATCGGCAGCTTCATGCGCGCCTACGAAAATACCGTGGTGGATATCGAAGGGAACACCGATTCGACCGGCGCGCACGCCTACAACGTGCAATTGTCCCGGGATCGGGCGGAGGCCGTCCGATCGTACCTGATGCAGAAGTACGGCTACCCCGCGGGGCGCTTGCGGGCGAAAGGCAACGGGCCGGACAATCCCATCGACACCAACAGCACTCCCGAGGGGCGCGAAAAGAACCGGAGGACGGATATCAAGGTTTATCCCAATCCCGCCGCGCAATAGGGAACTTCGCAACTCATGGCTGAACTCTTCGCAATCCGCAGGGATGTTTCCCGGCGCGCGCGACTGGCGCTCGCCTTCGTCAGTTGGGCCGCCGTGGTGGCGATCTGGTTCGGGCTCACCCATTGGAAGATTCTTCCCGTGTTCACGCTGCCTCCGCCCGAAGGCGTCGTCCAAGCGATGGGACGGCTGTGGTCCGAGTACAACCTGCTGGGCAACGTCTTCATGAGCTGGTGGCGCATCGCACAAGCCTTTCTATGGTGCGTTGCCATCGCCGTGCCGCTGGGCCTGTTCATGGCGAGCTTTCGCTGGGTGCACGAACTGATTAATCCCATCGCCGCACCCATGCGCTCCATGCCCATCACGGCTTTCGTTCCGGCATTCATTGCGCTGCTGGGCATGGAAGAAACCATGAAGGTGGGGTTTCTCTGGTTCGGGATGTTCTTCTACCTGCTGGCGCTGGTAGTGGAGGAAGTCAATAAGGTGGATAACAGCCTGCTCGAAACGGCGTACACGCTGGGCGCCAAGCGCCGCCACGTTCTGTGGCTGATGTTTCGCGCATCGTTCCCGGCCATCTTCGGGTCTTTCCGCATTCTCTACGATATCGGGTGGACGTACGTCATCCTGGCGGAGATGGTCAACTCGCGCAAGGGCGTGGGATACATGGTGGAGGCGGCGCGCAAGGTCCTGGACTTCGAGCGTGTTTACGCCGGCATTATCGCCATTGGTGTCGCCGCCTTCCTGTTCCGATGGCTGCTGACCTTGCTCGAGAAGAAGCTGTTCCCGTGGCGCCAGGCGGGACAGCGCGTGACGGAGGGGCCCGCTCCCGACGCGGCTGGGGGGCACGACATGAAGGGCATGGACATGAAGGAGACCAGATGAGCCGCCGGCAGTGGCCATGGTTGACCGTCGTCGTGCTGGTCCTCGCCGTCCACGCGGCGCTGGCCGCGACCTCCACGGTCGTGCTGACCGTCGAGGGCATGACCTGAGGGACCTGACCGGTCGCGGTCAAGCGAGCCCTGGAAGGGCTCAAAGGCGTGCAGAAGGCCGACGTCAGCTTTCGCGACAAGCAGGCTCGGGTCACCTTCGATCCGGATCGGGTCGGCGTGGAGCAGATGATCGATGCGGTGAGCCGTATCGGGTTCCGCGCGTCGCTCAAGGCCGCTGAGCCGACCAGGTAGCGGCGGGGGCGCTGTCATGGAA
>Ga0209343_10004884_pt1 | contig 16464 bp, 14 predicted proteins | sample RifCSPlowO2_02_FD_184026 | JGI IMG/M metagenome (GOLD analysis project Ga0209343, IMG submission 184026) | Groundwater microbial communities from Rifle, Colorado - Rifle CSP2_plank lowO2_0.2 (SPAdes) (version 2) | ecosystem: Environmental > Aquatic > Deep subsurface > Groundwater | place... | reverse complement strand
CAGGCGGTGTATGCGGACCTGGAGCGTCTCTACGGTGGCCGCCCCGTGGTGGCGACGAACACATCCGGCCTGCCTCTGAACGAGCTCGCCGCGGGCCTGAAGTATCCCCATCGTTTTCTCGCCATGCACTTCTTCATGCCGGCCGATCTCTTCCCGATGATCGAGGTGGTTCGCGCGGACCGCACGGAAGACTCGGCGGTCGACCTGGCGGTGTCCGCGGTCGAGCAGGCAGGCCGCGAGCCCATCCTCCTCCAGCGGGCCGTGAACGGGTACCTGATCAATCGACTGCAGCACTCGATCCTGCACGAGGCGTATCACCTCATCGAGGATGGCATCGTCACGGCGGACATGGTCGACAAGGTCGCGAAGCGACTGCTCGGACCCCGCATGTGCGTCACGGGGCTGCTCGAGCAGAAAGACCTCGCGGGGCTCGAGATGCATGCCCAGGCGCAGCGATCGATCGTGCCATCGTTGTCGCACACCGGCGTCCCGTCCCCCTTCTTGCAGAACATGGTCGCTCGTGGCGACGTCGGTATCCGCAGCGGAAGGGGCTTCTATGACTGGACCGGACGGGACACGGCGAACGCGCAGCGCCGGGCCAACGAGCGACTGCAGCGTCTCCTTGCCTTCCTGGAAGCCAACGGTGACAACTGATCGTCTCCAGCCAGCGATGCTCGAGCCGGGATGGGGGACGGAATGAGCCAGGGAAAGGGCATCGACAAGGGTCTGACGAGCTACGGCGATCCCGAATTTTCCCGCTACCTGCGCCGGTCCTTCGCCAAATCGATGGGCTACTCGGGTGAGATGCTCGAGCGCCCCATCATTGGCATCGCCACCTCGGCCAGCGGATTCAATAACTGCCATCGCCTGATGCCCGAGCTGGTGGAGGCTGTCAAGCGGGGCGTCCTGGCCTCGGGCGGCTTGCCTCTCGACTTTCCGACCATCTCGCTGGGCGAGGTCTTCCTGAGTCCTACGAGCCTCGTGTTCCGCAATCTGATGGCCATGGACGTCGAGGAAATGATCCGGGCCCAGCCCATGAGCGCCGTGGTGCTGATCGGTGGCTGCGACAAGACGGGGCCCGCGCAGGTCATGGGGGCGGTGTCGGCGGCGGTTCCCGCGGTTCAGCTCGTCGTGGGACCGATGATGACAGGGCGGTATCGAGGCGAGCGGCTTGGCGCGTGCACCGACTGCCGCCGCTTCTGGGCCCGCCACCGCTCCGGCGAAGTGACGAAGTCGGAGATCCTGCAAATCGAGGACAACCTGGCCGTGACGGCGGGCACCTGCTCCGTGATGGGGACCGCCAGCACCATGGCGTGCGTGTTGGAGGCGCTCGGCGTCAGCCTGCCGGGAAGCGCCGCTGTCCCCGCCGTGCATGCGGACCGCCTGCGGATCGCGGAGGCCTCGGGTGTACAAGCCGTTCGGCTTGCGGCGTCGGGCCTCACCCTGAATCAGATCATTACCCGCGACTCGATCGAGAATGCCCTCAGGGTGCTGCTGGCGATCGGCGGCTCGACCAATGCCGTCATTCACCTCGCGGCCATCGCGGGCCGTGTCGGCTTGTCCGTCGACCTGCACCATCTGAACCGGCTCAGCGAGTCCACGCCGATCCTGGTGAACCTCAAACCGACGGGCCAGCACTACATGGAGGACTTCCATTCGGCCGGGGGCGTCCCCGCCGTCCTGCAGGAGCTCAAGCCGCTCCTGCACTTGACGTGTCGCTCGGTCACCGGGGAGACGCTCGAGGAGGGGCTGCGGCAGCGCGGCGCCTTTGTCGACCGGACGGTCATCCGTTCCCTGGAAGAGCCGTTCCAGTCCAGTGGAGGGCTGCTCGCGCTGTTCGGCAACCTCGCCCCGAACGGGTCGATCCTCAAGTGCGCGGCGGCCGACGAGCGTCTCTTCGAGCATGTCGGACGAGCCGTCGTCTTCAAGGACCTCGACGATCTCTCGGCCCGCATCGACGACCCGGATCTTGACGTGCATCCCGACGATGCGCTGGTGCTGCAGAATGCGGGTCCGATTGGCGCCGGGATGCCCGAAGCCGGATACCTGCCGATCCCGACCAAGCTTGCCCGGGCGGGCGTCAAGGATATGGTCCGGATCTCCGACGCGCGCATGAGCGGTACCGCGTTCGGTACGGTCATCCTCCACGTCTCTCCTGAGTGCGCGATCGGCGGACCGCTCGGACTGGTGCGGTCGGGAGACAGGATTCGAGTCAGCGTAAAGGAGCGACGCCTCGACGTCCTCCTGTCCGAAGCGGACCTGGAACGGCGGCGCCGGGACGTCCCGTCGAGGCCCGCACCTCCCGCGCGGGGCTACGCCAGGCTTTATGCGGACACGGTCCTCGGGGCGGAACTGGGATGCGACTTCGGATTCCTGCGTCAGGCTCCAGACGAAGCTGTTTGAGGAAGGGACGCCGCGGGTCTCGGCGCCCATCCGGCCCTGATCGCGATGTAGATCGCCGTTCCCAGCGACGCCATGATCGCCATGCCGACCAGACCCGAAAGCCAGATGCCCCGGTACTCCGTCAGCGCGTTGCCGGGCTGCGTGTTCAGGGAGATGCCGACGTAGCCGCTGACAGCCAGTACGGTCGCGCCGGAAAACTGGCCGAGCGTGTTGGCAAATGACGCCACCGATGCGGTCCGCTGCGACCCGTACGTTTCGGAGATCGCGGCGGGCACGAGGGAGAACAGGTTGACCGACATGCCCAGGAGCACCGTCACAGCCGCAAGAGGCCAGAAGGCCGTGACACCGGTTGAGAGCAACAGCAGCAGAGCGATCGCCAGCGCCAGCCACCCCATGAGCACCGCCGTGCGCGAGATGCCCCGCCTCGCGAGGATGTCCGACAACTTGCCCGCGAGCGGACACCCCACCGCGCGCCCCAGCACCGAGTACGCGACCAGCGCAAAGAATCCGCCGTAGACCACCGCCTGGTTCAGCGACATCCCATAAGCGGCGATATTGACATCTGCCACGTACACCGCGATCCAGGTCTGTGTGCCGCGAATCCCCACGACGAATCCGGAATAGAGGAACGCATAGCACCACAACTGCGGATCCCGGAGCAGCGCCCAGTCGAACGGCCTTCTCGTCGTCGCCTGGCGGCCGGAGGGTGCGGACTTGAGAAACACGACGCACAAGATCGCGATTACGCCGATCGCGCCCGCGATCATGTTGGTGCCCTCGCGCCACCCGGAGGCAAAGTAGATGGCCAGGACCGGCAGCAGGAAATAGGCTGCGGCCTCGCCCAGCGTGCCGCCCACGCCGCCAAGGGTCCCCTGGCTGAAGCTGCGTTCCCGCTCGGGAAACCACCGGGCAATTCCTCCGGTCAGCGGCACATAGACGGCGGCGGCCGCCACGCCGCTGGCGACGCGCCAGAAGATGAGCGACCCTTCGGTTTGCCCCGCGGCAAACCCGACCATGGTCAGAGCCGTGAGCGCGATGCCCAGCGTGACGACCGACCGATTGCCGAACCGGTCGGACGCGATGCCCCACGGCATCTGGAACAGGGCGTATGAATAAAAGAACACGGACGCGAGCAGTCCGATCGCGCCCCGGTCCAGGCTGAGGTCGTCGGCCACGAATCGTTGAATGCCGGCGAAATTCAGCCGCGAAAACTGGCTCGTGCCGTACGCCAGGATGCTGAAGGCGAGAATCGTCCAGCGATAGGCGAAGACGGTCTGGTCCGGAGCGTCAGATCTGTTTGGCATGACGGCCGCCGTGAACGTGGACGTTTACTTGGAACGGGTGGGCTCGTCTCGACGGTGCTCGTGGACCCCGGTCAGGCCGGCCTCCTTCTCGCGCCGGCCCCCCTCCAGCATGCGCTCCACGTCGCGCTCGCCCTCGAACCGGGAGTCTTCCCAGTATTCATAACCTTTTGCGTTGTTGCGGTTGAAGGCGAACGCCACCTTCCAGGGTCTCGCAAACACCTTCGGGTCCTCGATGGCGACTTCGTAGTCGATCCTGTCGGGGCCGGCCATCGTCCAGCGTTCGACCACGTGCAAGGCGTCGCTGTGGAAGGTCCCGTGAGAGTCGAACCATGTTTCCTCGTTGAAATTCGCGACGTCGACGACCAGCGTATTTCCTTCCCAGCGGCCGCGCGAGTCCCCCATCCACAGCTTGACGTTCTTCCCGGGGTGCGGACGCCCGTCCATCGGGATGACGCGATAGGCGTGGTTCGACTCATAGAGGAGAATCACGTAACCAGGGATCTGACGGATCTGCAGTCCACCCGGAACGTAATTATTGCGGGGCACGCCGTCCAGGGCGGAGCGGGCGTGGGGGTCGATGTGCTCCAGCTTCGTCGGTGTGAAGATGTCCGCCAGGAGCTGCCGTCTTCGTGCGGCCGCCGCCGGCTGATAGGGAATCCTCCCGTCGGGGGGCTCGATGATCACGACCGGATGCGGCTCTCGTTCGAGCCTGCCCACAATGATCTCGGACTCGGGGTCTCCTCCATCCTCGAGGCTGTGCACCGCGCCCATCGGCGCGTTGCCAAGCCAGAGCCCCTGCAGGTCCGGCTGCCCGTCCGGTGTGCGGGGCACGGTTCGCGTCGCGGCCCCCGACGGGGCCTGGGCTGCGACGTGGACCGACAGCAGCCCGACAACCACGCCCAGCGCACCGGTTGACGCCAGGAACCGTTTCAGCATGGAAACCTCCTCGCCCGGCATTACCTGTCGATGCTTTCCCGCTCGATCCCGCCGCCGGTATCGCCGCCGGTGGCGATGTCCATCGTCCTCGGATCCTTACCCTTGCCCTGTTTGAAGAGCCTCTCTACGGCGCGGGTGTTCGCGAGCATACCGACCATGCCGTAATTGCCCTCGTGGCAGGTCGACTCGTAGACCTGGTTCGCCTTGTCCGACTGTTTCTTCCAGGGGACCATGAACGTCCAGGGGCGCGTCCACGTCGTCGGATCGTCGGCCGTCACCGTGTACTCCAGCCTGTTGTCGCTGACGCGCCTGAAACGTTCGATCAAGTGCAGGTTTTCCCGCGAGCCCTGGAACTCCCGTCTGTAGCTGAAATTCGTGATGTCGACAACCAGGGTGTCGCCCTCCCACCGCCCGCGCGCGTCGCCGTTCCAGAAGCGGACGGAAGGTGGCGCGTGCTTGCTGCCCGTGATCGGGACGACGCGCACGAACCCCTGTCCCTGTCCCGAGTCGTGATAGATGCCCACCTGCCCCGGAGACTGCACAATCTGATAGATCGCCCCGAGATTCGGAAGAAGGCCCGCGAGACAGCGCTCGGCCAGCGAGCGGTCCTCCGGTCCCTCGGCGCGATTCATCCGCTCCACGTTGTAGGCCGGCGGAGGTTCGGCGTGTCGCGGCGAGGGCGGCCCCGGCCGGCCGCCGGAGGTTCCCTGGAGAAGCGCCTGCAGGTACCCCGTGACCGCGTCGACTCGCTGTCTGGCTTCCGGCGTGAGCGGGGGAATTCGGCCCTCGGGTGGATCGATGATCAGGGACGTGCGGCCATCGGACAGTTCGGTCCCCCGCTGAACAAAGATCTGGTTGTACGCGCCCGCGACATCCTTCTCGGTTCCGCGATCGGATCGATTTTCGCGGCCCGGTCGCGCCAGCACCTCCGCCGCGACTTTCGCCGCTTCCTCCGGCGTGAGGACGGCGGTGTTCGCGAATCTGGCCGGACGCTGCAGGGGCGTCAACGTTTCGCCGCTCCAGGTCCCTTGCAAGTCGGGATCGCCCCAGGGAGTCCGCAAGGCCTGTCCGGGACCTGCTGTCGCCCCGACCGACTGGGCGTGCGGAGGACCGGCAGGCCATCCGAGCGCGAGCGCCAGTCCACCGATCGCCGCGACAAGGCGAGAGGTCATCACATCCTCCGCGTCGGTCTCTTCCAAGCGCCCGCGGACCGCGCGAGCGTGTCCATAATACATCCGAACTCACGCCCGCGGCTTGACATCGATATCGGGTTCCGTAACAGTGCTGCGTTGATTCCGCCACCCGAGCCGAGGGACGCGGCCTCGCAGGAATCCGCCTCGTTCGCGCGTTTCGAAGGGAGTGTCTCATGCGCAATCGTCAGCGAGAGGCGATGGTCGCGATCGTGACGGCGGTCGTGGTCGGCGGTCTGGCCCTGGCGATAAGGCGAACCGCTCATCGCACTGACGGATCGCAGGGACCGGTGGTCCCGCGCGCCACGGATGGCAAACCGGACCTCAGTGGAGTCTGGCAGGCCCACAACGGCGCGAACTGGGATCTCGTGACCCATACCGCGCGTCCCATGGTGGCGCAGCCCGGTGTGTACAAGGACGTGCCGGTCCTGGCCGCGCCGGTCGTCGCGCTGGGCGCGGTTGGCTGGGCGCCCCCGGATTTTGGCGTGGTCGACGGCGACGAAATCCCCTACCAGCCGTGGGCGGCGAGACGGAGGCAGGAGAACTTCGACAACTGGCTGGACCGCGATCCGGAGATCAAGTGCTACCTGCCCGGCGTACCGCGCGCGATGTACATGCCCTACAAGTTTCAGATCATCCAGGGCACGAACAAGATCCTGATGGTCTTCGAGTTCGCGGGCGCCCAGCGGACGATCCACCTCGACGAGGTCGAGCCGTATCCGGCCGACGCCTACATGGGACATTCCGTCGCGAAATGGGAAGGCGACACCCTCGTGGTCGACGTGTCGCGTTTCACGCCGCAGACGTGGCTCGACAGGGCCGGGAACTTCCACAGCGACGCCCTTCATGTGACTGAACGGTACACCCCGATCAGCCGCGACGCGTTCAACTACGAAGCGACGATCGAGGATCCCAAGGTGTTCACGCGCCATTGGAAGATCAGCATGCCGATCTACCGTCGTCTCGAACCGGATGCGCGGCTGATGGAATTCAAGTGTCAGGAGATGGCGGAAGAGACCGCTCTGGGGCATCTCCGCAAGGAGCAGCTGGTCAGACGGTGGGAAGGCAGGACCATGCGGATCGACATCACCCGAAAGGTCCCGCCGGGTGAGGAGGTGTACGAGCGTCACGTGGACGGCAATCCGCCGACGCCGTGATCCTCTAATCCCACTCTCTTTCGATCCCCGAGCCGCGTGCCGGATCGCCGTGCATGGGCGTCACAAAGCCGAGCAGACAGCCGTTGGTGCCGTCCCGGAGCAGATGGCACCGCACTTTGATGGGGTCGCCCGGCCTGACGTCGTCGCGCTTGACTCCCTTTTTCAGGAGTCCGCCTGGACCGGTGGCTTCCATCGCCCACACCGTCATCTGCCCCTGGGTGTCCTTGACTTCGAGGTAGATCCAGGAATGCGGGTTGAGCAGGTGCACTTCCTTGACCGTCCCGTCAAAATTCGTCCACTTCGTGACGTCGTAGTTGTTGTGGGAATGGTGCGCCCAGGCCGGCAAGGCGAAGGACACCGCACAAATGGCCGCAAGGCGCAAGGATTTGGGCCGCATGGTCACTCTCCCGGCATAAGAAGAAACGGTTTCAGGATCATCGCTCTCAACTCGCCCGGCCGCCGTCATCGCGTACGGCGCGGCGGCGGAAACCCGTTGGAGTAGACCGTCTCATAGCGAATCCTGTTCCCCTCCTTGTCGAGGAACAGCAGGGATTGCTGAAACAGCCCCGGCGGTGGCAGACCCGGAGCCACGGTTCCCTCCAGAATATAGAGGCGGTTTTCGTGCATGTGGATCGCAGCGAAGGTACGGGATCGATCGGCGTTGGTGAGCTGCAGCCGATGTCCTTCAACCAGGTCCGAGTTATACGCCGCGAAGTGCGTGACTTTGGCGTCCCGTTGGAGGAAATTCCAACTCGCGTAGGCGATCGCTCCGCGCACGTCACCCCGCCAGGGGTTGTTGCAGGTGTCCCCGTCCCCCCGGCAGCCTTTGGCCCGCTCCGTGTGTATTCTTTCGGCGTCCGCGTAATCGACAACCGTCACGGAGTAGCGGTTCGGGCCATCCTGGTAGCTGTGGACGCGCCCCGGTAAGGTGATGCCGTATTCCGTGGTATAGGTGATGTCCTGCACCTTCGGTTCACCCGGGAAATTGACACCGAAGAAATCCGCCCGGCTGGCATACTCGATCCAGCCCTGGGCGAAGGCGGGCCCCGACACACACAGGATGACCGCTGCCGGAATGAGTGGAATCAGGCGCATGATGTCGGTCCTCCGTCGCCCGAAGGCGCCGATCGGCTTCGCGATGCGGGCCATTTGTGCCCTCCGCTATGTTGCCCTGAGCGCTGTACCCGGATACTCTAGCAGACCTTACAGTCGAACAGCGGGGAGAAGCCACACATGGCGGGGCGAGTACTTGGGGCGTGGCTTGTGGCGGCAGCGTTCCTAACCGGCCAGTCCGCCGATACCCGACAACAAACCACTGCACAGACCGGCAGCGACTGGCCGATGTACCGCGGCGACCATGCCGGGACCGGGTATTCCCCTCTGGCGCAAATCAACGCGAGGAATGTCGCGCGCCTGACACGGGCGTGGACCTATCGCCTCGAGACCGACACCCCCGCGGCCCCTCCCGCTGCCAGCGGCGGAGCTGCGGCCGGCCTCAGTTCCCAGGCGACGCCTATCGTCGTGAACCGGGTCATGTATCTGCCTGCCGCGAACCGCGTCGTCGCCCTGGAGCCGGAGACGGGCAAGGAAATCTGGCGGTATCCGGTCGCCGGCGGCTCGCCGTCCCGGCGGGGCGTTGCGTACTGGCCCGGCGAGGACGGCATTCCCCCACGCATCGTCTTCACGGCCGGGCGCCGCCTGATCGCGCTGAATGCCCGTACTGGCGCACCTGCCCCTGGCTTCGGCCAGGACGGCGAGGTGGACATGGCGGTGCCATACAACTCGGTCCCGTTCATCCATAAGAACGTCGTCGTGGTTGGCGCGAATACGCCGCCCGGAACAATTGGCGGAATCGGCGACGCCCGAGCTTTTGATGCGCGTACGGGCGTGAAGCTCTGGGAGTTCAGCTCCGTGCCGCAGCCGGGAACGATCGGCCACGACACGTGGGAAGGCGACAGCTGGAAGGGCCGGCTGGGCGTGAACGCCTGGCCGTTCTACTTCACGTTCGACGAGCAGCGCGGACTCCTCTATCTGCCCCTGGCGTCCCCCATTCCGGGCGCCTACGGCGGCGACCGGAAGGGCGCCAACCTGTTCGGCAATTCCGTGGTCGCGGTAGACGTACAGTCCGGCGCGCAGGGGTACAAGTGGCATTTCCAGACAATCCACCACGACATCTGGGACCATGACCCGCCCGCCCCTCCTGCCCTGTTCGACATCAGACGAAACGGGCGCACGATTCCTGCGCTGGGCCTGACGACGAAATCCGGCTACTTGTACATTCTGAATCGCGAAAACGGCCAGCCCATCTTCGGCGTGGAGGAACGGCCCGTCCCGAAGAGCGACGTGCCGGGGGAACTGGCCTTTCCCACGCAGCCGTTTCCGGTCAAGCCGCCGCCGCTGGCACGCGTCGAGTACAGGCCGGCGGATCTCGTGACCGCGGCGGACACGACCCCCGAACATGCCCGGGCCTGCGCGGACCTGGTCGAGAGAGTCGGCGGCGTCTTCAACGCCGGCCCGTTCACGCCCTGGTTGTACCGCGCGCAGGGTGCGCCATCGAAGAGCACGCTTGGCTTCCCGGGAGGGCTCGGCGGCGCGAACTGGGGCGGCGCTGCGTTCGATCCACACTCCGGGTTCGTTTTCGTCGTGACGCAAGACGTCGGCGCGCTCGGCTGGGTCGAAACGGCCCGCGACGCCTCGCGCGGTCCCTACGACAAGGCCAACCCGGGCCGGACCACGTTCGACATCCGCATGGGCGATCTGAACTGGCCGTGCCAGAAACCTCCATGGGGTCGCCTCACGGCCATCAATGCGTCGACCGGAAACATCGTGTGGCGGGTGCCGCTCGGCATCACGGAACAGCTGCCCGAGGGAAAGCAGAAGACCGGAAGACCCGCACTGGCAGGCGCCATCGTGACTGCCGGTGGCATGTTGTTCGTCGCCTCGACGGATGACAACTTTTTCCGGGCGTTCGACGTCAAGACGGGCGGGGAGCTGTGGGTGACCCGGCTCGATCGGCGAGGGAACGCCGACCCGATGACGTATCAGGGCAGGAACGGCAAACAGTTTGTCGCCGTGGTGGCCACCGACACGCTGGCGGTCTACGCACTGCCGTGAACAGCCGTGTTCTTCTCCCTCGAACGAGGAGAAGTCTGGAGCCGCGGAGGCGTCCGGCCTCCCGCCCACGTGTTCTCCGAAGGAAGGTGCGCTCATGTTGGACGCCAATCGGGTTGGAATGACAGTTCTGGCCATCACCGCACTGCTCGCCACGGGAGTTGAACCTTCCGCTCAGTCCGTGTTGCCCAACCCGTACCGCCCCGTCAGGGGTCTGGCGGATGGCGGTGGCCCGAGCGTTCCGGGAGGTGACTGGGCACGGCTTCCGGGCGGGAGGGAGATGGGACCGCCGGCCTCGGTGCACGTTGACGTCGACGGGGAGAGCATCTGGGCGTTCATCAGATGTGATGAGACCAGCCCGGTGACGGTGGCCGCCGGCGGACGCTTCGGGATCGACTGTCTCGGTCCGGACAACAAGATCAAGAACATCGACACGATCTTCAAGTTCGACGCGAAGGGCAACGTCGTCAAGAGCTTCGGCCGCGGGATGTTCATCTGGCCTCACGGGCTCCACGTGGACCGCGACGGCAACGTCTGGGCGACCGACGCCGTGGGCACGCAAGGCGTGGCCATGGCGGCAAAGGCGGGGGTGCGCGCCGGGCACCAGGTCTTCAAGTTCAGCCCGGATGGAAAGGTGTTGATGACGCTCGGCGAAGCGGGAGTGCCCGGAGACGATCAGTATCACTTCAGGTCGCCGAGCGCTGTCGCCGTGGCCGCCAATGGAGACATCTTCGTCGCGGACGGCCACGAGGTGAACGGAAACAATCGCGTGGTGAGGTACTCGAAAGACGGGAAGTTCATCAAGGCCTGGGGGAAGACCGGCTACGGGCCGGGCGAATTCCGGACGCTGCACGCCCTCGCCATCGATTCCAGGGGCCGGGTATTCGTGGCCGATCGGTCGAACAACCGGATCCAGCTCTTCGACCAGGAGGGGAAGTTCCTGGCGATTTGGACGCAGTTCGGGACGCCCAGCGGAATCTTCTTTGACGACAAGGACCAAATCTATGTGGCCGACTCGGAGTCGGACCTTCTGAACAATCCCGGGTGGGAGCAGGGGATCAGAATCGGGGACGCCCGAACGGGCTGGGTGAACTATTTCATTCTCGACCAGGGCGGCAACCCGAATACGCCAACGGGGAGCGGGCCGGAGTTTGTGACGGCCGATCGCCACGGCAACGTATTCGGAGGAGAGCCTCGTCCACGGGTCCTGCGGAAATACGTCAAGGTCAGGTAGTCAGTTCGACCCCTTCTTGATGGCGGCTTCGGCCGCCTTTTTTTCCGCGTTCCGCGCGTTCGTCAGCATGTTGGTGATCGAATAATTCCCCTCGTGACAGGCGTGCTCGAAGAACGGGCCTTGAGGCTCCATGCGCTCGAACGGCACGGCGGCGGTCCAGGATCTCGCCCACGTCCTCGGGTCCTCGACCGTGAACCTGTAGTCGATCCGGTTGTGAGCCACGCGCGTGAACCGCTCGGTGATCCGCATCTCCTCGCTGGCTCCACTGAACGGCTGTTGCGCCATGATGCCCTGAGCCGCCGCCTGGACCCGTCCGTTCGAGTTGCGCGTCTCGACGACGAGCGTGTTGCCTTCCCAGCGGCCGCGCGAGACGCCGACCCAGCTGCGTACCTTCGATGAGGGGAACGGGCGCCCGTCCAGCGGAATGATGCGTGCGTCGTGGAGCCGCTCGACGAGGATCGTCACGTAGCCCGGCGACTGGACAATCTGGTAGTTGGCGAGATAGCTGTTGGTCATCAAGGGCGGGGGGACGGCCGCCATCATGATGCACCGGGTGTCGATCTTGATGCCCCGATGGGAGTCCAGGTTGCCGCCGGTGAGGTCTCTGGCCGAAAAGCCCGGCGGCGGCGTGCCCACGACGCGTGTCGCTGCAATCGCGGCATTCCTCTTTACGGCGTCTTCGGTCTGGGGAGGAAGTCTGCCGTCCGGCGGATCCACGATCAATCCCGTGCGCAGGTTGCTCGCGAACGTGCCCTGGCTCCGGGCCAGCCCGAACTGCCCGTCGTCATAGTGCACGTCGTTCGCCGCCCCGGGTACCGTCTGCTCATCCTCGCGCGCCTTGGCGTCCTGCTCCATCTTGGCCATTTCTTCGGGCGTGTAGAACTCTTTCGTCACGCCCTTGGGGCGCTGGAGCGGGATATACGTGGAGTTGGTCCAGTATCCCGAGATGTCGGGCTGGCCATCCACGGTCCGCGCCTGCGAATAGGGCTTCGCCCCAGCGCCGGTCGGTCTGTCCGACGGCCCCTGCCCGGTAGCGGTCGTTGCCAGCGACAGGACCGCCAGCAGCGCGGCTGGCACGCCGGCCAGGAAAAATCGATGAGTCATCCAACACCCCCTCGTCCGCCGGTCCACTCGTCAACCCACAATTAGCGTCCACGCGTCTGCCGCTTGTCAGTTCGATTCTACCTTTCTCACTCGAGGAACGCCATTTTTCGAGCAGGAGATTGACACCCGGCGGCGTCCCTTGCCGTCTCTGGGCGTGCCCGATCTGGCGTATCATGGCAGCCGCCGCACACGCGGAACTGGCTGGCAATGAGGGAGTCATTTATGGAATTGCAGGATTGCGGGATTGCAGGATTGCCGGAAGGATTGCGGGAAGGAAGACCAACCCCGGCACCGCGCCTTGGCGCGCTGGCGGTATGTCTCGCCCTCCTCGGCGGCGCGGTTTCCGCGGCGCCGCCTGACCGATATCCGGCGAGCGGGGGCGATATCGAGATCACACCTTTCCTTCACGCCAGCGTGCAAGTCGAGCACGCCGGGAAGGTGATCCACGTCGATCCCTGGAGTCTCGCCGACCTGTCGCGGGCCAAGCCGGCCGACCTGATCCTCATCACGGACGACCCGGGACACCATCTCGATGTCAAGGCCATCGAGCGGCTGCGCAAACCCGGTGCGCCTGTCGTGATTACGGGCAAGGGAAAAGACCGCGTGCCTGACGGCATGGTGCTCGCCAACGGTCAATCCGCGACACTGGCCGGCATTCGCGTGGAATCCATCGCCTCGTACGACCTCACGCCAGGCGAGCCGGTGCATCCTCGCGGTGAAGCGAACGGCTACCTGATAACGCTCGGCGGCAGACGGCTCTATTTTGCCGGGGTGACCGAATGCGTCCCGGAAATGCGGGCGCTCAAGAACGTCGACGTGGCATTCATGCCCATGAACATCCCGCCCGCGCGGATGGCGCCGTCGGCGACGGCCGAGTGCGTGAAAGCGCTCAAACCGAAAGTGGTGTACGTCAATCACTACGACAATGCGAGCGCCAATCGCCTGACGAACCCGAAGTCAGAGGCGCGGAGCGTTTACGGAGGGCTGACGGTCGCGCAAACGCTGAACGCCTTCAAGGATGCGCTGAAGAACGAGGCGGTCGAGGTCCGGCTCCCGGACTGGTACGCCACGTCCGCGCCGCGCTAGCCGGCGAAAATCGCTGGATTCTCCGGAAGGCGCGGAGCATCATCATGTATATGCGAAATCGGTTGTCGGCGTTGACACTCACGGCGGCCGCCGGGGCCGCCGTGGTCCTGGCGTCGGGGATCCTCATTTCAGGACAGAGCCCGAGTCCGGCGCCGACGGCCAGAGCACTGCGGACCGCCGACGGCAAACCGAATTTGAATGGCATCTGGCAGGCCCTGAACACCGCCAACTGGGACCTCGAGCCCCATCACGCGCAGCCATCGCTGGTGCTCGCCCTCGGTGCCGCGGGCGCCGTGCCCCCGGGACCCGGCGTCGTCGAGGGCAATGAAATCCCCTACCAGCCGTGGGCCGCCGCGAAAAAGAAAGAGAACTATGCGAACCGGCTGAAGCTGGATCCCGAGATCAGGTGCTTTCTGCCGGGCGTGCCGCGGGCCACGTACCTGCCGTATCCGTTTCAGATCGTCCAGACGCCGAAGCAGGTGGTGATCGCCTACGAGTACAGGGGTATCAGCCGCCTGATCCCAATCGCGAACGAAAAAGAGGAAAGTCCGGCCGACATGTGGATGGGGGACTCGCTCGGTCACTGGGAGGGCGAGACGCTGGTCGTCGACGTGAAGAGCTTCAACGACAAGACCTGGTTCGATAGAGCCGGAAATTTCCACAGCGAGGCGCTTCACGTCGTCGAGCGGTACACACCGATCGACGACCACGTGATGAGCTATGAGGCCACGATCGAAGACCCGAAAGTGTTTACACGGCCGTGGAAAATCAGCATGCCGCTCTATCGTCACGTGGAGAAGAACGCGCAACTGATCGAGTTCAAGTGCGTGGAATTCGTCGAAGAGCTGATGTACGGGCATCTGCGGAAAGCCTCGGGCGCCCGATGAACCTCAGGAGTATCAGCATGACCCATCGATGTATGGCGCCGGGCGGAGTGGGCGCGATCGCCGTAGGGGCGCTCGCCTCGATGCTCCTCGCCTGCCAGACCCAGGGCGGGGGCGTGAAGCCGGCGGCCGACGGGACGACGTGGACGGTGCCACGTACAGCCGACGGTCAACCGGATCTGCAGGGCACGTGGCACAACTACGATGCCACGCCCTTCGAAGCCCCCGCGGCGGCCGACCCGCCTGCGGACCCTCCGGCTGCCGGAGGTCGCGGCCGTGCCGGCGGTCGTGGTGCCGAGGGCCCAGGCGGCCGCGGCGCCGGGGGCGAGGCGGCTGGCGCGCCGGGGGCGCCGCTCTTCGGCGGGAGCGGACCGCGGCCGCCGACTGTCCCTCCACGGCGGTCAATGGTCGTGGATCCGCCGAACGGGATTGTCCCGGTCCAGCCGTGGGCCGAACAGAAGGCGGCCTATGATCTCGCGCACGTCAACGACTCCTGGGAGCACCTGAGCGCGTGGGAGCGGTGCATCGCGCGGGGGCCGGGCGGCATGTTTCCCACCTTCGCCGACAGCGCGTACCAGATCCTGCAGACGCCGGGATCCGTCACGATTGTGTACGAGATCATGAGCGTCCCGCGGGTCATTCCCGTGGACGGGAGTCCGCATCTCCCGTCGAGCATTCGCCTGTGGAACGGCGACTCGCGCGGCCACTGGGAAGGCGACACGCTCGTGGTCGACGTCACGAACTTCAACGACAAGGGCTCGGTCGCGACCGGCGCCCGCGCCGGGCGCATTCGCGGCGTTCCGCACACCGAGGCCCTGCACGTGGTCGAGCGCTTCACGCGCGTCTCGGACGACACCATCAACTACGCCGTCACAATCGAGGATCCGAAAGTGTACGCGTCCCCGTGGACCGTGGCCGGGCCGCTGCTCCGGGATGACACGTACAGGATGTTCGAATCGGCGTGCCACGAGGGCAACCAGTCCTACATCGAGACCACTCTCGCCGCGGGTCGGGCCGGGAACAGAGCGGCAACGAAGACGAACTGAAAGAGCGAACTGAAAGAGGAGGAGAAGCCCGATGCGATCAAAGCTATTCGTTGGGGCCGCGGCTGCGGCGCTGCTGCTGGCGGCGGTCGCGCCTGTACGGGCGCATCATGCGTTTGCGGCGGAGTTCGACGACAAACGGCCGGTCACGTTGAAGGGTGCCGTCACCAAAGTCGACTGGACCAACCCCCATATCTTCATCTTTCTCGACGTCAAGGGCAGCGACGGGAAGGTCGTCAACTGGGCCGTTGAAGGCGGTGCGCCGAACGCGTTGTTCCGCCGCGGCTTCAACAAGAATTCTCTGCCGCTCGGAACGGAAGTCGTCATGGAGGGCTATCACGCCAAAGACGGCTCCAACAAGATCAACGGCCGAAGCATGAAGTTCGGCGATGGCAAGACGCAGTTCCTGGGCTCGTCCGGCACCGGCGCCCCGGCGGACGGGAAAGACGCGGCGGAGCCGCAAAAGAAGTAAGGCCCTTCACGCGTTCACGACGTTCTGCGGCTGGCCGGCGAGGAAGGCCTTCACGTTGTCCACCGCGAGGCCCATCAGGCGCGACCTGGCTTCCTTCGTCGCCCAGGAAATATGCGGCGTCACCAGGCAGTTCTTCGCGGTCAGCAGCGGATTGCTGGCCGGCGGCGGCTCCGCAGAGAGCACATCCACGGCCGCACCGGCCAGCCTGCCGGCATTCAGCGCATCGGCCAGGTCCTGATCCACGGTGAGCGGGCCGCGCGAGTTGTTGATCAGAAAGGCCGTCGGCTTCATCAGGCGCAGCCTCTGCGCGTTGATCAACCCTTCGGTCTCGGGAAAGAGCGGACAGTGAAGACTGACGACGTCCGATTCCCGAAGGAGCTCCTCCAGCCCCGCCCATCGGAAGCCCGGATACGAGGGCGGATTGGTCTGCACGCTGTCGTGCGCGATGACCCGCATGCGCAGCGCATCCGCAATCTTCCCGACATCGCGCCCGATCCGCCCGAAGCCGACCACGCCCATCGTCTTTCCCGCCAACTCGAC
>Ga0209343_10004879_pt1 | contig 16474 bp, 9 predicted proteins | sample RifCSPlowO2_02_FD_184026 | JGI IMG/M metagenome (GOLD analysis project Ga0209343, IMG submission 184026) | Groundwater microbial communities from Rifle, Colorado - Rifle CSP2_plank lowO2_0.2 (SPAdes) (version 2) | ecosystem: Environmental > Aquatic > Deep subsurface > Groundwater | place: Rifle... | reverse complement strand
TTTTTCCCCCCCCCCCCCCCCGCGATCACCTTGTAGCAATACCCCTCGTAGCGTTTTTGCGCGTGCTTCCCGACACCGCCGCTGAATATTCGGCAATCGAGAAGCAAAAAATGAAAAAGCCGACTTTTCGATGTGCTACCCATGACGGGTATCCTGAGAATTGGAGCATCACGCCTGATATGAACAATAACCCGGCGATGGAATATGCCGCACGCAACAATCAACGCGGGGAAAAATCATGACCATGAAACGAACCGAGCAAAACTCTACGCAATTGCGACAGGAAGCCGAGGCGGAACTCACCCACGCGCCGGATACGAAGCTGATGCCGCGCCCTACCGAGAAACTCCAGCACGAACTCCAGGTACACCAGATCGAGCTGGAATGCAGAACGAGCAATTGCGGCAGTCGGAGGTTGAACTGGAAAAATCCCGCGACCGCTACGTGGATTTCTATGACTTCGCCCCGGTCGGTTATCTCACCCTCAACCACGAGGGCATGATCGACGAAATCAACCTCACCGGTGCCGCGCTGCTCAAAGTGGCGCGCAACAAACTACCGTACCATCGCTTCGCCTCTTTCGTTGCCACGGAAGACCGCGACCGCTGGCATCACCATTTTCTGTCTGTGCTGAAACATGACGACTCACTGAGTTGTGAACTGGCACTCCAGCGCGACAACGAACCACGTTTTTACGCCCATTTGGATTGCCTGCGCCTGAAAAAAGATGGCAAGGAACCCGTGGTGCGCATCGTGCTAACCGACATCACCGAACGCAAACAGGCTGAGACAGAACTTCGCATCGCCGCCACTGCCTTTGAATCTCAGGACGGCATAATGGTCACCGATGCCCATAACGTAATCCTGCGGGTCAACCGCGCCTTCACCGGGATCACCGGCTACACGGCAGAGGAAGCAGTAGGCCAGACACCACGCCTGCTCAGTTCGGGCCGCCATGACGCGGCCTTTTATGCCGCGATGTGGAAAAGCTTGCAGAGCGCAGGAACATGGCAGGGCGAAATCTGGAACCGGCGCAAAAACGGTGACGTGTTTCCAGAGCGGCTCACCATCACTGCGGTGAAGGGGGGTGCCGGAGAGGTCACCCACTACGTCGGCATGATGCACGACATCACCGAGCGCAAGCAAAGGGAGATGGAGTCACAAAAGCTCCTGGCTATCGTAGATTCCACGGATGATGCGATCATAAGCAAGACGCTGGATGGCATCATCCAGAGCTGGAATTACGGGGCGGAACAAATTTTTGGCTATAAGTCAGCAGAAGTCATCGGCAAGCAGATGCTGATATTGATCCCTCCGGATCGGCTGGATGAGGAGCCTGAAATCTTGTCGCGCATTTCGCGGGGCGAGAAGGTCGACCACTTCGAAACAGTGCGCCAGCGCAAGGATGGCAGGTTGATCAATATTTCCGCCACCATGTCCCCTATCTTCGACAGTCATGGCAAAGTGGTCGGCATTTCCAAAATCGCACGTGACATCACCGAGCGTAAGCAGGTCGAGGAGCAGATTCGCGCGCTGGCTTTCTACGATACCTTGACGCAACTTCCCAATCGCCGTTTGCTGAACGACCGGCTGGAGCAAACCATGGCCGCCAGCAAACGCAGTGGCCGCTATGGTGCGCTGATGTTCCTGGATATGGATAACTTCAAACCGCTCAATGATACACACGGACATGATGTGGGCGATTTACTGCTGGTGGAAACGGCGCATCGCCTCACCGGTTGCGTGCGCGAGATGGACACCGTCGCGCGTTTCGGCGGCGATGAGTTTATGGTGATGCTCGGTGAGTTGGATGTGGACAAAGCCGAATCCGCCACGCAGGCCGGCATCGTCGCCGAAAAAATCCGCGCCACACTGGCCGAACCCTATGTGCTGAAACTTGAGCACGAGGCGAAAACGGAAACGGAAACCACCGTCGAGCATCATTGCACGTCGAGTATCGGCGTGGTGCTGTTCATCGATCACGCGGCCAGCACGGAGGAAATCATCAAGTGGGCGGATATGGCGATGTATCAAGCCAAAGAGGCCGGCGGCAATTTGATCCGGTTTTATGATTCGACTGGAGAGTGACATGCGTGGCGTGGATGGTGATGGAATTTGTTGGGCACGCTGCGCTTTGCCCAACCTACGCCTGCCGATTTCGTAGTAAAACCGTAGGGTGCATGGAATGCACCCTACGATACTGGTTACGGCGTGGGAATGCTGCCTGGGAGCGCGGACGTCCCCGTCCGCATGCGGGCGAGACGCCCGCGATCCCGGATGATGCGTTCTCACGGATAACGAGTCCTGCAAGTTGTAAGGAGGTGTCATGAGCAAGAAGCCAAACGAGCAAGACCCGCTGCGCACAGCCGCCGTGGCGGCACCGAAACTCGCATCCTTGGCTGCGCTTGTGGCGGTGGTGGTAGGCGCTGTGGTGCTGGTCGGCTGGGCATTTGATATTGCCGTGCTGAAAAGCATTCTGCCGGGCTGGATTTCGATGAAGCCGAACACCGCTGTCTGCTTTATTCTGGCGGGCATCGCGCTGTGGTTGACTACCCGCCAATCCGCAATCCGCAATCCGCAATCCGCAATCCTGTTTTTCCGCCTCGCCCGATTTTGTGCCTTGCTGGTCGGTCTGATCGGCCTGCTGACGCTGGGCGAATATGTCTTCGGCTGGAACCTCGGCATCGACCAGTGGTTGATCCGCGAGCCGGTCGGCACGGTGAATACGTCGCATCCGGGGCGGATGACGGCGGAGACGGCCGTGGATTTTATTTTGCTGTCGGTGGCGTTGTGGCTCACCGGCGGTTCGCGCCAGACCCGCAAGAGCACACGCGCCCGCTGGAGCATAATCGCAGCGGTGATTAGCGGCCTGCTGGTGACCATCCTCGCGCTGGCGGTGATACTGTCCTATCTCACGCTTGGCCTGGGTGAATACGGGTGGTTTGGCTTCGCCATCATGGCGCTGCACACGGCCATCTTGTTCGCGATACTGGGTGTAGCCGTCATTGCAATTAACTGGCAACAGCAGGATGTCTTGCAATGGTCGCTCAGCAAATACACCACGGTGGCGTTTGCCTGTGGCATGGCACTGCTGGTGTTCGTCGGCCTCAACACCAGCCGCAGCCAATTCTGGATGAGCGAGACGAACCGCCAGATCGCGCACACCGAGAGAATGCTGGCCGATACCGACAATGTCCTGCTCGGAATTATCGATGCCCAAGTCCACAGCCGTGACTACCTCATCACCGGTGATGAACAGCATCTAAAGCACTATCTTTCGGCCAAAGCAGACAGCAACACGAAGCTGGACGAGCTGTACCAAACTGAATTTGCATCTGGCGAACCGGAACATCAACAGCATTTCACCCGGATCGAAGCGCAGGTCAAGGCGCAATTACAGTGGCTGCAACAAATTATTGATGCCAGACAAACCGGCATGAACGAGGCTACTCTCAGCAACATGCTCAATCATGGGGAAGACCTGTTGGATAACTTCCGTAGCACACTTGATCAGGCTGAAAGCGAGGATCGGCAGATCATCGAACAATTGAAACGGGAATCGAAAAGCGTGGCACGGTTCTCCTACATCAGCATCTTCATGGGCACGTTGGCCGGCCTGCTGATTTTCTTGGGCGTGATATTCAGGCTTAACTCTGCCATGAACGAGCGCAAGCGGTCGGAGAAAGCATTGCAGGAGAGCGAGGCGCGCTACGCCCTGACCATAGCCTCTGCCGAGTTGGCGACATGGGACTGGAACATAAAAACCGGCCACGACATTTTCAATGAACGCTGGGCCGAGATGCGCGGCTACCGGCTGGAGGAAATAGAGCCTCATGTCAGTTCGTGGGAAAAAGGCGTTAACCCCGATGATCTCTCCGCTATGAGCGCCACGCTGGAGGAGCATTTCAAAGGCCGCACCCCGTTTTTTAAAACTGAATATCGCGTTAGCACAAAATCGGGATCAATCATTTGGATATTGGATCGCGGCATGGTGCTCGAACGCGATGCCGATGGCAGTCCACTGCGTATGGCGGGTATCGAGATAGACATCACTGAACGCAAAAATTCGGAAAATAAATTAGCGGAAAGCGAGCGGCATTCCCGTGCGGTCACCGAGTCGGCCAACGATGCCATCATCAGTGCCGATAGCACCGGCAAGATAGTGGGCTGGAACCCCAGTGCAGAGCGGCTGTTCGGCTATACCGAGGCCGAGATTATCGGTCAACCCCTGACGGTGTTGATGCCGGAACGCTTCCGCAACCTGCATCGCGCAGGCCTGGCGAGGGTAGTGGCTGGCGGAACGCCGCATGTGATAGGTAAAACCGTAGAGCTTGCCGGGCTGCGCAAAGACGGCAGCGAGTTCCCGCTGGAGTTTTCGCTGGCGCAATGGCAAGCCGCCGAGGGTCAATTCTTCACCGCGATTATTCGCGACATCACGGAAAGAAAGCGTGCGGAGGATTCCTTGCGCAAGCTTTCGCTGGCGGTGGAACAGAGCCCCAATTCCATCGTTATCACCGACCTCGAGGCGAACATCGAGTGCGCCAACGCAGCCTTTGTCAAGGCAACCGGCTACAGCCTGGCAGAGGCTATCGGACAGAACCCGCGCCTGCTGCATTCCGGCAAGACGCCGAGGGCAACCTATGACGACCTGTGGGCGCACCTGACCCGAGGCGAGTTGTGGAAAGGCGAATTCATCAACCGGCGCAAGGACGGCAGCGAATACACTGAGTCAGTGCTGATCTCGCCGGTGCGCGGGGACGATGGACGTGTGACCAACTACCTGGCCATCAAGGAAGACATCACCGAGCACAAGCGGATCGAGTCTGATCTTGGGGTGAACCGGACCGAACTGGAAATGCAGAACGAAGAGTTGCGGCGGGCGCAGATTGCCCTGGAAGAATCCCGCGACCAATTTGTGGATCTTTATGAATTCTCCCCGGTCGGCTATCTCACCCTTAACCACGAGGAAATGATCGACAAAATAAATCTCACCGCTACCACGCTGCTCGGGGTGGAACGCAACAAACTACTGCACCACCGCTTCGTCCCGTTCGTTGCCACCGAGGACCGCGAGCGCTGGCATCGCCATTTTCTTAACGTGTTGCAACATGACGGGCAGCAGCGTTGCGAACTGGCGCTCAGGCGCAGCGACGATTCTGTCTGCCACGCTCAACTGGATTGCCTGCACATAAATGCCGGCGGCACGTCTTCGGTGCGCGTTGCCCTCACCGACATCACCGAGCGCAAACTGGGGGAAGCCAAACAGACAGAACAGATCGAGGAGTTGCGCCGCTGGCACGCGGCCACCTCAGACCGGGAGGGGCGCATCCTTGAACTTAAGCATGAAATAAACGAACTGCTGGGCCAGACCGGACAGCCACCGCGTTATCCGAGTGCGGAAACATAAATGCGGAACCAATCAATTGCAGATTTCGGAATGCGGATTGCGGAAAACCGATCAGCGTTCCAAATTCCGCAATCCGAAATCAGCATTCCGAAATTAACCAGGGAGGAATAGATCATGACCAAACTTACCAAGCCCAAGCCAGCAGCAAAATCCAAACCCGCAGCAGACACCAGACCGCAACTGCCCAAGGCGCCGACCGGCATTCAGGGTCTGGACGAAATCACCGAAGGCGGATTGCCCAAAGGCCGGCCGACGCTGGTGTGCGGCAATGCAGGCTGCGGCAAGACGCTGCTGGCGATGGAGTTTCTGGTGCGCGGCGCGACGCAGTTCGACGAGCCGGGCGTGTTTATGGCCTTCGAAGAAACCGCCCAGGACCTGACCCAGAACGTCGCCTCGCTCGGTTTCGACTTGAATGATCTGGTCGCGCGCAAAAAACTGCTGCTGGATTATGTGTACATCGAGCGCAGTGAAATCGAAGAGACCGGCGAATACGATCTGGAAGGCTTGTTCATTCGACTGGGGCTTGCCATTGATTCCATCGGCGCCAAGCGCGTGGTGCTGGACACCATCGAGTCGCTGTTCGCCGGACTGCCCAACCCGCTGATCCTGCGCGCCGAACTGCGCCGCCTGTTTCGCTGGCTGAAAGAAAAAGGCGTTACGGCCATCATCACCGGCGAACGCGGCGACGAGACGCTGACGCGGCAAGGGCTGGAAGAATATGTCTCCGACTGCGTGATCGTGCTCGACCATCGCGTAAAAGAGCAGGTCTCCTCGCGGCGGCTGCGCGTGATCAAGTATCGCGGCTCGATCCACGGCACCAACGAGTATCCGTTTCTGATTGACCAGGACGGATTTTCGGTGCTGCCGGTCACCTCGCTCGGCCTGCAGCACATTGCCTCCAGCGAACGCATCCCCACCGGCGTTGCGCGTCTCGACGCCATGCTGGGCGGGGCGGGCTATTACCGGGGCAGCAGCGTGCTGGTCTCCGGCACGGCGGGCACCGGCAAGAGCAGTCTCGCCGCGCTCTTTGTCGACGCCGCCTGCCGTCGCGGCGAGCGCGCCCTGTATTTGGCCTTCGAGGAATCTCCCAGCCAGATCATGCGCAACATGCGCTCCATCGGGATCGACCTGGAACCCTGGGTGCAGAAAGGCCTCCTGCAATTTCAGGCGAGCCGCCCCTCGCTTGTCGGCCTCGAAATGCACCTGACGAAAATCCACAAAATGATCAACGCCTTCAAACCGCAGGTCGTGATTGTGGATCCGTTGAACAGCTTCGTTGCCGGGGGCAACGAGATCGAAGTCAAATCCATGTTGATGCGGCTGGTGGATTACCTGAAATCGAATCAGATCACCGGCTTGTTCACCAGTTTAACTTCAAGCGGGGGCTCGCTTGAGCAAAGCGAAGTTGGTATTTCGTCCCTGATCGACACCTGGCTGTTGCTGCGCGACATCGAAAGCAGCGGCGAGCGCAATCGCGGTTTTTACGTCCTGAAGTCGCGCGGCATGGCGCACTCGAACCAGATACGCGAGTTCCTGCTCACCGATCACGGCGTGGAATTGCGCGATGTGTATGTCGGTGCGAGTGGCGTGCTGACCGGCTCGTTGCGGCTGACGCAAGAGGCGCAGGAGAAAGCCGCGCTGATGATACGCGATCAGGAAGTGGAGCTACGGCGCATCGAACTGGAACGCAAACGCGCGACGCTGGAAGCGCAGATCGCCGTGTTGCGCGCCGAGTTTGCGGTGCAAGAGATCGCGTCGGTGAAAATCATCGGGCAGGAAAAAGCGGAGAAAGCGCAACTGGTGCAAGGACGCGTGGACATGGGGCTGAGCCGCCAAGCGGACAAATGATTGCGGAACCAATCAATTGCGGATTTCGGAATGCGGATTGCGGAAAACCGATCAGCGTTCCAAATTCCGCATTCCACAATCTGCAACAGGTTTTGCTTTTCAATCTGTAATCCGAAATCCGAAATCCGCAATCAATTAAGAGGAGATAAAGATGAAGTCACATTTAACCCAACCCGCGCCGCTCAAGACCGCGCCAGCCGCGGCGACTCCCGCCGTGTGTCTGCTGCGCCTGTATGTTGCCGGGCAGACGCCCCGATCTCTGGCGGCGTTTGCCAACCTCAAGAAAATCTGCGAAGAACATCTGGCCGGGCGCTACGAAATCGAAGTGGTGGATCTGCTGGTCAATCCGCACCTGGCAGCCGGCGACCAGATACTGGCGATTCCGACGCTGGTGCGGAAACTGCCGGAACCGGTGCGCAAGATCATCGGCGATCTTTCCAACACCGAGCGCGTGCTGATCGGCCTGGATCTGCTGCCACGTGAATAGGGGAATACCATGCCCAAAAACAGCCTGATCGTTTCGACTGAAGCGTTTGAACAAGCGCTGGCCTGCCCGCCGGAACAGCACTATGTGTTGCGCCTGTATGTCACCGGGCTGTCACCGCAATCCCTGCGCGCCATCGCCAACGTGAAAGAAATCTGCGAGAAAAGCCTGCCAGGGCACTACGAGCTGGAGGTGGTTGACCTGAACCAGCAGCCGCAACTGGCGCAGGGCGAGCAGATCATCGCCGCACCGACTCTGATCAAGAGATTGCCGCTGCCGCTGCGCCGCATCATCGGCGACATGTCGAAGGCCGAGCGCGTGTTGGTGGGTCTGGATCTGCGGAAAGCAAGGTAATGGCAGACAAGTCCATAACCCAACAGCAACTTCTCGCCGAAAACGCAGAGTTGCGCGCGCGGCTGGACGAAGCCGAAGATACGTTGCGCGCCATTCGCAGCGGCGAGGTGGACGCGCTCATCGTCTCGGGTGTGGGTGGCGAACAGATATTTACGCTCAAGGGTGCCGATCAGTCTTATCGTGTGCTGATCGAGGAGATGAACGAAGGCGCGCTGACGCTGACGGCGGAGGGCGTGATTCTGTATGCCAACCGCAGTTTTGCCGGGATGCTCAGGATGCCGCTCGAAAAGGTGCTCGGTTCCTCGATCCACACCTGGATTGCGCCGGACAGCCAGACGATTCTTCAAGCGCTGCTGAGCAAAGGCGTAGCTGAAAAACGCCGCGATCAACTTGACCTTGCCGCCAGCGACGGCACACGGGTGCCGGTCTATCTTTCGGTGAACAACCTGCTCGCCGACGGGATGCCCGATTCATTCTGCCTGGTAGCAACCGACCTGACCGAGCAGAAACGCGGCGATGCAATCGTCGCCTCCGACAAGTTGACGCGGGAGTTGCTGGCCGTCGCCAACCAGACACGCCGCGAGCTGCTGAGTGTGGTCGAAGACCAAAGGCGGGCAGAGGAGTCGCTGCGCCAGCTCAACGCAGAGCTGGAAAACAAAGTGCTGGCGCGCACCGCCGACCTGGAGCAGGCCAACATGGACATTCTGCGCGACATGCGCAAGCTCAAGCAAACGGAAGATGCACTGCGGGTTAGCTCACTAAAATACCAGATGTTGTTCGATAGCTCGCGCGATGCCTTGATGACGTTAACGCCGCCATCGTGGAAGTTTACCGGGGCGAATCAGGCAACGTTGCAATTATTCGGCGCATCAAGCGTGGCAGAATTCACCGCGCTTGGTCCGTGGGACGTTTCGCCGGAGCGGCAGCCGGACGGACGCCCCTCAAGCGAGAAGGCGCAGGAAATGATTGCGACAGCCATGCGCGAAGGCTCATTCTTTTTTGAATGGGAACACCAGCACATCGGCGGCCAGCCGTTTGCCGCCGATGTGCTGCTGACCCGCATGAATTTGGGCGAAAACGTGTTCTTGCAGGCTACCGTGCGCGACATCTCTGAACAGGTGCGCATCAAGGCGGATTTGGAGCAGGCACGGCACGATGCTGAAGCGGCCAATCAGGCCAAGTCGGCTTTCCTCGCTTCCATGAGTCACGAGATTCGCACCCCGATGAACGGCGTGATCGGCATGATCGACGTGCTGCAGCAGAGCAGCCTCAAACCCGCGCAGGTGGAGATGGCCAATATCATTCACGACTCGGCGTATTCCTTGCTGGCCATCATCAACGACATTCTCGACTTCTCCAAGATCGAGGCCGGCAAGCTCCAGATTGACAGCCTGCCGATGTCTGTCGCCGAGGTGGTGGAGGGGGCATGCGAAACCATAGACCACATGGCCTTGAAGAAGAACGTGGAGCTGACGCTGTTCACCGACCCGGCCATCCCCGCACAAGTCATCGGCGATCCGGGGCGGTTGCGCCAGATACTGATCAATCTGGCGAACAACGCCATCAAGTTTTCCAGCGGGCAGGCGAGGCAGGGCAAGGTGTCGGTGCGCGCCGTGCTGGTCGAAAATAGTTCACATTCCATACCCGTTCGCCCTGAGCTTGTCGAAGGGCTGGATGGTTCGACAGGCTCACCACGAACGATTGATGGAGGTTTGGAACCGGTCACTCTGGAGTTTCGCGTGACCGACAACGGCATCGGCATGGATGAAGCAACCCAGGCGCGGCTGTTCACCGCCTTTACCCAGGCTGACTCATCCACTACCCGGATTTACGGCGGCACCGGGCTGGGGCTGGCCATCTCGGGCCAGTTGGCAAATATCATGGGCGGCGCAATTACCGTGCACAGCGAACCGGGCAAAGGCTCGCTGTTCAGCGTGCGCCTGTCGTTTGCGCTGCCGACGGAAAAGCCCGATGCCGACGCGGCATCATCTCTGGTCGCAGGGCTGTCCTGTCTGGTGGTGGGGGACGCGGAGAGTCTGGCCGATGATCTCGCCGCCTATCTGGTACATGCTGGAGCAATGGTCGAGCGGTCACCGGATATTGCTGCCGCACATCTACGGATCGCCAGCCATCCACCCGGTCTGTGCATCGTGGTCATCGACACCGCAGCCGCCAACCCGCAACTGGCCACGTCGCTACTGGATGGCCTGCGCGCCGCAGCCCGCGCCCGGCCAAACCTGGATGTCCGCTTTGTCGCCATCGGGCGTGGGCAGCGCCGGGAGCCGCGTTTGGAGGACGCCGATCTGGTGGTGGTGGATGGCAATGCACTTGCCCGCAAGGCTCTGCTGACGGCGGTGGCGATTGCGGCCGGCCGGGCTAAACAGCCTGACCGGGAAGCCCTGCCCGATATGGTAGGGGCACGGCGCGCCGTGCCTCTGTCCCGCGAGGAGGTGCGCCGGCAGGGCCGCCTGATTCTGGTCGCCGAAGACAACGAGATCAACCAGAAAGTCATTCTGCAACAGCTCGCGCTGCTCGGGCAAACTGCCGACATCGCCAACAATGGCCGCGAGGCGCTGGAGCTTTGGCAAAGCGGCGATTACGCCGTGCTGCTCGCCGACCTGCACATGCCTGAGATGGACGGCTACGAGCTGACCGCCGCGATCCGCGCCGCCGAAACCGGCAAGGCTCGCAAGCCGATCATCGCCTTCACCGCCAATGCGCTCAAGGGCGAAGTCGAGCACTGCCTCGCCATTGGTATGGATGATTACCTGAGCAAGCCGGTGCAACTGGTCAACCTGAAAGCGATGCTGGAAAAATGGCTGCCGGTTGCTGCGACGGCGGGTAATGCGGGTGAGCAGCCCCGTAGCCCGCATGATAATGCGGGGCATGTTCCCGGATTTCATCCGGGCTACATTGCTGCCGCACCCGTACCGGTGGACGTGAATGTGCTCAAGAAACTGGTGGGCGACGATGAGGAAATCATCCGCGATTTTCTGCACGACTTCCGCCTCAGCGCAGAAAAAATAGCAGTCGAGCTGCGCACGGCCTGCGCGGCAGGTCAGGCAGCAGCTGCCGGTGCGCTGGCGCACAAGCTCAAATCCTCGGCCCGCTCGGTGGGCGCGCTGGCGCTGGGCGAGCTATGCGCCGCAATGGAACAGGCGGGCAAGGCGGGCGATATGAAAGCACTGGCGGTGCTATTGCCCGGGTTCGAGCAGGAACTGGCAAGCGTGGAAGGTTTTCTTGAGGGGTATTGAAATGCGTATTCGGCCTGCCATCGTGAATGCCATCGTGAATGTTTGACCAGCCATAACCAATGACTTGGCTGTCGTTTTTGGACAGCCTGGTCAGATGGCTAGTTGTTTTACCAGTTCAATCAGCATACAATCTCCCAAAATGGGAGGTTTGGTTATGTGGGTGATTGCCAAGAGTACGTTGGTTAAATTTTGGAGTCAGCCGGAATATGCGGACTCGAAAGGAGCCTTGCAAAGCTGGTTTGACGAAGCCATCAAGGCGAACTGGAAGACACCGCAGGGCATAAAAGAGCAGTACCGGAGCGCGAGCATCTGCAACAACAACCGCGTGGTGTTCAATATCGCCGGGAACAAGTACCGATTGGTTGTGGAAATGCAATATCGAGCAGGGATTGTGTGGGTGAAATTCGCTGGAACCCATGCGCAGTATGACAAAATCAACGTGGAGACAGTCAATGAATATTAAGCCAATTCGAAACGATGACGACTTGCGCGCCGCGTTCAAGCGGCTGGAGAAGGTGTTCCATGCGCAAGATGGAACACCCGAGGCAGACGAGATGGAGATACTTGTGACGCTCATCGAAGCGTACGAACACAAGCATTTCCCGATAGGCGTGGTTGATCCGGTCGAGGCAATTAAATTCAGAATGGAGCAGCAGGGACTCACCCAAAAAGACCTTGAGCCATTTATCGGTTCAAGCGGCAGAGTTTCCGAAGTGTTAAACCACAAGCGGCGGCTAAGCCTGAAAATGGTGAAACAGCTACACGACGGGCTGCACATCCCATACGAAAGTCTTTTGGCCGCAGCCTAGTTTACAACCTACCTCAGCACGGCCTAAGCCGGACAAGCCGGAACCAAAAATGGGGAGATGTCTTCCCGTAGGTTGGGCAAAGCGTAGCGTGCCCAACGAATGAAAATGCCGTTGTTAATGTTGGGCACGCTACGCTTTGCCCAACCTACGCAATGATTGTTCGACCCATTGTCAATGTTCAATAAACACAAGATTCTTGTCATGGTTTGAGATCATTTTGATAAGAGACTAACAAGGAGGTTATCGTTATGACGAACAATTCCGCAATCAAAATCCTGATCCTCGATGACGAGCCGTTCATGCACAAGCTGCTTGCCCGCATGTTGGCGACGCTTGGCTATACCTCGGTTGCCACCTGCGACAACGGACACATTGCGCTGGAGATGATCGATAGTCCGGACAACTCTCCCAATCTGATTCTGCTGGATATCAATATGCCGGAAATGGACGGGCTTGAATTCGTGCGCCATCTGGTCGAGCGGCACTATCTCGGCAGCCTGATCCTGGTCAGCGGCGAGGATGAGCGCATGCAGCAGGCCGCCGAGAAACTGGCCATGGCGCATAAAATCACCGTGCTGGGGCATCTGCATAAACCCGCCTCAGCGCAAGGCCTGGCGGAGCTGATCGGGAAATGGGCCGCGCCATCCCAGAACCAGCCGCGTGCGGAGAGGAAGGTTTACGGCGCAGACGAGTTGCGCGCGGCGATCGCCAATGGCGAGCTGGTCAATTATTATCAGCCCAAGGTGAGGACGGCTACCGGTCACGTGATGGGCGTGGAGACGCTGGTGCGCTGGCATCATCCTCAGGATGGCATGGTGTTCCCCGACCAGTTCATCGGCGTGGCCGAAGTGCACGGCCTGATCGACGACCTGACCTGGGTGGTGCTGACCAATGCGCTGATACAAGCCAGGCTCTGGCAGGATGCGGGACTGACGTTGATGGTAGCCGTCAACCTGTCGGTGGATAACCTGAACTCGCTGGATTTTTCGGATTTGGTTGCCGGGCTTGCGGCCTTGGCAGGCGTGCCGCCGCAGATGATGGAACTGGAAGTGACGGAAACCCGCCTGATGGAAGACTTGCGTACTCCGCTTGAGATACTGGCCCGGCTGCGCCTGAAGCGCTTCCGGCTTTCAATCGATGATTTCGGCACCGGCAATTCTTCCTTGGCGCAGTTGCGCGACCTGCCCTTTGATGAACTCAAGATCGACCAGAGTTTCGTGCACGGCGCTTGCGGCAACGACAAGCTGCTGGCGATGTTTGATTCCAGTCTCGGCCTGGCAAGGCAGCTTGAGATGGAGGTGGTGGCGGAAGGGGTCGAAGACCAGGCCGATTGGGATTTTGTGCGCCAAAGGGGTTGCGATATTGCCCAGGGTTATTTCGTCGCCAGGCCGATGCCCGCTGCCGATTTGCCGGCATGGATACAGTCTTGGCAAAGGGTTTTTGCTGCCTCCATATAGATGGATTTAGTGTTGCAGAAGATATTTATTCTGCCAGGGTGAAAATAGGTTTAGGCTTGCAAAATAGTCTATTACCAGATCAAATGATCTCAAATTATGCCAAGAATTTTGTGTTTATTTTGTATTGTCAATAGGTTAAATGATTGTGAATGTTGTCAGTTTTCTCGGATTCAATAGCGCCCGTAGAATACAAGGGTGGGCTACGCCCACCATGTCGGGCATAGCCCGACCTACAATTTGGTTCCGGCTCGTCCGGCTTAGGTACTCACAATACGGAATTGTCAGAATGGGTCGAGCACAAGGACTGCCACTACAAGTTAATTCGGTTGATTTTGTGGTCCCATACGCACTCACACGCTCAAGTTTTCTATATAAGGATTCGTCGTGGTTATCAAGAAGAGCAAGGCCCCAAAAAGTAAAACCGTAACTCCGGACCAACCCGCCGCCCCGGAAGTCCAGAAATCTCAGGAAACCCCGGAAGCACACACCACTGGCTTCCCCATCGTCGGCATCGGCGCTTCCGCCGGCGGGTTGGAGGCCAGCGAGCAATTCTTCCGCAAGGTGCTACCCGACAGCGGCATGGCCTTTGTGCTGGTGTCGCATCTCGATCCGGGCCACGCCAGCATTCTCACCGAAATCCTGCAGCGTACCACCACCATGCCGGTGGTCGAGGCGCAGGATCAGATGAAGGTGGCGCCCAACAGCGTGTATGTGATCCCGCCCAACCGCGACATGGCGATTTTCCACGGCGCGCTGCAACTGAGCGTGCCGGAGCAACCGCGCGGGCAGCGCATGCCGATCGATGCCTTCCTGCGTTCCCTGGCCGAGGATCAGGGCGAACGGGCTGTCGGCATCATCCTCTCCGGCACCGGCACCGACGGCACGCTGGGGCTGCGCGCGATACTCGGCGCGGGCGGCGTCTCGCTGGTGCAGGAACCGGCCACGGCGAAATACGACGGCATGCCGAACAGCGCCATCAACGCCGGCTACGCCACCCATGTCCTGCCGGTGGAGAAAATGCCGGAAGCGTTGCTGTCCGGCATACGCGCCCTGAACCAGCCGCCGACAGCGCCCGTAGCCGTAACCGGCGGGCTGAACCGCATCCTGATGCAGTTGCGCAGCGCCACCGGCCACGATTTCACCCAATACAAGAAGAGCACCATTGGCCGCCGCATCGAGCGGCGCATGGCGATGCACGACATCGGGGACAGGGAGGTGTACGCGCGCTACCTCAGGGAACATCCGGCCGAGGCGCAGGCGCTGTTCAAGGAACTGCTGATCAACGTCACCAATTTTTTTCGCGACCCGGAAGCCTTCGACGCGCTGAAGCAGGACATCCTGCCGCAACTGTTCGCGGACAAGCCGGAAGACTATGTGTTCCGCGTCTGGGTGGCGGGCTGCGCCACCGGCGAGGAGGCGTATTCCATCGCGATCCTGCTGCGCGAATTCATGGACGAGACGCATCAGGAATTCAAGGTGCTGCTCTACGCCACCGACCTCGACGATGACGCCATCGCCGTGGCGCGCGCCGGTACCTACACGCCCAACATCGCCCAGGATGTCCATCCGGAGCGGCTGCGCCGCTTCTTCATTAAGGACGATGCGGGCTACCGGGTGAAGAAAAACATCCGCGAGATGGTGGTGTTCGCGATCCAGAACGTCATCAAGGATCCGCCCTTCACCCGGCTCGACCTGCTCAGTTGCCGCAACCTGATGATCTATCTCGAGCCGGAAATCCAGAACCGCCTGATCCCGGCTTTTCATTACGCGCTGAAACCGGGCGGCGTGCTGTTTCTCTCCCCCTCGGAAGGCATTGCCAGCCACCCGGAGTTGTTCGCGCCGCTCAACCGCAAATGGAAGTTCTACCGGGCCGTTGGCAGCATGACTTCCACCCGCGCGGTGATGGACGGAGGGCTGGTATGGACCAAAAACGCCAACGCGAAAGAGGCGGATGACGTGGTGAAAAAGACCAGGGAAATCAATTTTGCCGAACTGACCAAACGGGCGCTGCTGCAGTCCTTCGCGCCCGCCTCGGTGGTGACGGACGTGAAGGGTAACCTCCTCTACGTGCATGGCGACACCGGTAAATATCTGCGCCCGGCGCCCGGGCAGGCGACGCTCAACGTGATCGAGATGGCGCGCGAGGGGCTGCAACTGGAATTGCGCGCCGTGCTGCTTCTCGCCGCCGCCGGTTCAGAAGCAGCCGGATCGGAATTTGCCGATAAGAGCGCGGCATTCCAGAGCCGTGAAGTATCGGTCAAGACCAACGGCCATTTCCAGCTGGTGAATCTCAACGTGCGTCCGCTGCCCACCCCGGACAGCGATGAAAAATTACTGCTGGTGAGTTTTCAGGACGTGGCACAGCCCATGTCTGAAAAATTGCCACCCGGCCTGGCCGGGCATGGATATCCCGGACATGGCAAACCGGGACACGGCAAAGGCGCGCCGGGGGCAGGTGAGCGGCAGCGCGCGGAAGAACTGGAGCGCGAGCTGGCCTACACCAAGGAGAATCTGCAAGCCACCATCGAGGAGCAGCAGGCCTCCAATGAGGAATTGAAGTCCACCAACGAAGAACTGCAATCCACCAACGAGGAACTCCAATCCACCAATGAAGAGCTGGAGACCTCCAAGGAAGAACTGCAATCCGTCAACGAGGAACTGGTCACGGTGAATGCCGAATTGCAGGCCAAGATCGAGCAGCTGGCCGGGATGCAGAACGACATGAAGAACCTGCTCGACAACGTCAATGTCGGCACCATTTTCCTCGACGAACATCTGGCTATCCGCCGCTACACCCGCGACGCGGCGCGGGTCTATCGCCTGGTCGCCACCGATGTGGGCAGGCCATTGAGCGACATCAA
>Ga0209343_10004878_pt1 | contig 16477 bp, 10 predicted proteins | sample RifCSPlowO2_02_FD_184026 | JGI IMG/M metagenome (GOLD analysis project Ga0209343, IMG submission 184026) | Groundwater microbial communities from Rifle, Colorado - Rifle CSP2_plank lowO2_0.2 (SPAdes) (version 2) | ecosystem: Environmental > Aquatic > Deep subsurface > Groundwater | place... | reverse complement strand
GACGATACGCGCATCGCTCTTGTGGCTGGGGATGGTGTCGCCATAGATACGCTTGGCTTCCTCGGCGAACCACTCGATAAAGCTGGCGGCGTAGAGGATCTCGCCCTTGGCTTCGCTGAGGGGTTTGCCCTGTTCCAGGGTGAGGATCTCGGCCAGGGCGTCGGCGTTTTCCAGCATCAGCGCATGCCAGCGCTTGAGGATAGTGCTGCGCTCCTTGGCGGTGCGTGCGCGCCAGGCCGGCCAGGCCGCGGTCGCGGCGGCAATCGCGCGCTGGGTTTCCGCGGCGCCCAAGTTCGGCACCCGGCCGATGCTGGTGCCATTGGCCGGGTTAAAGATTTCCTGGGTGGTTGCGTCCTGGGCGTCACACCATTGGCCGTCGATGAAGGCCTGTTGGCGGAACAGTTGCGCGGCAGCTGGGGTCATGGTGGCTCCGGGGAAGAAAAAAGGGCCGCCGCCAAGGCACATGGCAGGCGGCCCAAAAAAGTCTGTTTGGCGCTGGGACTCAGGCAATAGCGGGCAGGGCGCCCAGCTTGCCGCGGTGGTAGACCATCGGCGTCATTTCGGTCTCGGGAAGAATCAGGTTCTTCACCGCACCGACGATGATCGCGTGATCGCCGCCGTCGTACTCGCGCCACAGTTCGCACTCGATGATCGCCGTGGCCTTGCTCAGCAGCGGGTTGCCGCGCTCGCTGAGGTGCCAGTCGATGCCCTTGGCCTTGTCCTTGCCCTTGCCGGCAAAGGCGTAGGCTTCGGCCGTCTGGTCGGCAGACAGCAGGTGGATGGCGAACTGCTTGCTGGCGCAGAGCAGCGGGTAGGAGTCCGAGGCATAGTTGGGGCAGAACAGCACCAGGGCCGGGTCAATCGACAGGGCGCTGAAGGCGCTGGCGGTGATGCCGACTATGCCGCCGTTTTCGTCGAGGCAGGTGACCACCGTGACCCCTGAGGGAAACGAGCCCATCACCTCTTTGTAAATGCCTGGTTCGATCATTTTTGCTACCTCTGCAAGTCTCGTGGTGAACGTCTCAACGCATCACGAAGGGGTCGGCCATCGGCGCCTGGGACAGATTGATCCACACGGTTTTCTGTTCGGTGTAGGCGAGCACCGAGTCGATGCCGCTCTCGCGCCCGTAGCCGCTGTTCTTGAAGCCGCCGATAGGCGCCATGGCCGAGACGGCGCGGTAGGTGTTGACCCAGATGATGCCCGAGCGCACATCGCGGGCCAGGCGGTGGGCGCGGCCGAGATCGCGGGTCCAGATGCCGGCGGCGAGGCCGAACTGCGAGTCGTTGGCCATGGCCAGGGCTTCGGCTTCATCCTTGAAGCGGATCACCGAGGCAACCGGGCCGAAGACTTCTTCCTGCATGATTTTCATCGAGTTGCTGTCGCACTCGAACAGGGTCGGCTCGTAGTACCAGCCGTTGCCGTCGATCTGTGGGCGCTTGCCGCCCAGGCGCAGTTTCGCCCCTTCGGCCAGGGCGTCGGCGACCAGGCCTTCGACCACGGCCAGTTGCTGCGCGGTGGCCATGGGGCCCATCTCGCTGCTGTCATCCTGCGGGTTGCCGATACGGATGCGCTTGGCCCGTTCGACCAGGCGCTCGACGAACTCGTCGTAGATCTCGTCCTGCACCAGCAGGCGCGAGCCGGAGACGCAACTCTGCCCCGATGCGGCATAGATGCCGGCGATCGCGCCGTTGATCGCGCTGTCTAGGTCGGCGTCGGCGAAGATGATGTTCGGCGACTTGCCGCCCAGCTCCAGCGACAGCTTGGCGAAGTTCTCGGCGCTGCTGCGCACCACGTGGCGAGCGGTGGCGGCGCCGCCGGTGAAGGCGATCTTGCGCACCAGCGGGTGACGGGTCAGGGCGGCGCCGGTACTGGCGCCGTAACCAGTGATCACGTTGACCACGCCCGGTGGAATGCCAGCCTCCAGGGTCAGGCGAGCCAGTTCGAGAATGGTCGCCGAGGCGTGTTCGGAAGGCTTGATGACCATGCAGTTGCCGGCGGCCAAAGCGGGTGCCAGCTTGATCGCGGTGAGGTACAGCGGGCTGTTCCAGGGAATGATCGCCGCCACCACGCCGAGCGGCTCATGCAGGGTGTAGCCGAACATGTCGCTCTTATCCAGCGGCAGGGTGCCACCCTCGAGTTTGTCGGCCAGCCCGGCGGTGTAATAGAAGAACTCCGGCAGGTAGCTGACCTGGCCACGGGTTTCGCGGATCAGCTTGCCGTTGTCGCGGCTCTCCAGTTGCGCCAGCTGTTCCTTGTTCTCGGCAATCAGGTCACCCAGACGGCGCAGCAGCTTGCCCCGTGCGGTGGCGCTCAGGTTGCGCCAGGCCGGGCTTTCGAAGGCCTGCTGCGCCGCCTGGACCGCGCGCTCCACGTCGGCTTCGTCGGCATCGGGCAGTTCCGCCCACGGCTCGGCGAGGGCCGGGTTGAGGCTTTGGAAGGTCTTCCCGGACCGGGCATCGACCCACTGGCCGTCGATGCACATCTGAAAACGGGTGAGTGTCATGCAACGATCCCCTGTGTTGGGTTCTGTGAGGTCTGGGTCTGCTGGAGGAAGTCGAGCAGCACCTGGTTGACCAGGCGCGGCGACTCCACCGGCATCATATGGCGCTGTTCCGCGAGTACGGCAACTTGTGCGCCGGGAATCCGTGCGGCCAGTTCTCTGGCCATCTGCGGGGTCGAACCCGGGTCCAGCTCGCCGGTGGCGATCAGCGTTGGCGCGTGGATGCTGCCCAGTTGATCCGCCTGGTACATGTCCTGGGTGGCGAACAGTTCATAAGTGGTCAAATAGCCTTGCGGATCGTTGCTGGCCAGGGTCTGGCGCAGCGCGGCTATCTGCGCAGGGTTGGCGGCCTGGTATTCGCGGCTGAACCAGCGCGACAGGGCGGCGTCGGCGTTGGCATTGGGGCCGTACTGGGCGACTTGGCGAGTGCGCTCGATCACCCCGGCACTCTGTTCGGGATTGCGGTTGAACACGCTGTTGAGCACGACCAGGCCTTGCAGGTGCTGGGGGTAGCGCAGGGCGAATGCCCGCGCCACCAGGCCACCCATCGAGAAGCCGATGATGGCGGCCTGCGGCAGTTGCAGGTGGTCGAGCAGTTCGCGCAACTGCTCGGCATAGCCGAGCAAGTCAGTGCCCGGCGCCGGGCGCTGACTGGCGCCGTGGCCGAGCATGTCATAGGCAATGACCCGGTAGTGCGGCGCAAGACCGACGATCTGGCCGCCCCACATCTCTTTGTTCAGGCCGACGCCGTGGATCAGGACCACGGGCTGGCCCTGACCGGTCGCCAGGTAGCTGGTACCGGCGGGGGTGCGTTCAGCGGTAAATAGCATCATGGCTTGCTCCTGCACTGACCCGGGGTTACTGCGCTTGCTCGGCGGCCAGTTCTTCCAGGTCGATGTAGCGATTGCCGATGCGCGGATGCAGGCGGCCACCGTTAGCGGCGCCCAGGACCACGATGATTTCGTCGGCACGCGGAGCGTCTTCGATCTGCATTTCCAGGGTGATGTAGTGCGAGCGCAGGCCCTCGTCATCCTTGTGCATCATCGGGATCTGGATCGAGGTGCCTGGGCCGCCGCGCTTGTTGGTGAAGCTCAGGTAGCTCTTGGCGTCCACCGCCTGACGGTAGTGGTTGCCGAAACGCAGGGTGTGGATCACGGCCGAGGCGTGTTCGATCTCGCCGTCGGCGCCGACTACAGCGGCCTTGCCATAGGCTTCGATCCGCTCGGCACCGCCAATGCTGTCGAGCAGGCGCTTGACCATCAGCGCGCCCAGCTCGGAGCAGTTGGCCTTGATTTCCGGCTTCAGGTCTTCGACGAAGCCCCGGCCAAGCCAGGGGTTCTTCATGACGACGGCAAGGCCCACCATGGTCACGGGCTTGTCCGTTGCCTTGCCACCTTCGATGAAGGTTTCTTCTGCGTAGCTGACGATCTTGCGAATTTCGAAACTCATGAGGCTCTCCTGGATAGATGAGGCGGTGTGAGGCGCAGTGCGCTGATTTGGTAACATGGTATACCATAATACGATAGTTACAAGTCAAGCGTTCGGGTAGTGCAGTTGGTCGGCTTGCGCCCCCGGGGTTATTGGCCCGAGCCGGTTGTGCCAATAGCCGACGAGCAGGCTTTGCTTTCGATTTTAGGTTTATGGTATACCGTAATACAAGCGAACGCTTCTGCTCACTTCTAGCGGCTGTGGCTGGCTGCAGATCCGGCTTGGCTGCTCACGACTCGAGTCGTTGGCCGTCACTAGTGGCCGGCAGGAGCGGGATTCCCGGTGTTCGCGATAAGCACTTAGCTGTGTCCCATACAAAAATAAGGAGGAGGGCGCTCGTGAGCGAACATCCTATGCAAGGCCCCCATCGCCTGTTTGCAGGCGTAAACCCGACCATGGCCATCTCATCCCTGGCGATGGTGCTGGTCTTCGTGCTGTTCACGGTGACCTACGGTGAGTTGGCCAATAGTCTCTACACCGGCATCAAACAGTGGATCGAGAGTTCCCTGGGCTGGTATTACGTTGCCGTGGTCAGCATCGTGCTGTTCTTCACCTTCTGGGTCGGCCTGAGCCGTTTCGGCAATTTGCGTCTGGGGCGCGACGATGAGCGTCCGGAGTTCAGCAATTTCTCCTGGTTCGCCATGCTGTTCAGCGCCGCGGTCGGCACCGGTCTGCTGTTCTGGAGCATCGCCGAACCGCTGATGCACATGCAGGGCAACCCCTTCATGGACATGGCCGGCGTCGCCGCCAACACCCCGGAAGCGGCGCAGATCGCCCTGCGCGTGACAATGTTTCACTGGGGGCTGCACGGCTGGTGCATCTACATCATTGTCGGCCTGATCCTGGCCTACTTCACCTACCGGCGCGGCCTGCCGCTGACCGTTCGCTCGGCGCTGTATCCGCTGATCGGTGAGCGCATCTACGGCCCGATCGGCCATGCGGTCGACCTGCTGGCGATCTTTAGCACCCTGTTCGGCACCGCGACCACCTTGGGGTTGGGCGTAGCGCAGATGAATGCCGGGCTGAACTACATGTTCGGCCTCGAGATATCCACCACCAACCAGCTGATCCTGATCTCCGCAACCGCGGTGGTAGCGACCCTGTCGGCGGTCTCCGGGGTGCGCAAGGGTATTCTCTGGCTCAGCGAATGGAACATCCGCCTGAGCAGCATCCTCTTTCTGTTCCTCCTGCTGGCCGGGCCGACCGTGTTCCTCCTCGGTCTCTACGCCACCAGCCTTGGCGACTACATCGCCAACTTCATCCCCATGGGCATGTGGACCGACTCCGACCCCGAGCGGCAGTGGCAGGGCTGGTGGACCATCTTCTATTGGGGCTGGTGGTTGTCCTGGGGCCCGTTCGTCGGCATGTTCATCGCCCGTATCTCGCGCGGTCGCACCGTGCGCCAGGTGGTGCTGGGCGGCATGCTCGCCTCGACCCTCGGTGCCTTCCTGTGGATCGTGATCATGGGCGGTACCGGTATGCACCTGCAGCTATCCGGTGCCATCGACCTGAGCGCCGTGGCCAACTCTGACGTGACCATGGTGTTGTACAAGACCATCGAAGGCCTGAATGTGTCCTGGGCCACCATGGCCATGGCCGGCCTGGCGACCCTGATGATCGTCAGCTGGTTCGTCACCTCGGCCGACTCGGCGACTCTGGTGATCTGTACCATTCTGTCTATGGGCGATCAGAACCCGCCGCAACGCTTCCGCATCATCTGGGGCCTGGGGTTGGGCGCGTTGGCCGGTGTGCTGCTGCTGGCTGGCGGTCTGCAGGGGTTGCAGGCGGCCACTATCGCCGCGGCATTGCCGTTCTCCGTGGTGCTGCTGGTGATCTGCTACAGCCTGGTGAAGGCACTGCATCAGGAAGAGGACGAGGCAGAGACAAACCCACAGGCCTTTGGTCTCGACGCCGCTGCGGGGAAAGTGCAGCAGCGTAGTTGGTGACGAGCGATTTGCCGCACCAGGAAGCCCCGCAATGCGGGGCTTCTTTGTTTGAGCCTGGGCCTGGTTGCCGTGAGTCCCCCCGACCCCGTTCGCGGTTAGTTCCCCCGCTAATAGGTTTTCGCAAAAACTCCAGAGTTTTCTGCAAGAAGTTGTCATGGCTATGCCACTAAATTCCACCATCCACTGTTAATCGTGTGGGTTCGCCGTGCGTGGGTAGTCATACCGGTGCATCTGGGCTAGACCCATAGCAGCAGTTCCTACAACAACAGTCTCCATAAGAGGATGGGCGTGATGTTTAAAGCCAGTCACGTCTTGCAGGACGAGTTCCTTAATCGGATCTCTGCCGCCAAGGCCGCCGATTTTTTCCCTGTCATCAGCGCCAACTACAGCGTTGACGAGGCAGCCTATCTCACTGAGCTCCTTGAGCTCGCCGACCCCGGTGAGGCCGGCATCGAGGCTATCCGCCAGGGTGCCCGTAGCCTGATTCAGGACGTACGCAGCCGGGACAATGCCGTCGATACCCTCGACGCACTGCTGCGCCAGTACAGCCTCGATACCCAGGAAGGGCTGATGCTCATGTGCCTGGCCGAGGCTCTGCTGCGCGTGCCGGACGCCGCCACCGCGGATGCGCTGATCCGCGACAAGCTGAGCGCCGCCGAGTGGGAACGCCACCTCGGCCAGAGCGACAATGTGCTGGTCAACTTCGCCGCCTGGGGCCTGGTCATGACCGGCAAGGTGGTCGACCCGCAAGGCACCGATGGCCGCCCGAAAAACGTCCTCGGCAAGCTGATCAAGCGTTCCGGCGAGCCGGTGATCCGCGCGGCGATGAACCAGGCGATGAAGATGATGGGCAAGCAGTTCGTGCTTGGTCGCAACATCGCCGAGGCGCTGAAGAACGGTCGTTCGGAGCGCGAAAAAGGCTACACCTATTCCTTCGACATGCTCGGCGAGGCGGCCTTGACTGCCGAAGACGCCGAGAAGTACATGGCCGATTACCGCAAGGCCATCGACACCGTGGGGGCCGAGGCGCAGGTCGGTCCGGGGCCCAAGCCGTCGATCTCGATCAAGTTGTCGGCCCTGCATCCGCGCTACGAAGTGGCCCAGCGCGAGCGCGTGCTGACCGAGCTGTTCGCCAATGTGCTGGAGCTGGCCGTGCGGGCGCGCAAGCTGGGCGTCGGCATCTCGGTGGATGCCGAGGAAGCCGACCGCCTGGAACTGTCGCTGGAACTCTACGAGAAGTTGATGCGCGACCCGGCCATTGCCGGCTGGGGCGAATTCGGTCTGGTGGTGCAGGCCTACTCCAAGCGCTGTCTGCCGGTGCTGGTGTGGCTGTGCCTGCTGGGCAAGGAACTCGGCGCGAAGATGCCGCTGCGTCTGGTCAAGGGCGCCTACTGGGACACCGAGATCAAGCAGTGCCAGGTCCAGGGCCTGGACGGCTACCCGGTGTTCACCCGCAAGGAAGGCACCGATACCTCCTACCTGGCGTGCGCCCGGTTCCTGCTGTCGGAGTTCACCCGTGGGGTGATCTACCCGCAGTTCGCCAGCCACAACGCCCACACCGTCAGCTGCATCCTGGCGATGGCCGCCGAGCACAGCGAAGCGCGCGAGTTCGAATTCCAGCGCCTGCACGGCATGGGTGACGCGCTGTACGACACCGTCCTGGAGAAGCATGGCAAGACCGTGCGCATCTATGCACCAGTCGGCGCGCACAAGGATCTGCTGCCGTACCTGGTCCGCCGCCTGCTGGAAAACGGCGCGAATTCCTCGTTCGTCCACCAGTTGGTCGACCCGAGCACGCCGATCGAGTCACTGCTCGATCACCCGGTGACGCAACTGCGCAAGTTCAAAACCCTCGGTAATGACAAAATCCCCCTTCCGCCTGCTCTGTTCGGTGCCGCGCGGAAAAACTCCCAAGGCCTCAACATGAACATCCAGCACTCTCTCGCTGAGCTTGAACTCGCCTACAAACCGCACCTCAACCGTCAATGGCATGCCACACCGGTGATCAACGGGCAGACGCTGCCTGGCGCCGTGCAGGAAGTGCACTGCCCCTATGAGCTGAGCAAGCTGGTCGGCACCGCCCAGTTCGCCAGCGCCGCCCAGGCTGCTCAGGCGCTGGACGGGTTGAGCGCCGCCTGGCCGCGCTGGAACGCCACCGCCATCGACAGCCGCGCGAGCATCCTCGAGCGCCTGGCCGATCTGCTCGAGAGCAACCGCGGCGAGTTGATGGCGCTGTGCACCCTGGAAGCCGGCAAGTCCATGCAGGACGGCATCGACGAAGTGCGCGAGGCCGTGGATTTCTGCCGTTACTACGCCCAGCAGGCGCGTCTGCGTCTGGGCCGCGAAGAGCTGAAAGGCCCGACCGGCGAGCGCAACGAACTGTTCCATGAAGGCCGTGGCATCTTCGTTTGCGTCAGCCCGTGGAACTTCCCGCTGGCCATCTACCTCGGTCAGATCGCCGCCGCCCTGGTGTCCGGCAACTGCGTGCTGGCCAAGCCGGCCGAGCAGACCAGCCTGATCGCCGCCCGTGCCCTGGAGCTGATGTTCGAGGCCGGACTGCCGGCGGATGTGATCGCCTTCCTGCCGGGCGACGGCGCCACCCTCGGTGGCGTGTTCTGCCGCGATGCCCGGGTTGCTGGGGTGTGCTTCACCGGTTCCACCGACACGGCGCGGATCATCAACCGCCAACTGGCCGAGAAGGCCGGCCCGATCGCCGCGCTGATCGCCGAGACCGGCGGGCAGAACGCGATGATCGTCGACTCCACCGCGCTGCCGGAACAGGTAGTGAAAGATGCCGTGCAGTCGGCCTTTACCAGCGCCGGCCAGCGTTGCTCGGCCCTGCGCGTGCTCTATGTGCAGGCCGACATCGCCGAGCGCGTGCTCGATTTGCTCAAGGGCGCCATGGCCGAACTGAAAGTCGGTCCGACCCACCAGCGCGATAGCGACGTCGGCCCGGTGATCGATGCCGAGGCGCGCGAAGGCTTGCTGGCGCACATCGCCCAGCTCAAGGGCGAGGGCAAGCTGATTGCCGAAACGCCGCTGCCGGCTGGTTTGAACGGTCACTTCGTCGCCCCGGTGGCATTCGAGATCGGCGGCATCGCCGAGCTGAAGAAGGAAAATTTCGGCCCCATCCTGCACATCGTGCGTTACCAGGCCAGCGAACTGGAGCAGGTGGTCGCCGCGATCAACGGCACCGGTTACGGCCTGACCCTCGGCGTGCATACCCGCAACGAGGAAACCGCCGAGCGCATCGAGGCCATGGCGCGGGTCGGCAACCTCTACGTCAATCGCAACCAGATCGGTGCCGTGGTGGGTGTGCAGCCGTTCGGCGGTTGCGGCCTGTCCGGCACCGGGCCGAAGGCCGGCGGCCCGAGCTACCTGTTGCGCTTCGTCAACGAACGCACCACGTCGGTCAACACCACGGCAGTGGGCGGCAACGCTTCGCTGCTGTCGCTGGTCGACGAGGACTGAATCGAAGACGGGCGAGTGTTGTAACAGCACTCGTTCGTCATCGCATTGGCGGGGCGACAACCCCGCTATCGGATGTCCACCACAAGCGTGCGTCTTCCGCCAACCGAGGGTGCGGGTCCATTCCCCGTAGCCTGAATAACAACAAATGAGAGGGGAGTCCCCCAATGACAGCTAGTACTCCAATGCTTGTCACCTTCGTGGTGTACATCGCAGCCATGGTGCTGATCGGCCTTATTGCCTACATGCGCACCAAGAATCTTTCCGATTACATCCTCGGCGGTCGCAGTCTTGGCAGTTTCGTCACGGCACTGTCCGCTGGCGCTTCCGATATGAGCGGTTGGCTGCTGATGGGCCTGCCAGGTGCCGTTTACATGTCCGGCCTGTCCGAAGGCTGGATCGCCGTCGGCCTGATCGTCGGTGCCTACCTCAACTGGCTGTTCGTCGCCGGTCGCCTGCGCGTGCAGACCGAACACAATGGCAACGCCCTGACCCTGCCGGACTACTTCACCAACCGCTTCGAAGACAACAGCCGCGTGCTGCGGATCTTCTCCGCCCTGGTGATCCTGGTGTTCTTCACCATTTATTGCGCCTCGGGCGTGGTAGCCGGTGCGCGTCTGTTCGAAAGCACCTTCGGCATGTCCTACAGCACCGCGCTATGGGCCGGCGCTGCGGCGACCATCATCTACACCTTTATCGGGGGGTTTCTGGCGGTGAGCTGGACCGACACCGTACAGGCCTCGCTGATGATCTTCGCCCTGATCTTCACCCCTATTGCGGTGATGATCGCCACCGGCGGTGCCGACACGACGTTCGCCGCCATCGAAATGCAGGACGCCACCAACTTCGACATGCTCAAGGGCGCCACCTTCGTCGGCGTGATCTCGCTGATGGCCTGGGGCTTGGGCTACTTCGGCCAGCCGCACATCCTGGCGCGCTTCATGGCGGTCGATTCGGTCAAGTCGATCCCGGCTGCCCGGCGCATCTCCATGACCTGGATGATTCTTTGCCTGGGTGGCGCCGTGGCGGTCGGCTTCTTCGGTATCGCCTACTTCGCGGCGTACCCGGACGTTGCCGGCCCGGTAACGGAAAACCCGGAGCGGGTGTTCATCGAGCTGTCCAAGCTGCTGTTCAACCCATGGATCGCCGGCATCCTGTTGTCCGCCATCCTCGCGGCGGTGATGAGCACTCTGAGCTGCCAGTTGCTGGTCTGCTCCAGCGCGTTGACCGAAGATTTCTACAAGGCCTTCCTGCGCAAGGATGCCTCGCAGACCGAACTGGTCTGGGTCGGTCGCGGCATGGTGCTGTTGGTGGCGATGATCGCCATCATGCTGGCGGCCAACCCGGAAAACCGCGTGCTGGGCCTGGTGTCTTACGCCTGGGCCGGCTTCGGTGCCGCCTTCGGTCCGGTGGTGATCCTCTCGCTGGTATGGAAGCGCATGACCCGTAACGGCGCCCTGGCCGGCATGCTGATCGGTGCCTTCACCGTGATCCTGTGGAAGAATTTCCTGGGCCACCTGGGGCTGTACGAAATCATTCCGGGCTTCATCTTCGCCACCGTCGGCATCCTGGTGTTCAGCCTGCTGGACAAGGCGCCGTCGGTCAGCATGCTCAAGCGCTTCGCCGCGGCCGAGCAGGAGTACCAAGAGGCCCACAACGGTCAGCCAGCGCTGTCCTATTAAATTCATCCCCGTCTGCAGCCGGTCGTCTGCAGGCGGGGCGCCCGAGTCAGGATTTCGCTGCTGATGCCCGACTCGGGCCCCACGACGACCCGATAGTGCTTTGCCGGCCCACACCTCGTTGTGTTGGGCCGGTTTTTTTTTGCCTAGGCGGATCAGTGGTCGTGCGGGTGCTGCAGTGGCCTGCTATTCCTGACAAGACACATTGCCGGAGCGGAGCAGTCGCTTCAATTCGTGCAGTGCGTGCAAGTAACAGGCTCTCAGGTATTCGATGGTCGGATTCGCGGATTTGGAAGGATGGCGGCCCTCTTCCAGGTAATCGCGGCCGGCTCTGTGACCGCCATTCAGCAACCCTGACAAGGGGTGTAATCATGGCAACCTTCATCTCGCTGGTTAACTTCACCGATCAGGGCATCCGGGCGGTCAAAGACTCACCGGATCGCTTTCAGGCATTCAAGGCATTGGGGGAAACGCTGGGCATAGAGGTCAAGGCCGTCTATTGGACCGTCGGCAGTTACGACCTGGTGCTGATCGTCGAGGGCGACGAGGAGGCCGCAACCTCCCTGCTGTTGAAAGTAGGCTCGCTCGGCAATACACGCACCCAGACCCTGCGCGGCTTCTCGGAGCAGGAAATACGCAAGATCATCGGCAATATGCCTTAGCGCCAGTCCCTGCCTGCACGTTTTGCCGCAGCTGCAGTCGATTCGCTGGTGTTGTTACGGCCCATCCCCTGGTGATGGGCCGTTTCTTTGTCGGGGAGTTGTTGATCGCTGAGTTCCCGCAACCTGGCTGCACGTCGCTCATGCATAGCGGTGCTATGGAGGGGGATGCGTCAGGCCCGCCCCATGGTTTGCCTGCGGATCTCTCTGCGCCCAATGAGCGGGCTCTGGGTATGTTCAACCGAACACGGGTTGCTTGCTGGTTGCGCCGCCGTCCGCAGGTGTGGCTATCAGCCGCCGGTGCCAGGCTTGCTGGCCAGCTGTTGGCTGGCTTGCCTGAGCAGAACCCCGTTTTATCGGGGCGCATGACAACTTGGCGCTGTGTTTGCTGCAGGCATGGTTCTAAACTGCTCGGACATAACTACAACATTGCGTGACCTTGCCTGCATGAAAATCCATCCACTGCCTCCGCTCAACAGCCTGGTGGCATTCGAAGCCGCTGCGCGACATTTGAGCTTTACCCTGGCCGCCCAGGAACTGAATGTCACCCAGGGGGCGATCAGCCGCCAGGTGCGTTTGCTCGAGGATTACCTGGGCAAGATCCTGTTCGAGCGCACCACCCGGGCGATCAACCTGAGCCCGACTGGCAGCCAGTACTACGACACCGTGCGCGACGCGCTCATGCAGGTGGCTCAGGCCACCGGCGAGATTCGTCACTGGCGTGGCGCCCAGCAGGTGACGGTCGCTACCAGCACGGCGATGGCCTCGTTGTGGCTGCTGCCCAAGGTGGCCGAGTTCCAGCGCGATAACGAAGAGATCGACCTGCGCATCATCGCCTATGACCACGTCAAGGAGTTCGCCCGCCTGGATTGTGACCTGGCGTTGTACTACTGCCGCACGCCGCCCAAGGATATTCAGGTCACGCCGCTGTTTTCCGAGGAGGTGTTTCCGGTGTGCAGCCCTGACTACCTGGCCAAGCACCCCGGTTTGTATGAGCCGCAGCAACTGGCGGCCTGTACCTGGTTGTGGCTGGAGGATCCGCAGCGCGACTGGATCGGCTGGCCAGAGTGGTTTCAGCAGCTCGGGCTGAAGGCGCCGGAGCCCAAGCGACGGATCAATATCAACAGCTATTCGATGCTGATCCAGTCGGCACTGAGTGGCCAGGGCATTGCCCTGGGCTGGTCGAATCTGGTCGACAACCACCTGCAGAGCGGGGCACTGGTGCGGCCGGTCGAGACCGTGCTGAAAACCGAGGCGAAGTTCTGCCTGCTCGAACCGCACAGCCGCGGCATCGGCCGGCAGAGCGTCCAGCGCTTTCGCAGCTGGCTGCTCGAGCAGTTGCCGGCGTCACATGCCGAGGGGCAAGAAGCGGGATAAGAGATTGCCCGCCGTCTTCGACGTAGCGCTGTCGCGCAGAAAACTGGAGGCATTCGCGTCTATTGGCTATTGGGCACCCGTAGGAGCGGCGGGGACACCCAGTTCCATGGCCGCGATGGGTTTCGCGGGTATGGGACTAGGCGCCCCCCCGCTCCTACAGAAAACTGCGGTGTCCCCTAACGCTGAAACGACCGCTGTCGCGGGCTTGTGGCCGGCGGCAGCGGTCGCTGGAGCAGGTGCGCTGCTGAGTGCAGCGCGGTCGTTAGCAGGCCTTGCGCGCGTGTAACGCCAGTGGCGAGGCCCCGCCCAGGGTCGGGACAGGCTGGTCGGCTGTCTCGTCCTCGGCGTGTTCCCGGGTTGCGAAGTGGCTGCCCGGCAGCGGCGTGGGTAGGCCGCTGAAACGCTCCTGACGCAGGCAACGCATCAGGGTATAGCTCATCAGCAGGATGAACACGGCGATCGGCAAGCCTGCGGCGATCGAGGCCATTTGAATGGTCTTCAGGCCGCCGGCATACAGCAGACCCATGGCGATAAAGGCCTGCAGCACGCCCCAGAGCACGCGAATGCCTTGCGGCGGCTCGGGATGTCCGGCGGCGCACAGGGTACAGAGCACCAGGGTGCCGGAGTCTGCCGAGGTGATGAAGTAGGTCGCCAGCATCAGGCAAACCAGCACGCTGAGCAGTTGCCCCAAAAGGCCGCCATCGATCTTCTTCAGCAGGGTGAACATCGCCGAGGTGGTTTCCACCTTGGTCGCGGTCAGCACGTCGCCGCCCTTGAATACCGCCGCCTCGCCAACCAGTTGACCGCTCTCGACCTGCTGCTGATGCAGCGCGCGGTCGTCCTGTTCGGCCTTCAGGGCCGAGCCGCCGAGTACCGACATCCACACGATGGTCACCAGGGTCGGTACCAGCAGGGTGCCGGCGATCAGTTCGCGGATGGTACGGCCACGGGAAACCCGGGCGATGAACAGGCCGACGAAGGGACCCCAGGTCATCCACCAGGGCCAGTAGAAGGCGGTCCACCAGTTCTGCCAGCCGCCGTCTTTCTGGGTGTCGCTCCACACGCTCAGGCCGACGATGTTCTGCAGGTAATCACCGCTGCTTTCCAGCATCAGGTTGAGCAGGTAACGGGTCGGACCGAGCAACAGCACCACGCCGACCAGCAGGATCGACAGCAGCATGTTCCATTCCGACAGGCGACGGATGCCGCGCGAAACCCCGGACATCACCGAGAGGATGGCGCAGCCGCTGATCAGCGCAATCATCAGGGCCTGCACGCCGAAATTGATCGGCAGGCCGAACACCTGGTTGAAGCCGGTGTTGATCTGGGTGACGCCCAGCCCCAGCGACTGGGACACGCCAAAGGCGGTGATGGCCACGGCAAGAATATCCACGGTGTGGCCGATGGGGCCATAGATGCGCTTGCCGATCAGGGGGTAGAGGATCGAGCGCATGCTCAGGGGCAAGCCCTTGCGATAGGCGAAGTAGGCCAGGGCCAGGCCGACCATGGTGAAGATCGCCCAGGGGTGCAGGCCCCAGTGGAACAGGGTGAGGCGCATGGCCGCGGTGGCCGCCTCGTCGCTCAGGGCTTCGGCGAACGGGTTGCCGGCGTAATGCCACATGGGTTCGGCCACCGACCAGAAGATCAGGCCGATACCCATGCCGCCGCTGAACAGCATGGCGATCCAGGAGGTGAAGGCAAACTCCGGGCGCTCATCGTCACGGCCCAGGCGGATATGGCCGAAGCGGCTGACCATCAGGTACAGCAGCAAGCCGAGCACGCCGCTGACCAGGCTCAGGTAGAACCACTTGAAGTTGTCGAGGATGAAATCCGAGGTGTGTTGGAAGAAGGCGCCAGCCTGTTCGGCGAGTACTGCGCAAAGCACTACGAAGCCGATGACCAGGAGCTTGGAGACCACGGTTACGGTGGGGTTTAGGCCCTTGAACAGGCCTGACTGTGCACGCATTGCAATGTCCCCTTTTATTGTTGGTAAGGGTTTTTGTGGTGCAAGCCGGGGGCGTGGGGGGGCCAGCTGCAGACTCGGCCAGTCCGGCCAAAGGCAGTCGCTCAATGCGCAGGTCAGCAGGTGGAACCGTCAGGCTCGGTTGCCCTGTTTCAGGGAACAAAGTGACGGTTCGGGCGATTGTCCAACAAACTATTTATTTTCATTGATTGATGAGTTTTTAACATCAATCAGCTCGGTTGCTCAGCCAATGGGGCGCTTTTGTTCAGCGTGGATGACGGATTCTTACTTGTGAGAAAAAGTCATTAATCGGCCTGTAAAAATCGTTTGTCGAACAATCCCCCGGTTCTCGACACTCGCTGCCAACGGACTTTGGCCAGCGCGCCTGCCGATCATCAGCCACCGTGCCTTGCAGGGGAGAACAACAATGACCAACTCCATCTCTCAACGTATTCCTGTGCAACAACTGGAACGCGTACTCAATCCGATTGACCAGGCCACCGGGCTTGGCAACGAGTTCTACACCGAGCAGCGTTACTTCGAGCTGGAGCGCGATCAGGTCATGGGCAAGACCTGGGCCTGCGTCGGTTTCGCCAGCGACCTGGTCAAGAATGGCTCGGTCAAGCCGGTCGACTTCATGGGCCTGCCATTGCTGCTGATGCGCAACCGCGAAGGCCTGGTGCAGGTGTTCCATAACGTCTGCAGTCACCGCGGCATGAAGCTGGTGCAGGAAGAGGGTGAAGTGCAGGGCGTGATCCGCTGCCCCTACCATTCCTGGACCTATGACCTCAACGGCGGCCTGCGCGGCACCCCGCACGTCGGCGGTATCGACAAGCACAAGGACGAGCGTTTTGCCTGCGAGAAGCACGGCCTGAAAGCCCTGCGCAGTGCGATCTGGATGGACATGCTGTTCGTCAACCTGTCCGGCGACGCCGAGCCTCTGGAAGACATGCTGGCGCCGTTGACCGCGCGCTGGTCGCAGTTCCTCGGCGCCGACGGCATGGACCTGCTGCGCCGCCGCCCGGGCCACGATGCCACCACCCTGGATATCAACTGCAACTGGAAACTGGCAGTGGAGAACTACTGCGAGGCCTACCACCTGCCGTGGGTGCACCCGAGCCTGAATACCTATTCGCGCCTGGAAGACCACTACAACATCCTGTTCGACGAGCGCTTCGCTGGCCAGGGCAGCTACGCCTACAACCTGTCCGACGTGGCCGGCACCCACCTGCCGAAGTTCCCCAGCTGGCCCCAGGAGCGTCTGCGCAACGCCGAATACGTGGCCTTCTTCCCCAATGTGCTGCTCGGCATCCAGGCCGATCACGCCTTCGCCATGCAGCTGGAGCCGGTAGCACCGGGCCGGACCATCGAGCACTTGCGCCTGTTCTATGTCGGC
>Ga0209343_10004872_pt1 | contig 16495 bp, 18 predicted proteins | sample RifCSPlowO2_02_FD_184026 | JGI IMG/M metagenome (GOLD analysis project Ga0209343, IMG submission 184026) | Groundwater microbial communities from Rifle, Colorado - Rifle CSP2_plank lowO2_0.2 (SPAdes) (version 2) | ecosystem: Environmental > Aquatic > Deep subsurface > Groundwater | place... | reverse complement strand
TACTTGGCAGCCCATTGGTACCTATCGAATCAGCGGCGACGGAGCTTTGGAGCGCAAGGTGACCGACTTGCCGGGCGCAAATCATGTGCGCTGGCATCCGGTGTCGCGCCTGGTGTGGGTGGCCGCGAATGGGCCTGTTCCAGATGGGTTCATGGTGGTCTTTAAACCAGGTTGCAAGACCAAGGTGTTGGCGGAGATCACTCCAGACAAGCTGGAATGCATCACACGTGCCGAGAACGCAAGGCGCAACCACCCCAACAGCAGCAATCCAGAGTTGGGCAAGCTAATCCAGCTCAAAGGCGCGATCACGCGTCAAGTCAATCGCATCAGCAGAGAACACAAAGAAAGGTCGGCATCATGAGCGGAAAAACCCCGGCGGCAAAGCCACATATCGAGCAGGTGCGCCAAAGCCTCCTGGACACCTTGGCAGACCTTCGCAGTCGCGAAAACCCGATGGACATTGAGCGGGCTAAAGCAGTGGCGACAGTCGCCAGCGTGCTGGTTGACACTGCAAAGGTTGAGAACGAGTACCTCAAGCTCACGGGTCAAGATCGTAGCGATTTTCTGGAGATTCCGGCAGACCCGCCCGTGGCGCATCTGGGTGTGTCCGAATCGCCCGCGCCGCGCAATGGCATCACCGCGATTACACGCCATCACTTGCGAGGCTGAGTGCAAATGACATTCCCCGCAGAATTGGCCAAGATGTACGTTGATCGTGCTGGCCAGCCCTACCAGCCCAGCAATGGCACCGAGGGAGAAGTATTCTGGTCTGAGTGGTGCCGCAAGTGCTCCAGGGACAGCGCCATGCGCGCAGACGCGGATCTGGACGACTGCGACGACAACGAGCAGTGCGAGATCCTGGACGCATCATTCCGTGGCGAGGCTAAGGAATGGCTATTCGGAACCGATGGTCAGCCGATATGCACTGCCTTCCACGAATTTGGTACGCCAGAGCCCTTCCGCTGCCCTGCCACTACTGACATGTTTGGAGATGCATCGTGAACGCCGCATGGAAGCCCCTGGCCCAGGCGTATCACGCCCACCACTTCCACTGCCCCACCTGCATCGCTGCTGGCATTGGGCATGGTCAACGCTGCAGCATTGGCGCCCCATTGTGGAACGCTTACCAGGAGAGCGCGTCGTGAGGATCTTCCGCATGTTTTGGTTCATGCATCTGTTGTGCCAGTTCCGCTGGTACAGGCGCTGGTACGGCGGCCGGTGGGAATACCACTACATCGAGATCTGCCACAGCGACATGTGGCTGGATATGACCCCGCCCCGCTGCTGGCCAGTGTGGCGGCAACCTTGCTCTTTCGGCACCCCCACTGTCGAAGATTACCCATTGTCCACCAGGAGGGGATCATGAACACTGCATTTCTTTTGATGGCGCAATACAACGCCCAGGCCGTCATCCCTGCATCATCCGTAGTGCGGGACTACTTTCCGCACCTGACACTGGACAAGTTCTTGCGCAAAGTGGCCATCGGCGAGATCAAGATTCCGTTGCTGCGCATCGAGGCGGGTTCACAGAAGGCCGCCAAGGGCGTTCACCTGACCGATCTGGCCGAGTACTTGGATGCACGCCGGGCAGCGGCAGTAAAGGAAGCCAAACAACTGGCTGGTGCTTCGGTATGAGTGATTGCTCCCATGGCCCAGTCTGCACGATGCCAGGATCGAGTATTCCTGCACCACTCAACGCGGTATGCGATACACACCCAGACCGCCCCGCATCTAAACGTGTGCAAGGCGAAACCGACTCATTTGGCTGCGAATACCACCACCTTTGCGTCGATTGCGTGGCCAGCCTACAAGCACACGCTGCAGCATATCGACAAGGCCGCTGTGACTGGTGTGGAACATTCGCCGAAGATTTGCGCAATCGTCGCGACTACGACGAAGGTATGACAGGAAGGATCTACCGCGTTTGTGGATCGTGCGTCAAAAAAGAACGAGCGGCAATCGATAATGACCAGGACGAGTGGTAGCACGGTAGTTCGGTGCAACATTAGTGCAACATGCACCAAGACCCAATCAGGTAACGCGTTGATCTGATTGGGTTTTTTTCATTGAGTCAGGACAATCCATCATCGGGGCCACGGAGAGCCGCCAGCGATCAGCGGGGACCGCATTAGGCGCGGCACTTGGGGAAAGAGCGGGTGTTAACAAAGCAGAAGACATGGACCCGATTATCCCAGCCAAGCCGTGGCAGTACGCTCAGGGTACTACGCACCAGGGCGCCGTGTTGTGCACCAGCCCCATCCACAGGGCCCAAGCTGAACTGGCGGCCAGGGCCGCACCAGCCAAGCGCACGCCCCATGCACCACTGCCCTGCACGGCCCCCTGCCCCCGCAGACGCAGCCACAACCAAGGCCCTGCCACCATGGTCACACTGGTACCGATGGCAAACAGCGCCATCACCATCGCCCCACCCAACGGGCTACCGGCCATGGCGGCAACCAACAGCGCGGAATACAACAACCCACAGGGAAGAAGAGCCCACAAGGTCCCCAGCACCAGCGGTGCGCCCCCACCCCAGCGGGCCCCCACTGAGCGGGCAAAACTCCAAATCTTCCGCCCCGCCTGTTCCAGCCACACCGGCTGGCGTGCCTGCCACAAGAGCAGCAGCCCCAACAAAAGAGCCGCCACATGAAACAGGGACCATACAGGCCGTAGCGCCGCCGATTGCACGGTCAACCAACCCAAGCCTTGCAAGGATGCAGCCGCCAGCCCTCCCAGCACCGCGTAGCCGATAACACGGCCCAATTGGAAAGACCACAAAGCAGAGTTTTTGTTCGCGCCTGCCGCCTGTCCGATACCCGCACAAGCCGCGCCACACATGGCGATACAGTGAGGCCCGCCGACGAGCCCCATCAAAAGCGCAGTCAGCGCCAAGGAATATTGCATCGGCCGATGCTAAATGATCTTGGAAAACTGCGCCCGGGTACGGTCCGTCTGCAGATGGCGATCAAACACCATGGCCACCGCACGCACAAAGAACCAGCCCTGCGCAGTCACCTGAATACTGCTGTCGTCCACCACCACCATGCCTTGCTCCACCAAGGCTTGCAAGGACTCCATTTCTTTGGCGAAATAGGATCGAAAATCGACCAAATGGGCCAACTCAATTGATTCAAATTGCAACTGCCCATGGCACATCAAGGCCATGATCACGGAACGGCGTACCAAATCGTCCCGCGACAACGCCAGGCCCCGAACCACCGGAAATTGGCCTTGGTCCAGAAAATCGTAGTATTCCTCCAGCGTTTTTGAGTTCTGGCTGTAGGTGGCCCCAATACGACCAATAGAAGACACTCCCAGGGCGATCAAATCGCAATCCGGCTGGGTGCTATAGCCCTGAAAATTGCGGTGCAGGCGGCCCTGCCGTTTGGCCACCGCCAGCGAGTCGGAGGGAAGTGAGAAGTGGTCCATGCCTACGTAGACATAACCAGCACCAATAAAGGTGGCCAATGAACGTGACAGCATCGATATTTTGGCGCCCCCGCTGGGCAACTCAACCGTTGCAATGCGCCGCTGCGGCTTGAAACGCTCCGGCAAATGGGCATAAGCATACAAAGCAATGCGATCTGGTCGCAACTGCACCACCTGCGCCAAGGTTCGGTCAAACGACTCGGGACTTTGCTGCGGCAGACCGTAAATGAGGTCCACGTTGATGGAGTCAAAACCGCGTGAACGTGCGGCTTCCACCAACGAAAACACCTGCTCCACGGGCTGCACCCGGTGCACCGCTTTTTGCACTGCCGGGTCAAAATCCTGAACACCGAAGCTGAGGCGATTGAATCCCAATTCCGCCAAGGTATCCAGACGCGAAGCATCTACCGTTCTAGGGTCAATCTCTATGGAGTACTCGCCGCCAGGCGCCAGCACAAAATTGCGGCGCAGCATAAACATAAGCTCCCGCAGTTCGTCGTCGCTCAGAAAAGTAGGGCTCCCCCCTCCCAGATGCAGCTGGCTGACCATTTGCCCCAAACCGATCAAGGCGGTATGTAAATCCACTTCACGACTCAGGTAGCGCAGATACTCTGCTCCACGGTCATGGTGTTTGGTAATAATTTTGTTGCAAGCACAGTAGTAGCACAAGGACTCGCAAAAAGGGATGTGCACATACAGCGACAAGGGCAAGGTCATCGCCGCTGCACCACTGCGGCGCTGGGTCAAGGCCAAAGCATAGTCATCAGCCGCAAAGGCCTCCACAAACCGATCTGCCGTGGGATAGGAGGTGTACCGTGGACCGGACACGTCATATCGGCGCAGCAATTCGTCAGTGATCGGGGCAGCTAAATCGTTCATGAATATTCCAAGACAAACCGGATCACTTTGCCGTAACTTCTCCAATTTTTGCTTGATTTGAATCAAGGACTGCTGAAGTTGATAGGTTTACAATTGATCTGTATCATGGGACGCCTATGTTTGATAACAAACTTGTTAGCAGAGTTGAAACTGTGGCGTCACATGCCGTGAAGCCAGGTGCGGCAGTGGTCGCAATAACCCCTCAAACCATCAAAGTAGCTTGCTCCAATTGCAATTTGCGTGAGCTGTGTATGCCTATGGGTTTGAGTCAGGCAGAGCTGGACCGCATTGACGATGTAGTTGCGAGCCGACGCAAAGTCAAACGCGGTGACACGCTGTTTCGTAACGGCGAAAAATTCACCAGCCTATTTGCCATTCGCACCGGTTTCTTCAAGACCTGTGTCGCGTCTGAAGATGGTCGTGACCAAGTCACTGGCTTTCAAATGGCGGGCGAAATCGTCGGGCTGGACGGCATTGTGAACGAGCACCACACGTGCGATGCCGTGGCACTGGAAGACGCCGAAGTGTGCATCATGCCCTTTGACCGCATTGAAGAATTGTCCCGAGAAGTCAACGCCCTGCAGCGGCATGTCCACAAAATCATGAGCCGCGAAATCGTGCGCGAAAACGGCGTTATGTTGCTTTTGGGTAGCATGCGCGCGGAAGAACGTGTGGCCGCGTTTCTTCTCAATCTGGTGCAACGCCTGCACGCCCGCGGTTTCTCTTCATCGGAATTGGTCCTGCGGATGACCCGTGAGGAAATTGGCAGCTACTTAGGACTCAAGTTGGAAACTGTGAGCCGCACGTTTTCCAAATTTGCAGATGATGGCATTGTGGAAGTCAAGCAACGCCATGTACGCATCATCAACACCGATGCGCTCAAAGACATCGTCAATCCCAAAATTTGCAACTAACCCCCTCCGATGCCTGAGACAGTCAGCATCCACCCTGTTTAGGACAGCCGTCAGGGCGCCCATCCGGAGGTAAAGGGCAACGATTGACCTCAAAGGGCGACATGGCCAACAAGGTGGTCAGCCCGCTGGCTACTGCTGTGATGCCCCAAAATACGAAAAACGCCAAAGCATAGACACTTTGACGTGATAGCTCCAGGGGGTTGCCCAACCAATGCAAGTCCTGCGGGTCCACCACTGCAAACACCAGCATCTCCAACACAGCGGCCATCAAAAAAGCGGGCCATAGAATCCACATCAGTCGTTTTTGCAGCATGTCTAAACCCCCAAGAGGATGCAGATCAAGGAGCTTTATGCAAGGGAGGCGCCCCCGTAGCCGCATGATTGCGGCCCTGCAAGGCAGGCGCCAAGCTGGACGGGTTCTCTGCCAGCGTCTGGTTAATCTGCAAACCCTTGCGATAGTAGTCTTCATCTAGCACAGGATCTGCATGGGTTACCGCCAAATACAGCGTCACCAAACTAGCAACGACCACAATCGCCGGGCCAGCCAGCACCATCCACACATGGCCAAACTTCCACCATGGGTCAGCGGAATCAGTTTGAATTTTTGTCATAAAACTCCTTAACGGGGAACAATGAATACTGACTTTTCAGACACCTTTGCAGCGGCATCCAGTGTGACGATATCGAAATAGATGGGGTGCGAGCCAGCAGGCGCAGCGTCAAAAGGCGCTTGAACCCCCACAGCAACCCAACGGGACTGCGTGGGCTCAATAACTACATCATTTTCTGAAACGACTACCAAGCCGGGAAGCCCGCTAACAGAAATTCGAAAATGCTGCTGGGATTCCATCGCGTTCATAATCTGTAAGCGATACACGTTTTCGATACGACCGCCAGAGGCAATGCGCGCCAGAGATCCTCGGTCTCGAACAACATCCACCTTAAACGGCGTACGCCATGCCAGACTGATTGCCATCGCAAGAACAACGGCTCCCAGTATGGCCGAATAGACCAACACCCGTGGACGAAGCACATGGCGCAAAATTTGGCCACGCGTCCAATGCTGATTGACCGCATTTTCAGTGGAATACTTTACCAAGCCTTTGGCATAGCCCAACTTATCCATCACGGTATCACATACGTCGGCACAGGCACCACAGCCAATGCATTCATACTGCAAGCCATCACGAATATCAATCCCGGTCGGACACACCTGCACACACAGAGTGCAATCCACACACGCGCCCAAATTCAGGGTGGATAAATCAGCCTTTTTAGAACGTGCACCACGCGGTTCACCGCGCTCGGCATCATACGTAACGATGAGCGTGTCCTTGTCGAACATGGCACTCTGAAACCGCGCGTAGGGGCACATATGTTTGCACACCTGCTCGCGCATAAAACCGGCATTGCCATAGGTTGCAAAGCCATAAAACAGAGTCCAGAAGCTTTCCCACGAACTCATATTGAGTTGAACAAACTCCACCCCTAACTCGTGAATGGGTGTGAAATACCCCACGAAGGTAAAACCAGTCCACAAGGCCACCGCCAGCCACAAAAAATGCTTGGCCGTCTTGCGCCCCACCTTGTCAAAAGTCCACCGACCGGCATCGCGCCGCATACGTGCCGAACGATCCCCCTCCACCTTATGCTCCAGCCACAGGAACATTTCGGTATAAACCGTCTGGGGGCAGGCATAACCACACCACAAACGTCCTGCTACTGCGGTAAACAGGAATAGAGACAGCGCAGAAATCACCAATATCCCTGTGAGATAGATGAAATCCTGCGGATAAAGAACCAAATTGAAAATATAGAAGCGTCGCGAATTCAGATCAAACAGAACCGCTTGTCTTTGCCCCCACTCCAACCAAGGCATTCCATAAAACACCAACTGGGTCAAGAACACCATCCCCCAGCGCCAGTTGGTGAACAAACCAGACACGCTTCTGGGGTAGATCTTTTTATGGGCTTCGTACAGCGAAACCATCTCTGCATCGGCACCAACTGGGGGCTCTATCGGCCCCTTGTCTGGCGATGCCAAGATGGGAATAACCTTGCGCTGCGATGTATCAGATGGAGACAAAAATGATGCGCCTTCTATGCAACCCGGCTATTTGGCGGGAGCGTTGTTGGACATGCCCCAAACATAAGAAGTCAACACTTTGATTTGTGCTTCCGTCAGTTTTTCACTCTGCGCGGGCATTTGGTTGACCTTGCCGTTATTCACCATGGCAATGATGGCTGCTTCGCCATAGCCGTGCAACCAGATATCGTCGGCGAGATTGGGGGCACCCATTGCCTGGTTGCCTTTGCCATCGGCACCATGGCAAGCTGCACAGGCTGCAAATTTGGGCTTACCCAAAGCTGCACGTACCGAATCATGCGCACCACCCGACAAACTAAGCACGTAATTGGCCACATTTTTGACGTCGTCAGAGGTTCCAACCGCAGCTGCCATCACAGGCATTTGACCCATCCGGCCTTGGGCAATCGTCTCGGTGATTTTGTCAGGAGTCCCGCCGTGCAGCCAGTCTGCATCTGTCAGATTGGGAAAACCTTTGCCTCCGTGGGCATCCGATCCGTGGCATTGAGAGCAGTTATTCATGAACAAACGCTCGCCAATGGCATGGGCCTGCGGATCCCGAGACATGTCTTCCGGGGTCATCGCCGCAAACTTGGCGTACAGAGGTGCTACCTCTTTGTTTCCTTTGTCGATCTCCGCTTGGTATTGGCCCACTCCAGACCAACCCAATTTGCCGCCAAATGAACCCAAACCTGGGTACATGGCGAGGTAGGCAAAGGCAAACACGATGGTGATTACAAAAAGCCATACCCACCAACGGGGCAAGGGGTTGTTCATTTCACGCAAATCACCATCCCACACGTGACCGGTGGTGTTGTCATTTGCAGTCATGGCCTTGGCTTTGCCGCTGAACCACAACAGGATCAGGCAGGCAATGATGCCAACCAGCGTGATTCCTGAAACGTAAATAGACCAGAAGTTACTTGTAAAGTCGCTCATTTCGATTCCTTATTCGGTGGGTCAGTCCTGCTCGAACGGCAAATTGGCCGCTTCCGAGAAGTCGGCAGAACGCTGCCTGGACCAAGCCCACCACACAATTCCGATGAAGGTCACAAAGCTGGCCACCGTGGCCACGGACCTGAGAGTGTTAATGTCCATGTGTTGCTCCCGCCGCATTATTTGAGCGCAAGGCCCAGTACTTGCAGGTAAGAAATCACCGCATCGAGTTCCGTCTTGCCTTTGACATCTTCCACCGATTTTGAAATCTGTTCATCCGTATAGGGAACACCGACAGTGCGAAGACCCTTCATGTGGGCAGGCATCACTGCCGCATCAACCAAGGTTTTCTCAAGCCAAGGGTAGGCTGGCATGTTGGACTCGGGGACCACATCGCGGGGGTTGATCAAGTGAATGCGGTGCCACTCATCGCTGTACTTGGCACCCACACGCGCCAGATCAGGACCGGTGCGCTTGCTGCCCCACTGGAACGGGTGGTCATACACCGACTCTCCCGCCACCGAGTAGTGACCATAACGCAGCGTCTCCGCACGGAATGGCCGAATCATCTGCGAATGGCAGTTGTAGCAACCTTCACGGGTGTAGATATCGCGCCCAGCCAACTGCAGCGCCGTGTAGGGCTGAACGCCTTTGAGAGGCTCTGTGGTGGATTTTTGAAAAAAGAGCGGAACGATTTCCACCAAACCGCCGACCAACAGCACCAGCAAGATGAGAACAATCATCAAGAAGTTATTGGTCTCAATCTTTTCGTGGGACAAGCCCGAAGTTGAATTGTTATTTGCCATGATGGTGTGTCCTTATCAAGCGTGCGCAACAGCTGCGGGAATGTTGACGCTGACGGCACGACCAGCCGTTGCAGTCTTCAAGGTATTCCACAACATGATCACCATACCGGTCAGGTACAGCAAACCGCCCAACAAACGCAACACATAGAAGGGGAACGTTGCTTTAACAGATTCCACAAAAGTGTAGGTCAAGGTGCCATCGGAATTGATAGCGCGCCACATCAGACCCTGCATCACTCCAGCAATCCACATGGCGGCGATGTAAATCACAATACCAATGGTGGCCGTCCAGAAGTGCACTTCAATGGCCTTCACGCTGTACATCTGCTTTTGACCAAACAATTTGGGAATCAGGTAGTACATGGAACCCATAGTCACCAGACCCACCCAACCCAAAGCACCCGAGTGCACATGGCCCACGGTCCAATCCGTGTAGTGACTCAAGGCATTCACCGTCTTGATGGACATCATCGGACCTTCGAAGGTCGACATACCGTAGAAAGACAAAGATACGATCAGGAAGCGCAGGATGGGATCGTCGCGCAGCTTGTGCCATGCACCAGACAGAGTCATGATGCCGTTGATCATGCCGCCCCAGCTGGGTGCCAGAAGAATCAGGGAGAAAACCATACCGACAGACTGCGTCCAATCAGGCAATGCGGTGTAGTGCAGATGGTGAGGACCCGCCCACATATAGGTGAAGATCAGGGCCCAAAAGTGAACAATGGACAGACGGTAGCTGTACACCGGGCGGCCAGCCTGCTTCGGAATGAAGTAATACATCATGCCCAAGAAGCCTGCAGTCAGGAAGAAGCCCACTGCATTGTGGCCATACCACCACTGGACCATGGCATCCTGCACACCAGCATATGCCGAGTAGGACTTCATGAAACCAACAGGAATCGCGGCACTATTCACCAAATGCAGAATCGCAACCGCCAATATGAATGCGCCGAAGAACCAGTTGGCTACATAAATATGCTTGACCTTGCGGGTGCCCACAGTGCCAAAGAAAACAATGGCAAATGACACCCAGACCAGCGTGATCAAGATGTCAATGGGCCACTCCAACTCGGCATACTCTTTACCGGAGGTATACCCCAGCGGCAAAGACAGCGCAGCAGCCAAAATGACCAACTGCCAACCCCAAAAAGTAAACGATGCCAGCTTGTCACTGAAAATGCGCACATGGCAGGTACGCTGAACTACGTAATATGCCGAAGCGAATAAACCACACCCACCGAACGCAAAAATCACTGCATTGGTATGCAATGGTCGTAACCGTCCATAGCTAAGCCATGGAATACCAAGGTTCAGTTCAGGCCAAGTCAGTTGGGCGGCGATGATTACGCCAACCAACATCCCGACCACGCCCCAAACCACCGTCATGATGGCGAACTGGCGTACAACAGTATCGTTGTAGACAGTTGCCTGCTGATTTGAAAATGCCATTTTTACCTCTTCTCTATTTGTCTAATGTCAATTCTCTACGAGTAAACAGTCCAAATAGTTGATTCACATCAACCTCAAAACATTTATATCTAATACAGATCAAGAATCTCGCAAAATGCGGGAACCCTCAGCTTCGATGTCTTCAAATTGACCCCGATCAATAGCCCACCACAGACCACCCAGGATGAAAAACACCAGTACGACTGACAGGGGAATGAGTAAATAAAGAATTTCCATCGCCTTTTTCCTAATAAAAAGCAGGCTCACGCGCCAAACGCAATGCGTTGAGCACCACCAGCAAAGAGCTCGCCGCCATACCCAAGCCTGCGGCCCACGCGGGCAGCATACCGGCGACGGCCAATGGCACACAGGCCGCGTTATAAAGCAGTGCCCACCACAGATTTTGTCGCACCACGCCCTGGGTTCTACGGGCCAGGCGCAATGCCTGCACCACACTGGCCAAGTGGTCCCCCATCACCACGAAGTCCGCTTTCGCTTGAGCCAATGGCACCGCTTTGCCCATGGCAAATGCAACGTGGGCACCCGCCAGTACCGGCCCATCGTTCAAGCCATCCCCCACCATCGCCACGGTATGTCCCCGCTTTTGCAGGTCCTTCAAGAAAGCCAGCTTGTCGCTGGGGGAACAAGCACCTTTGGCATGCAGGATTCCCGCCTGTTCGGCCACTCTGGCCACCGCATCCGAGTCATCCCCAGAAAGCAGGTGCACGGTGACACGTTCGCCCTTAAGCGCAGCAACAACTTTTGCAGCCTCTGAACGTATTTCTTCATTGAGCTCAAAAGTGGCCAACCAGCCCTGCGCATCGCTTAAAAACACACGCAAGCCGGTTGACAGCTGTGGCTTTACGCCGCAATAGCTGGAAGATCCCAAACGCATGGCCACGGCGGGTACTTCAGGCACAGCCAATGGGTCAACCACCAAGCCAGAGATGCCCTGCCCCGCTACTTCCGCCACCGCCTCACACCACCACTGCCCGAGCGTGTCCCTGTCACCCGCCCCATGGCTTTCGGCTTTTACTGACTCCTGGGCTGCGACGCTGAGCGCCCGCGAAACGGGATGAAGTGAATGTTGGGCCAAGGCCGCCGCCATGGCAAGCGCCTGCGATGCGGACAAACCGGGACGTGTTTCCACAGCGCCCAACGAAAACGCATCTCGCGTCAAGGTACCGGTCTTGTCAAAGACGACCGTATCAACCGTAGCCAAGGCCTCCAGTGCCTGCAATTTACGCACCAGCACCCCCGCGCGCGCGAGTGATCCCGCAGCGGCCAGCATGGCAGCTGGCGTTGCCAAGGAAAGAGCGCAGGGACACGTCACCACCAACACTGCCACCGCCACCATCAAAGCGTAGCCGGGGTCGCGCCCCCACCACCAAACACAAGACGCCGCGGCCGCCAACAAAACCGCGATCAAAAATGGCTTGGCCAACCGGTCCGCCAATTGGGCCCCTTCGGGTTTGGTCGCTGCGGCGCTCTCCATCAGCGCCACGATCTGGGCAAAACGGGTGGCATCCCCGGTACGCTCCACCCGAACCTGCACGGTGGCGCTTAAATTATGGCTACCGGCAATCACCGACGCCCCGGGGCCACGAAAAAGAGGCCGAGACTCCCCTGTCAACAAGGCCTCATCGACCATGGTGTCGCCCTGCTCCACGACACCGTCAGCCAGGAACGCCTCTCCGGCATGCACACGCACCACATCACCCACCACCACTCTGCGAACAGCCACACGCTCGAACCCTCCATTGGCATCTCGGCGCTCCACGCTGTCGGGCAAGCGGTTCATCAAAGCCTCCAGCGCTCCGGCCGTGCGGTCACGCAAGCGCAACTCCAGCCAGCGCCCGGTCAGCAAGAAAAAAACGAACATGGTCAGAGAATCAAAATACACCTCGCGGCCGAACACCCCCTGCGGCTCAAAAGTACCCGCCGTACTCACCGCAAACGTAATGGCCATCCCCAAAGCCACCGGCAAATCCATGCTGACCCGGGCATGTGCAATATCACGCAACGCGTTCTTGAAAAAGGGGCCACACGAAAAAAGAACCACAGGCAGCGTCAGTACCCAAGACGCCCACCGCAACAGTTGTTCCATCTCGCCAGTGAGGTCTCCGGGGTGGGCAATGTAGGCCGGATAGGCGTACATCATCACCTGCATCATGCACAGGCCCGCGACCAGCCAGCGCCACAAGGCTTGCCGCGTCTCCAACTTGCGGCGCTCGTTGACAAACACATCATTGGCTGGCACGGCGCGGTAGCCGCAGTCTTGCACCGCACGCATCCAATCGGAGGGCCGCGCACTGGAGGATGACCATGTCACCCGCGCCCGGTGGCTGGCCGCGCCCACCTGCACGCTAAGCACACCAGGGACTCGGCCGATGGCCTCCTCCAACGTCAAGGAACACGCCGCGCAGTGCATGCCTTCGATCACCACATTGGACTCCCAAAGCGTGGCGTCTTGTGGGGAAGAACGACTGAATGCAGCCCACTCCAGCGGATCATCCAGCATCCGTAAGGCTTCAAGACTGTGTGGGCTGGCAAGGGGGAGCGCAACAGGCAAAGCAAGGCTGACGTTGGACATGGTTGGGGAGTGTGCGTGAGAATGCCCAATTAATTCTTGATTCAGATCAAGACATTGTGTGCACCCAAAGAGTAAGGTGGGGCTTTACAACCGTCAAGGAGTCGATATGTACCAGCGCATTTTAGTCGCGACCGATGGATCCAAGCTGTCCAAAAAAGCCGTCAACAGCGCCATCGCCTTGGCGGCACTCGCCGGTGCGGAACTGGTGGCTCTGAAGGTCGTACCCCGCTATCCCACCAGCTATTTTGAAGGAGGAATTGCACTACAGCCTAGCGAAATCCAACGGGCAGAAAAGCAATGGGCCGACGAGGGGCAAGCAGTGGTAGACGCGGTGGCCAAGGCTGCACAGGCCAAAGGAGTAACGGCCAAAGCACTGACAGTGAAGTCCGATGTGGTGTCAGACGCGATACTGGCAGCCGTCAAAAAACACCAATGCGACCTGATTGTCATGGCCTCCCATGGTCGCAGGGGTATCAAACGGCTGCTGCTGGGCAGCGAAACGCAGCAGGTCTTGACCCATGCAACGGTACCTGTTCTGGTCTTGCGGTAAGAGTAGAAATGGCTTATAGCCCTCACCCAGACTGCGTAAACAGCTATCAAATAGATAGCATCTGTGGATTTTCTAAAAATTAGGCGTCTTCGTGGAAGCGCGCCCGAATTTCCAACACATCGTCCCACGCATTCAGGAAGGCCTGTACACAGTCTGGATCGAAATGGCTGCCCGATCCCGCCACGAGGAAGTCCACCGCGGCTTCCAGGCTCCACGCTTTTTTGTAGGGGCGCTCCGAAGTCAGGGCGTCAAACACATCGGCTACGGCGACTATGCGGCTAAATATCGGGATATCCGTCCCCTTGATGCCTGCAGGGTAACCTGAACCATCGAATTTCTCATGGTGGCCTCGGGCAATTTCTGCACCCGCCTGCAATACGCGGGAAGCGCTTCCTTTCAGCAGCTCAAAACCCAAAGTGGCGTGCTGCTTCATCACCTCAAACTCCTCGTGGTCGAGACGTCCAGGTTTGAGCAAAATTTTGTCGGCAATGCCCACCTTGCCAATGTCATGCATAGGCGCGGCTTCTAGCAACAAGTCTTGGTCATCCACCGACAACCCCATACCGGCCGCAATGAGTTTGGAAAAATGCGCCATGCGCAAGATATGGGCGCCGGTCTCGGGATCACGAAACTCCGCCGCTTTTGACAAACGAAGCACGGTTTCGCGCTCACGTTCCACAATTTCCGCCGTAGCCTTGCGCACTTCTTCGGCAAGCCAAGCCGCCCGGTCATCCAGTTTTTTCCGCGCCTCACTGAGGTTCAACATGTTTTTAGCACGGGCCAAAAACTCAATCTTGTCCACCGGTTTGGTCAAGAAATCATTGGCGCCGGAATCCAGTGCCCGGTAACGAATTTGCTTTTGGTCGTTGGCGGTAATCATCAGCACCGGCGTGGCTGCGTTACCGGGCATTTCCCGCAAAAGCCGTATGAATTCCAACCCATCCAGCTCGGGCATCATGTAATCCACAATGACCAAATCCATGGCGTTTTCTTGGGCCCAACCCAATCCGGCCCGCGGGTCGGAAAACACATGCGGAACACAGTTGTCCAACTTCTTTACCAGCGCACCGAACAAAATTAAATTAATTTCGGTATCGTCGACGATCAGTACATGTTGGATCACAAAGGTTCAACCTCCGCAAAATATTCAAAAGGCGTCATAGGGTGGCATGGGCCCGCATGGCCGTCAACAAATGCTCCACTTCCATGGCAAAAAGGGGCATCAGACCGGCGACGGGCAGCAAATCTTTCTGCGCCGCGAGGCCTTCAATCCGCTCCGCCAAACGGCTTGCTGGCAGTGCCCCAAACATCGACAAAGTTCCTTTCAGGGCGTGTGAGGTGTACAGCACGGCACTGAAATCGGCGCGATCCAGAGCCTCTTTTATTTTCTGTAAATCTTCTGGCCACTGGTCTACAAAGGCCTGCGCAACAATCTCCACCATCTCTTGGTCTTGCGACGCCAGAGCAGCGCAATAGTCAAATTCCGCCGGACTGCACCAGTCTGCCGGGGGCCTTTGGTCTGGATCGGCACCCACCACCGCGCACGCGTTGTGCTGCTGTACCTTGGCGAATCGCAACAAAGCCAATTGCAATTCCTGTGCCTTGATGGGCTTGGAAATATAGTCGTCCATACCGGCATCCAGGCAGCGTTGGCGGTCGGACTCCATCGCGTTGGCCGTCATGGCAATGATGGGGGTGTGACGGCCCTCTTCCAGTGCGCGAAAACACCGCGTGGCCTCCAGACCATCCATCACGGGCATCATCATGTCCATCAGGACAACATCAAAGGATTGCTGCGCCAGCATGGCAAGTGCAATTTGCCCATTCTCGGCCACATCCACATGGTGCCCCCAGCGCTCCAGCAAGGTGATTGCCAGTTTCTGGTTCACCAAATGGTCTTCCACCACCAACACCTGCATGGCCACATGCGCATCCTGGAGCGAGTGGCGGGTGATCAAATCCGCATGCCCGCTGGGATGGTGACGCAAAACCTTGTTCACAGCCAACAACAACTCATCACGCCCAATAGGTTTGGAAAGGTAGGCGGCAATACCAACGTCGCGTGCCCGCTGGGCATCGCCCTTGATACCGGCACTGGACACCATGAGCAAAGGAATTTGCGCACAGTGCGGCAGTTGCAGCAAACGCTCAGCCACCGTAAATCCATCCATCTCGGGCATTTGGGCATCCAACAGCACCAAATCGCAGGGCCTGCCTTTGACGCCAAGTGTCACCAGCCATTGCAAGGCCTCCGAGCCCGAGGCCACGTCATGGGTCTGCGCCCCGGCAAACTGCAGGGTACGGGTCAACACCCTCCGGTTGACATCGTTGTCATCCACGACCAGGACCCATCGCCCGTCCAAGTCACCGACAAACGGCGCGGCCTCCACCGGATTTCGATCCAACTCCACCCGGGTGAGGAAATGGAAGGTGCTGCCGTGGCCCAACGCACTCTCCACCCAAATACGCCCGCCCAAAGCTTCGACCAGTCGGGCGCAAATGGTGAGGCCCAGACCGGTGCCGCCGTACTTGCGGGTGATCGAACTGTCCTCTTGCGAAAACGCATCAAAAATACTTCCCAACTTATGGGGAGGAATGCCAATGCCGGTGTCGCTCACCGCCAGATGCAGCAGGGTGCCCTCGCCCGAGTGCGGTGCACACGAAATATGCAACAGCACTTCCCCCTTTTGGGTGAACTTGATCGCATTGCCAATGATGTTGACCAAAATTTGACGCAAACGCCCCGGGTCACCCACCACGGCCATGGGCACGTCGGGGTCGATGTCACAGACCAGTTCCAACCCTTTTTCCTGCGCGCGCAAGGCGATGGTCTTCAAGGTGTCGGATACG
>Ga0209343_10004869_pt1 | contig 16499 bp, 15 predicted proteins | sample RifCSPlowO2_02_FD_184026 | JGI IMG/M metagenome (GOLD analysis project Ga0209343, IMG submission 184026) | Groundwater microbial communities from Rifle, Colorado - Rifle CSP2_plank lowO2_0.2 (SPAdes) (version 2) | ecosystem: Environmental > Aquatic > Deep subsurface > Groundwater | place... | reverse complement strand
CGTTGGCCCAGGTAGCTCAGTCGGTAGAGCAGGGGATTGAAAATCCCCGTGTCGGCGGTTCGATTCCGTCCCTGGGCACCATCTATAGTTTTCAGGTGATGTCAAAACCACCCGGAAACACCTAAGAAACCCGCCTAGTGCGGGTTTTTTATTGCCTGCAGTTCCCTATCCCTCCCTTGTAAGCCCGAAGTTTTAGGGGCATCTTTGAGGGCACTCCCGGTTCGGTCATATTCCATGCCCCTACGAAGGTTGCCCAATGCCCCGCCAAGCCACACCGCTGACCGATTCAGCCATCAAGGTAGCCAAACCAAAGGACAAGCCCTACAAGCTGACTGACGGCCAGGGCCTATACCTAGAAGTCATGCCAAACGGCTCCAAGCTATGGCGCATGAAATACCGCCATGCTGACAAAGAGAAACGCCTAGCCTTCGGTGCATACCCAGCCCTCTCGTTGACCAAAGCTCGCCAGAGACGCTTAGAGGCGCACGAGCAGCTTGCTGGCGGCATATAGACCCTGGCGAGCAGAAAAAAGCCGACAAACAAGTGCAGAAGGCCTCTGGGGCAACCTTTGAGACGCGGGCCCGAGAGTGGTTTGCCTATTCGTCAATTCAGCCTGAGAGGAAGGGTAATTTCACCCAGTACAACTTATGTACCTACTGAGTACACATCCTGTACTGAACCCCCAGAAAAACCACCTGATGGATAGCCCAAACAGCCTCCTTCGGTACACAAACTGTACCGACCAGCAACAACGCCCTGTCCAGAAAGTGGACTACTTTCTAGATAACCAAGCGAAGCGGCTTTAACGAGCCCTTAACCGCGTGGGCTGGGCTCGGACTTATCTGAATAAGGCCGGACTGCTGACTATTCCGGCCAAGGGCATGGTGCAGATCACGGCGCGTGGCCGGGATGCCTTGATCAGCGGCCCCGAACGCATCACCGTGAGCTGGCTGAAGCGGTTTCCCGAGTTTGCCGACTTCCATACGGCCAAGCCGCAAGCGGTGGACGCGGTTATCGCGCCGCAGCTCGAAGCCGCAGAGACGACGCCGGACGAGCAACTGGCCGAGGCCCATCAGGCGTTGCTGCAATCGCTGGCCGATGAGCTGCTGGCACAGGTTCAGGCGGCGACACCGAGCTTCTTCGAGCAACTGGTGGTCGATCTGATGTTGGCCATGGGCTATGGCGGCTCGCGCAAGGAAGCCGGCAAGGCGACCCAGGCGACCAATGATGACGGCATCGACGGCATCATCAAGGAAGACAAGCTCGGCCTGGACGTGATCTACCTGCAGGCCAAGCGCTGGGCCAACACAGTACATCGCCCCGAAATCGACAAGTTTATCGGTGCGCTGACTCGCCACCGGGCGCGCAAGGGCGTGTTTATCACTACCTCGGATTTCTCCGCAGGGGCTCGCGAGGCCGCGCTTGGCCTGGATATCAAGGTGGTGCTGATCGACGGTGTCGAGCTGGCGCGACTGATGGTCGAGAACAACCTGGGCGTGAGCGTTAAGCAGGTGTACGAAGTGAAGCAGCTCGACAGTGATTACTTCGCTGAAGAGTGATGGCTCAGGCTTCGCCAGCGGCTGATCAAGCGAACTTAATCTTCTTGGTTTTATTGCCGGAGGCTTACCCCGCAACGATCTAATGGCCCGCGCCACGGGCAAGAAATTGCGTCCGCGCGACAGGCAACTGCGGTCAGGCGACACCCGTGACTCGGCAGACCTTATATGCGCGCCAAACGGCTTGGCGGTCAGCAAAACGCTATGCTAGCTTGACCGCCTCGCCAGGAAGGCCAAGCAAACGCCTGAGCGCATTCGAACAAGAAGAGGACACCCCATGGCCGAGGCCACGCCCGCGCTGGAAATTCGCGACCTGCATAAACGCTATGGCGATCTCGAGGTGCTCAAGGGCATCTCCCTTACCGCTCGCGATGGCGATGTGATCTCCATCCTCGGCTCATCCGGCTCGGGCAAATCGACCTTTCTGCGCTGCATCAATCTGCTGGAAAACCCGCACCAGGGGCAGATCATAGTGGCCGGCGAGGAGCTCAAGTTGAAACCGGCGCGCAACGGCGATCTGGTCGCCGCCGACGGCAAGCAGATCAACCGCCTGCGCAGCGAAATCGGCTTCGTCTTCCAGAATTTCAATCTGTGGCCGCATATGAGCGTGCTCGACAACATCATCGAGGCGCCGCGCCGCGTGCTCGGCCAGAGCAAGGCCGAAGCCATAGAGGTGGCCGAGGCGCTGCTGGCCAAGGTCGGCATCGCCGACAAGCGTCACGTCTATCCCAACCAGCTTTCCGGTGGCCAGCAGCAACGCGCGGCCATCGCCCGCACCCTGGCCATGCAGCCTAAAGTGATACTGTTCGATGAGCCGACCTCGGCCCTCGACCCGGAAATGGTACAAGAAGTGCTTAATGTGATCCGCGCGCTCGCCGAGGAAGGTCGCACTATGCTGCTGGTGACCCATGAGATGGGTTTTGCCCGTCAGGTCTCCAGCGAAGTGGTGTTCCTGCATCAGGGCTTGGTCGAAGAACAGGGTTCGCCCGAGCAGGTGTTCGACCATCCCAATTCGGCACGCTGCAAACAATTCATGTCCAGCAATCACTAAACACGGAGCTACATGCATGCAGAACTATAAGAAAATCCTGCTAGCCGCTGCCGCCACCCTGGCCTTCGGTACCAGCGCTGTCGCCGCGGACAAACTGAAAATCGGCACCGAGGGTGCTTACCCACCCTTCAACCTGATCGACGCCAGCGGCCAGGTCGGCGGCTTCGATGTGGAAATCGGCCAGGCCCTGTGCGCCAAGATGAAAGCCGAGTGCGAAGTGGTCACCTCCGACTGGGACGGCATCATCCCGGCCCTCAACGCGAAGAAATTCGACTTCCTGGTCGCCTCCATGTCGATCACCGAAGAGCGCAAGGCCGCGGTCGATTTCACCGAGCCCTACTACACCAACAAGCTGCAGTTTATCGCGCCCAAAGGCGGTGACTTCAAGAGCGACAAGGCCAGCCTGAAAGGCAAGGTGATAGGTGCCCAGCGCGCCACCATCGCCGGCACCTGGCTGGAAGACAACCTGAATGACGTGGTCGATATCAAGCTGTACGACACCCAGGAAAACGCCTACCTCGACCTCTCCTCGGGCCGCCTCGATGGCGTGCTGGCGGACACCTTCGTCAACTGGGAGTGGCTGAAGAGCGACGCCGGCAAGGGCTTCGAGTTCAAGGGTGACCCGGTATTCGACAACGACAAGATCGGCATCGCCGTGCGCAAAGACGACGCCCTGCGCGACAAGCTGAACGCCGCGCTGAAAGAAATAGTGGCCGACGGCACCTATAAGAAGATCAACGACAAGTACTTCCCCTTCAGCATCTACTAAGTAGCCGGCACTGCGTCGCCCTCCGGGCGGCGCAGGCTTCTGAGCGCCCCATGACTCTCGACCTCTATGGATTCGGCCCAGCCCTGGCCGCCGGCACCCTGATGACCATCAAACTGGCGCTTAGCGCGCTCAGCCTGGGTCTGGTGCTCGGTTTGCTCGGCGCATTGGCCAAGACTTCGCCGTACAAGCCGCTGCAATGGCTGGGCGGCACCTATTCGACCTTAGTGCGCGGCGTGCCCGAACTGCTCTGGGTGCTGCTGATCTATTTCGGCACCGTGCAGTTGATGCGCAACCTGGCCGACCTGCTGGGCATCGAAAGCCTCGAGCTGAATGCCTTCGCCGCCGGCACCATCGCCCTCGGCCTGTGTTTCGGCGCCTACGCCACCGAGGTGTTTCGCGGCGCCATCCTGGCCATTCCCAGGGGCCATCGCGAAGCGGGTCAGGCCCTGGGCCTGTCCAAGCCACGGATCTTCTGGCGCCTGATCCTGCCGCAGATGTGGCGCATCGCCCTGCCCGGCCTGGGCAACCTGTTTATGATTTTGATGAAGGACACCGCCCTGGTGTCGGTCATCGGCCTCGAGGAAATCATGCGGCGCTCGCAAATCGCCGTCACCTCGAGCAAAGAACCCTTTACCTTTTTCCTGGTCGCGGCCTTTATCTACCTGGGCCTGACCATACTTGCCATGATCGGCCTGTACTTCCTCGAGAAGCGCTCCAGCCGCGGCTTTATCAGGAGCGCGGGATGAACTGGGAAATAATCATCAAGTGGCTGCCACGCCTGGCCGAAGGTGCGGTGCTGACCCTGGAGCTGGTGGCCTTCGCGGTCATCGCCGGGCTGATCCTGGCCATCCCCATGGGCATCGCCCGCGCTTCGCGGCATTGGTATGTGCGCGCCATGCCCTACGGCTACATCTTCTTCTTCCGCGGCACGCCGCTGCTGGTGCAGCTGTTTCTGGTCTATTACGGCCTGGCCCAGTTCGACATAGTGCGCGAGGGCCCGCTCTGGCCCTACCTGCGCTCGCCCTACTGGTGCGCGATCCTGACCATGACCCTGCACACCGCCGCCTATATCGCCGAGATTCTGCGCGGGGCGATCCAGGCCGTGCCGCCGGGTGAGATCGAGGCGGCGCGCGCCCTGGGCATGTCCCGGGCCCAGGCCATGTTCTATATCATCCTGCCGCGGGCGGCGCGCATCGGCCTACCGGCCTACAGCAACGAAGTGATACTGATGCTCAAGGCCAGCTCCCTGGCCAGTACCGTCACCCTGCTGGAGCTGACCGGCATGGCGCGCACCATCATCGCGCGCACCTACCTGCCGGTGGAGATATTCTTCGCCGCCGGCCTGTTCTACCTGGCCATTGCCTTCGTCCTGGTGCGCGGCTTCAGGGTGCTGGAAGGCTGGCTAAGGGTCGACGCCTGCCAGGGTCGCTAGCAGCCCGCCGAATCGCCGATACCGTCGCGCTATGCGGCGGTTTTCTTTACTGACGCCCCAAGTATTGGTTGCACCACTTCGCGTCATAACGGCGCAGCGCATAAGCGCAGAGGCAAGCCGGCATGTACTAGACCGGCAAGACTTCGGGAGCTTCGATGAGCAAACTGCTGTCTCTACTGCTTCTCTGCGGCTTGACCCAGCAGGCGTTGGCCGATTGCACGCTGCGCGTCAGGGTCAGCGACTTCAAGCCTCAGTATTACCAGGACGAGGACGGCACCTGGCGGGGCATGTCGATCGAGTTCGCCGAGACGTTGCTGGGCGAGGCTGGCTGCAAACCGCTCTACCTGACCACGCCCTGGGAAAGATCCTTCGAGCTGCTGAAAAGCGGCGGCCTGGATCTGATGCTGAACCTGTCGATCACCCCGGAGCGCGAGCAATTCTTGCACTTTATCGGCCCGCAGCGAGACGAGTCGATCATGCTGGTGGTCAGGCGCGAGGCGGACTATCGGATCGACTCGCTGGACGACCTGAAAAAGCTGCCGCGCGGCATCGGCTTCGAAAGCGGCTCCTTCTATGGTGATGCCTTCACCGCCAAATTCAACAGCGACCCGGCCTTTGCGGCTAAATTCGAAGCGGTGCCGCACGCCGAGCTGAATATCCACAAACTCAGGCACAATCGCATTTCGGCCTTTCTCGGTGACGCCTATTCGGTTGCTTATCGCATCCGTGAAGACGAGCTGTACAAGGATGCCAAGCTGCTGCCATACCCGGTCAACCAAGACTGGGTGTATTTCGGTTTCAGCAAGCAGTCGGTTTCCCCCGAGTTGCTGGCCAGGCTGCAAAACGCCTTCGACCGCGCCTGGGCGGACGGAAAATTCGAAGCAATTCTGCAGCGCTATCGATAAGCGCGCTCCGCCCTCGTTCGCGTAAAGCCGACGCCGCACGCCGCTGGCGATATACTCGCGGCCTGCCCCTCCGACGTCAGCCATACCCATGCTTGAACCCCTTAGCGGCGACGCCCTGCTGCAACGTTTTCGCGCCCTGGACAATTTCCTGAGCGAGCACCAGGACCTGTGGCGACCACGCCCCTTCGTGCATTATCCGGCGCAGCCCTGGGCTGCCAAGCACCCGCAACTGGCAGCCTGGCTGAGCGCGCAAAGCCTGGAGCATGCCGAAGCCGCGCATAACCAGCCCCACCTGCTAGGCGCACCCGCGCCATTCCCGCAGCTGGCGGCGCAAGCCACTGCCCTAAGCCAGCTGGCCGAGCTTCCGCAACAAGCGCAGACAACACTGCCGTCACGCTTGAGCGCCGCCGTGCCTGGACGCAAATGGCAGCAGATCCAGGCCTTCGCCAGTCGCCTGCAGTTCACCCGAGCGCCCCAGCACTGGCTCGACTGGTGCGCCGGCAAAGGCCACCTGGGCCGTCTGCTGGCGAGCGGCGGCGGCGCGCTAAGCTGTTTGGAGTACGACCCGCAACTGGTACAGAGCGGCCAACAACTTAGCCAGAGACTCGGCCTCAGCGCGCAGCATATCGAGCAGGACGTACTGGCGGCCGATGCCCAGCAGCGGCTCCGCGCCACGCATACCCCGGTGGCCCTGCACGCCTGCGGCGACCTGCACACGCGCCTGCTGCAACTGGCCAGCCAGGCCGGCTGCCGACAACTGGCCGTCGCCCCCTGCTGCTATAACCGCATCGCCACGCCGAGCTACCAGGCGCTGTCGGCAACCGCCCAGGCATCGACCTTGCGACTGTCGCTGGATGACCTCGGCTTGCCGCTGAGCGAAACCGTCACCGCCGGCGCCCGGGTACGCCGCCAGCGCGACCAGTCGATGGCCTGGCGCCTGGCCTTCGACCTGCTGCAACGCCAACTGCGCGGCAGCGACGACTATCTGCCGACTCCCTCACTCCCCCCAGCCTGGTTGCACAAGGGCTTTGCCGACTACTGCACGGACCTGGCAGCCCTCAAACAGCTGCCGGCGCCCGCCACGCAGGACTGGGACAAGCTGGAAAGCCTCGGCTGGCAACGCCTGGCCCAGGTGCGCAACCTGGAACTGTTACGCGGTTTGTTCCGCCGACCGCTGGAACTCTGGCTATTGCTGGACCGCGCGCTCTACCTCGAAGAACAAGGCTATCGCGTGCGTCTCGGCAGCTTCTGCCCCAGCCAACTGACCCCGCGCAACCTGCTGTTACTGGCCGAACGCGACTGAGTTGCCCACAGCATCTGTGGATAACTCTGTTAATAGATTCTGAGCAGATCCCTGCAAGGCCCAGCATTTCAGCCGGCGAAAGCCTTGAACATTTTTTGATCTAAAAATAAATTTAATAAAAACAGCCAGTTAAGCAATAGCGTGAGATAGCGCACAAAATATTCGCCTACCTCTGGTAGCCACCTAGCGCTTGTGCATAAAGATTTTCCTGCTGATAACAAAGCCTGAGTAGAACAGCACGCAGATGGCTTTACTCGGGCCAACGAATGGATATAATGGCCGCCCTTAAGTGCCGGTATAGCTCAGCTGGTAGAGCAACTGACTTGTAATCAGTAGGTCCCGAGTTCGATTCTTGGTGCCGGCACCATCTAATTTCAAAGGCTCGCAGCGATGCGGGCCTTTGTTGTTTCTGCGCCCCGGAAAGTCTTGCTACGCGTTGAGCGCGGCTTGTGTGTGCTGCCGCCAGCAAGTAAAAGAAACGTCTGACTGGTTATCTCCATGGAGAGGGTATTGCACCCATGCGCATCCTGATCACCGGCGGGGCCGGGTTTATCGGTTCGGCGCTGATTCGTCATCTGCTGAGCAATACCGAGCATCGGGTATTCAACCTCGACAAGCTGACCTACGCCGGCAATCTGGCATCCCTCGCCGGCGTGGCGCACAGCCCGCGCTATCGATTCCTCCAGGCCGATATCGCCGACGGCGCGCGGGTCGGCCAGGCGCTGGCCGAGTTCCAGCCGGATGCCATCATGCACCTGGCCGCCGAGTCCCATGTCGACCGCTCCATCGACGGCCCCGCGGCCTTTATCCAGACCAATATAGTCGGCACCTATGCGCTGCTGGAGGCGACACGCGCCTACTGGCAGCAGTTGGACGAAGCGCGCCAGCAGGCCTTTCGCTTCCACCATATTTCCACCGACGAGGTGTATGGCGACCTGCACGGCGTCGATGAGCTGTTCACCGAGAGCACCCCCTACGCCCCCAGCTCGCCCTATTCGGCCAGCAAGGCGGCGTCCGATCATCTGGTGCGCGCCTGGCAGCGCACCTATGGGTTGCCGGTGCTGATCAGCAACTGCTCGAACAACTACGGCCCCTATCATTTCCCGGAAAAGCTGATTCCCCTGGTGATACTCAACGCCCTGGAAGGCAAGGCGCTGCCGGTGTATGGCGACGGCCAGCAGGTGCGCGACTGGCTGTATGTCGAGGATCACGCCCGCGCGCTATTGAAGGTGGTGACGGAGGGCAAGGTCGGCGAGACCTACAATATCGGCGGGCATAACGAGCAGAAAAACCTGCAGGTAGTCGAGAGCATCTGCGCCCTGCTGGATGAATTGGCCCCCCGCCAGAGCGGCTCCTATAAGGAACAGATCAGCTTCGTCGCCGACCGCCCCGGCCATGACCTGCGCTACGCCATAGATGCCGGCAAGATCGAGCGCGAACTGGGCTGGCGACCTAAGGAAAGCTTCGCCAGCGGCCTGCGCAAGACCGTTTGCTGGTATCTGGACAATAGCGATTGGTGCCGACGCGTGCAGGACGGCAGCTATCAGGGCGAGCGCCTGGGCGCCCTCAAGGAGCAGCACTAATGAAAGGCATAGTTCTGGCCGGTGGTTCCGGCACCCGTCTGCACCCCATCACCCTGGGCGTGTCCAAGCAGCTGCTGCCGATCTACGACAAGCCGATGATCTATTACCCGATCTCGGTGCTGATGCTGGCCGGCATCCGCGAGATCCTGATCATCTCCACCCCGGAAGACCTGCCCAACTTCCACAAGATGCTCGGCGATGGCAGCCAGTTCGGCGTGCGCTTCGACTATATCGAGCAGCCTTCGCCGGACGGCCTGGCCCAGGCCTTTCTGCTCGGCGAGCGCTTTATCGGCAACGATTCGGTATGCCTGATCCTCGGCGACAATATCTTCCATGGTCAGCACTTCACCGAGAAACTCCTGCGCGCCGCCGCCGAACCCAGCGGCGCGACCGTGTTCGGCTACTGGGTCAAGGACCCGCAGCGTTTCGGCGTGGTCGAGTTCGACGACGCTGGCCGGGCCATTTCCATCGAGGAGAAACCGGCCCAGCCGAAATCCAGCTATGCGGTGACCGGCCTGTATTTCTACGACAACCAGGTGATAGAGATTGCCAAGGCGGTCGAGCCGTCGCCCCGCGGCGAGCTGGAGATCACCGACGTCAACAACGCCTACCTGCAGCGCGGCGACTTGCGTGTGGAGCGCTTCGGTCGCGGCTTTGCCTGGCTCGACACCGGCACCCATGACAGCCTGCTGGAGGCCTCGCAGTACGTGCAGACCATCGAGCATCGCCAGGGTCTGAAGGTCGCCTGCCTGGAGGAGATCGCCTACCAGCAGGGCTGGATAGATAAGACGCAGCTGCTCAAACAAGCCAAGGCCTTCGGCAAGACCGGTTACGGCCAGTATCTCTACGGCCTGGCCGAGGACTAAGCATGCGGGCGATTGCCACAGAGCTGGCCGATGTACTGATTCTCGAGCCCAAGGTGTTCGGCGACGAGCGTGGCTTCTTCTTCGAGAGTTTCAATGCCCGTGCCTTCGAGCAGGCCACAGGCCTTGCGCGCGAGTTCGTCCAGGACAACCACTCCGGTTCCCAGCGCGGCGTGCTGCGCGGCCTGCATTACCAGCTGCAGCAACCCCAGGGCAAGCTGGTGCGGGTGACCGCCGGTGCGGTGTATGACGTGGCGGTGGACCTGCGCCGCGGCTCGACCACCTTCGGCCGCTGGATCGGCGTGCACCTGTCCGCGGAGAACAGGCGCCAGCTGTGGGTACCCGAGGGGTTCGCCCATGGCTTCCTGGTGCTCAGCGAGTTCGCCGAATTCCTCTACAAGACCACCGCCTACTACGCCCCCGAGCATGAGCGCTGCATCCGCTGGGACGACCCGACCCTGGGCATAGCCTGGCCGCTGGATGGCGCGCCGCAGCTGTCGGCCAAGGATCAGGCCGGCTGCAGCTTCAACGCGGCCGAGTGCTTTGCATGAGGATTCTTCTACTCGGCCAGCACGGCCAGGTCAGCCGCGAGCTACAAGCACGCCTGAGCGGCCAGGCCGAACTGCTCGTCCTCGGCAGCGCGCAACTGGATCTGCGCCAGCCGCAACAGATTCGCCAGCAGGTCCGTGCCCTGAAACCAGACCTGATCATCAATGCCGCCGCCCATACCGCCGTCGACCAGGCCGAGAGCGAACCCGAGCAGGCCTTCGCCATCAATGCCACGGCGCCGGGAATTATCGCCGAAGAAGCCGCCGACCTCGGTGCGCCGCTGCTGCACTATTCCACCGACTATGTGTTCGACGGCCGCAAACCCACTGCCTATACAGAACAGGATGCGCCTAACCCGCTGAGCGTCTATGGCCGCAGCAAGCTGGCCGGTGAGCAGGCAATTCAAGCGGTGGGCGGCGCGCATTTGATTCTGCGCACCAGTTGGGTCTACTCGCGGCACGGACGCAACTTCCTGTTGACCATGCAACGCCTGCTGCAGGAGCGCGACAGCCTCAGCGTGGTGAGTGATCAGATCGGCGCGCCGACCTGGGCCGGTACCATCGCCCGGGCCAGCGGGCAGTTACTCTGCCGCTGGCAAGCAGGCCAGGCCGGCCCCTGGGGTATCTACCACCTGACGGCCTTGGGCGAGACCAGCTGGTTTGGCTTCGCCAGCGCCATCGCCGCGCAGCTGCGCGCCCAGGGCAAGCAAACCGCCGAGCTGCAGGCCATCCCCAGCAGCGCCTATCCGACCCCGGCGCAGCGCCCGCTCAACTCGCGCCTGGACTGCGCGCGCCTGCAGCGCGACTGGCAGATCCAGCTGCCCAGCTGGCAGGACGCACTGCGCCAGTGCCTGGCCGAGCCACAAACCCAGTAGGGTGCGCCATGCGCACCAGCGCAGACTGTGGGATTTTGGTGCGCACGGCGCACCCTACGCCTAAGCCTTAAAGCGCTGAATCTGCTGCTGTAGCCCGGCGGCCAGTTGGGCCAGGTCGCGGCTGGCCAGCGAACTCTGCTCGGCACCATTGACCACCTCGCCGATGCTGTCGTTGAGGCTGCTGATGTTCTGGCTGATCTCGTTGGCCACCGCCGTCTGTTCTTCGGTGGCGGTGGAGATCTGCGCGTTGCCATCGGCTATGCCTTCGATGGCATGAACTATATGGCCGAGCACTTCGCCGGCCTCACGGGCGTGGCTGACGCTGTTCTGCGCCTGCTCGCGGGACTGCTGCATGGCGCTCACCGCGCTGCGCGCGCCGCCCTGCAAGGCGTCGATCATGCCGCGAATCGACTCGGTGGCCTTCTGCGTATTGCTGGCCAGGCTGCGCACCTCATCCGCCACCACGGCAAAGCCGCGCCCGGCCTCACCGGCCCGCGCCGCCTCGATGGCGGCATTCAGCGCCAGCAGGTTGGTCTGCTCGGCGATGCTCTGGATCACCCCCAGCACCTTGCTGATCTCGTCGCTCTGGCTATGCAGGGTATCGATCACCCCGCCGGCCTTGTCCACCGACGCGGACAGCCCCTCGATGGCCTTGAGATTGGACTGCACCAGCGCGCTGCCCTGGCGTGCCTCCTGGTTGGCATCGGTGGCGGTGCTCGCGGTGCTCTGAGCGTTGCGCGCGACCTCCTGCACCGCCACGCTCATCTGATGCACCGCGGTGGCGACCATGCTGGTCTGGTCGCCCTGGGCGGCGGCGACCCGACTGACCCGGGCACTGATGGCGCTCATTTCCTCGGAGGCCGAGGCCAACTGGGTCGCCGTATCGGTCAGATGGCGGATCAAGGCCTGCTGGTGTTCGAGCAGGGTATTGAAGGCCCGCGCCGTATCGGACACCTCATCGCGGCCGCTGATATCGGCGCGCAGGGTCAGATTGGAGGACTGCTGCACCTCGCTGATCACCGCGCGCAAGGCGGACAGCGGACGGATGATCGACAGGCTGATCACCAGCGCCGCGCCGAGCAAGAGGATCAAGGCCACCGCGCCGATCAGCAGAAAGCTGTTGCGGATCGAGGCGTATTGCGCCTGCGCCTCGTCATTGAGCTTCACCCCCTTGTCCAGCTGCAGCTTGATCAAGGCCTCCAGCTCGCCGCCCAGGGGATCGATGGCGCCGTACAGGCGCTCGTTGAAACTCTTCGCTTCCTGGGCGCGCAGCTTGCCGCCATCGACCTCGCCGAGCAGCTCGTCGGTCAACCGATTGGCCTGGGCGAACATCGACTCGATGCGCCGCACTCGCGTGGTCTCCTCGCGGGTCAGCTGGGTCGAGGTGTAGGCACGCCAGGCCTGGTCGGTGCGCTGGCGGGCGTCGCGGAAGTTCTGGCGGAAGGTAGCTTCGTCGAACACCCCGGCGCGGTACTTGTGCGAGGCATCGACGATGCTCACCGCATAGGCGTCGGAGATGATCTTGAGCTGGCTGATCGGCTGCATGCGGTCGGTGAACAGCGCCTCGAAGCTCTGATTGAGGCGGCTGGCATTGCTCAGGGCCATGGCGATCACCACCACCAGCACCAGCAAGGGCACCACGGCCAACAACAACAGCCGGGCGCGAACGGTTAATTGAGCCAGCATCGAGGTATCTCCTCGGACAGACAAGCGCAGGCTGTCCATGCGGGGCGCAACCGGTGGCACCGCTAATCCGGGGCGCCACCCAACGACTAGAGTATTGACCATGGCGCAGAGTTTGCCCGGTTATTGCATCAGGGCCTGCCACGCCGCCCCCAACCACGAGTAGCCCCATGCCGACACCGCTGCCGCATCCCCGTCGCCCGCGCTGGCGCAGCCTGATCCTGCTGTGCCTGGCGCTGGCCCCATTGCTGTGGCCATTGCAACAGCTGGCCGAGCGTTACTACAGCGGCGTGCTGATCGAACAGAACCGCCAGACCCTCGACCTCTACGTGGCCAACCTGCTCGGCACCCTGCGCCGCTACGAGGTGCTGCCGGCGATACTCGGCGACCTGCCGGCGCTGCGCCTGGCCCTGCAACAGCCGCAGGAGCCCACCACCCAGGAGCAGGCCAACCGCCTGCTGGACAAGGTGCGTGGGCAGACCGGGGCCGACGTGATCTACCTGATGGACCCCGCCGGCAAGACCCTGGCGGCCTCCAACTGGGCGCAGGCCGACTCCTTCGTCGGGCGCAACTTCGCCTTTCGCCCGTATTTTCGCGAGGCCATCGCCGGCCGGGCCGGACGCTTCTTCGGCCTGGGCACCACCTCGGGTAAGCGCGGTTACTTCTTCGCCGCGGCGGTGCAGGACGGCGCGCAGACCCTCGGCGTGTTGGTGGTCAAGGTCGACCTGGATTTCACCGAGACCCTGTGGGGCAACACCCCGGAGCAGCTGCTGGTGACCGACGCCAACGGCGTGGTGATACTCACCTCCAACAGTGCCTGGCGCTTTACCGCCAGCCGCCCGCTGGATACCGCCGAACGCGCCGCCATCGCCGCCAACCGGCCCTACCCGACCCAGGCCCCGGCGCCGCTGCAGCTGGAGGCGCAGCGCTGGCTCCGGCAAGACCGCGAACTGGCGGAAACCGGCTGGACGGTGAGCATCCTCGCCCCGCGCAGCCTACTCGAGCGGCCGGTGCGCACCGCCCTGGTGGCCGGCGGCGGCCTGCTGCTGCTGCTGTTGTTGTTGCTCGGCCTGCTGATGCAACGCCGCCGCCATTACCTCGAACGCATCGCCCTGGACGCCCGCGCGCGCCAGCAGTTGGAGCTAAGGGTGCTGGAGCGCACCCAGGAGCTGCAGCTGCTCAACAGCCGGCTGAAGCAGGAAGTACTGGAGCGTGAGCACGCCCAGCAGGAGCTGGTGCAGGCCCAGGACGAACTGGTCCAGGCCAGCAAGCTGTCGGCCCTGGGCACCATGAGCGCGAGCATCAGCCACGAACTCAACCAGCCCCTGGCGGCGATCCGCAGCTATGCCGACAACGCCGGGGTGCTGCTCGACCACCGGCGCGGCGAGGACGCCCGCGCCAACCTCAAGCTGATCAGCCAACTGACCGAGCGCATGGCCTCGATCATCGCGCATTTGCGCGCCTTCGCCCGCCGCGACCACCATGCCCCGGAAAGCGTGGCCCTGCAGCCGGCCATCGATGACGCCCTGGTGCTACTGGCCAAGCGCCGCCAAGCCATGCAGGTCGAGCTGATCCGCGATCTGCCGGAGGCCACCCTCTGGGTGCAGGCCGGCGAGACCCGCCTGCGCCAGGTGCTCGGCAATCTGTTGGCTAATGCCCTGGATGCCTTGAGCGAGGTGCCGCCACCGCGGCGCCTGTGGCTGAGCACCCGGCAGGAGGCCGAGTACATCGAACTGCAGCTACGCGACAACGGCCCGGGCTTCTCCGCCGAGGCCCTGCAACGCGCCCGCGAGCCGTTTTTCACCACCAAGACCAGCGCCCAGGGCCTGGGCCTCGGCCTGGCCATCTGCGACAGCCTGATGCGCGCCCTCGGCGGCGAGCTGCTGCTGGCCAACCACCCGGCCGGCGGTGCGCTGCTGACCTTACGCCTGCGCAGCGCGGCCCAGGGCGTTAACCCCCAGTCGTCGGAGGACTTCTCGCTATGACCCGCCTAGACACCCACACCCAGGTGCTGCTGATCGATGACGACCCCCACCTACGCCAGGCCTTGAGCCAGACCCTCGACCTGGCCGGCCTGCACGTCACCAGCCTGGCCGACGCCCGCGGCCTGGCCGCGCGCATCGGCCAGGATTGGCCGGGGGTGGTGGTCAGCGATATCCGCATGCCCGGCATCGACGGCCTGCAGCTGCTCGAACAGCTGCACCAGCAGGACCCGCAACTGCCGGTGCTGCTGATCACCGGCCACGGCGACGTGCCCCTGGCGGTGCAGGCCATGCGCGCCGGCGCCTACGACTTTCTGGAGAAACCCTTCGCCAGCGACGATCTGCTGGCCAGCGTGCGCCGCGCCCTGGAGCTGCGCCGCCTGGTGCTGGACAACCGCAGCCTGCGCCTGGCCCTGGCCGATCGACATACCCTGGCCGCGCGTCTGCTCGGCCAGTCGCCGGCCATGCAGCGCCTGCGCGAACAGGTCGGCGCCCTGGCGGCGATCAACAGCGACGTGCTGATACTCGGCGAAACCGGGGCCGGCAAGGAGGTGGTGGCGCGCGCCCTGCACGACCTGTCCCCACGCCACACAGGCCCCTTCGTGGCGATCAACGCCGGCGCCCTGGCCGAGTCGGTGGTGGAAAGCGAGCTGTTCGGCCACGAGCCCGGGGCCTTTACCGGCGCCTCGAAGCGGCGCATCGGCAAGTTCGAATTCGCGGGCGGCGGCACCCTGTTCCTCGACGAGATCGAGAGCATGAGCCTGGACGTGCAGGTCAAGCTGCTGCGCCTGCTGCAGGAGCGGGTGGTCGAACGCCTCGGCGGTAACCAGCTGATCCCCCTGGATATCCGCGTGATCGCCGCGACCAAGGAGGACCTGCGCCAGGCCGCCGACCAGGGGCGTTTCCGCGCCGACCTGTATTACCGGCTGAACGTCGCGCCGCTGCGCATCCCGCCGCTGCGCGAACGCGGCGAGGACGCCCTGCTGCTGTTCCAGCACTTCGCCGAGGCCGCAGCAGGGCGCCACGGCCTGCCCCCGCGCAGCCTGCAGCCGCAGCACAGCGCCGCCCTGCTACGGCATAGCTGGCCGGGCAATGTGCGCGAGCTGCAGAATGCCGCCGAGCGCTTCGCCCTGGGCCTGGAACTGGACCTGGAGCTCGAACTGCAGGGCCAGCCCGAGCAGACGCCACATACCGCGCCTGAGGGCGGCAACCTGAGCGCCCAAGTGGAGGCCTTCGAGCGCAGCCTGATCTGCGCCGAGATGAGTCGCGCCCACGGCTCCCTGCGCAGCCTGGCCGAAGCCCTGGGCATACCGCGCAAGACCCTGCACGACAAACTGCGCAAGCACGGCCTGAGCGTCGCCGAGGCTGGCGGAAATTCGCCAGAATCCTTCGAGTAACTGGCGGATTTCCGCCAAAGCCAGCCCAGCCCGGCGCTGCCTCACCCGTCCCGGCCAAGCCCGGGCAGGGCTTTTCCCGCTCTGGCATGGCAGTTGCTCTAGCCTCTGCCAGGCGAACCCAACCATTACCCGTCCAGGCGCTGGCTGCCCCAGCGCCCGTCGTTTTGCGACAGGCCGCCTAGACTTGCTGGTTCGTCCGATCTGCAGCGCCGCGGCGCATAACGCGATAAACACAACAGCAAATAAACACAACAACAAGAGGAAGCACTCCATGAGGAAGCACTCCATGTTCAAACTGACTGCCAAGGCGCTGGCCTGTGCCCTGTCGCTAAGCCTCGCCGGCCTGGCCCAGGCGGCCGAGCCGATAGTGATCAAGTTCTCCCACGTGGTCGCCGAGCACACCCCGAAAGGCCAGGGCGCACTGCTGTTCAAGAAGCTCGCCGAAGAACGCCTGCCCGGCAAGGTCAGGGTCGAGGTCTACCCGAACTCCTCGCTGTTCGGCGACGGCAAGGAGATGGAAGCCCTGCTGCTCGGCGACGTGCAGCTGATTGC
>Ga0209343_10004867_pt1 | contig 16502 bp, 19 predicted proteins | sample RifCSPlowO2_02_FD_184026 | JGI IMG/M metagenome (GOLD analysis project Ga0209343, IMG submission 184026) | Groundwater microbial communities from Rifle, Colorado - Rifle CSP2_plank lowO2_0.2 (SPAdes) (version 2) | ecosystem: Environmental > Aquatic > Deep subsurface > Groundwater | place... | reverse complement strand
CGGGCTCGACGGCTGGCGTCTCAGGGGGCAGCACGCCACGGGCCACGAAGAACTCGCGGAGTTCGACCGGGACGTCCGCCCGCCCCAGGAAGGTCCGCAGGGCTTCGATCGGAAGCTGATTCAACGTCGCCTCGGCCAGACTCCGGACCTCGGGGTCGGAATCCCCGACCAGCAGCACGAGGATGGCCAGCTGCTCGTAGGCGCGCGGCGCGAGGGCGCCCGCCGCCGCGAGCATTTTCACGTCGCGCGCGACGTCGCCCCGCTTGAACGAATCGAGGAGCGGAGTGGGACCGATCACCGCCGTGCGAGGTACTCCTTGAAGTTCGTCAGGTTGAACTGGGCCGTCACCACCTGGCCGGACCTCCCGAGCGGCTTCGCCTCGACACCATTGAGCGTCATCGTGAGCGCCGCGGCGTCACCGACTGTCAACACGACATCACGCCGCGCCTCAAAGGTTTGCCGGTCGCCAGGCCGGAGGATGCGCTCGACGATCTTTTCGCCATCGACGGTCACGGCGATCCAACACGGCCTGGTCGTCGACAACTCTACGGCGATCCGTTCGGTCGGCTCGCTCGCAGCGGCTCTGGATGCAGGCGACTCCGCGGGCCGCGCGGGCGCGGTCGGCGACTCGGGTATGGACCTGACATTCGCCGGCAGCTCGGGCGGCGGGCTGACCGCAGCCTCACGGCCGGCTATCCCAAAGTAGAGCACGACGGCCGCCACAGGGACGCTCAGCGCAATCAGCCCCAGAAACGTCCTCGCCATCTGGCGATCACTCTCAACCCCAGTGGTGTCCTCGACGTGCTCGGAGGTAGGATGGCCGGCCGTCACCGAATCCTGGGGAAACTGCGCCATGAACTCGCGGACGGCTTCTTCGGGATCGAGACCGACTTCGGACGCGTACGACCGGACGAACGCGCGACTGAAAATGCCGCCCGGCAGGCGCGAGAGATCGTTCCGCTCGAGCGCCTCGAGCGCGCTGATGGAAATCTTCGTAATGTTGGCAATCTGACGCAGCGTCGTGCCGCGGCGCTCTCGCGCCTCGCGCAGCGTACGTCCACAATCGCCGGAGGGTCGCTCGGTAGCCATGGCTGGGGGCCGCGCCTATGTTAGGAAGCTCGCTCAACGCTGTCAAACGCGCGCCGAAGGGCCTCGACCACTGCGCCGAGCGGCTTCACCCGGCATGGCCCTTCAGCCCCTCGATCGATGAACAAGCCGATGGCTGCCAGGCCGGCCGCGCCGGCCGCTCGAACTGCCCCGGCCCGTTCGACCGTCATGCCTCCGATCGCCAGCACCGGCACGCGGGCCGCGCGACTCATCTCCCTTAAGCCGTCGAGACCAAGCAGGCGATCGAAGATCGGGTCGGCAGTGCCGGACGGGGTGGCGGCCTTCGACGAGGTCGGAAACACCGTGCCGGCAACGAGGTAGTCAAGCGGTCCGGCGGCGACGGCTTGCTCGGGTCGATGGACGGAGCGACCGATGAGGAATCCCGGCGGGGCCATGCGGCGCACTTCGTCGGCCGGCATCGAATCGCTTCGGAGATGCACGCCGTCGGCGCCGCACGCCAGCGCCACGTCCAGTCGTTCGTTGACCACGACGCGCGTGGCCGTGCCACGCGCCAGCTGCACGATGTCGCTGACGAGCGCCGACAGGGGACCGGCGTCGAGGTCGCGCTCGCGCACCTGGATCAGGTCAATGCCGGCAGCGATGGCCATGCGCGCCTGCTCGACGAGACAGCCTCGCGCGACGTCGAATGGCGCGCCGTCGGCACACAGGCGTCGGCGGTCCGTGACCAGGCACAGTGTCACGGCAACCGGCCGCTCCCCTCGCGCAGGGAGTCGTTGGGCCGCCCACGCGTCGTGAGCACCATGGCGAGATCGGCGAAGCCGGCGACCAGGTTCACCACGCCGAGACCGCTGACGGCGCCGCGCACGAAGTTGTTGGTGACAATCGCGCGAAGGACCGGCCAGGTGTCGGCGAAGTAGTTCTGCTCCCAGAACGCCGACCACGGCAGCACGACGAGCAGCAGGCCAATCTCGAAGAAGAGCGCTACGTAGACCAGTCGGCGGACCAGGATGCTACCCTCTCGCCTGGACTTTGCTCAGTCGATCGACGCGCGCCGCGACGTCGCGGTAGGCGCCCGCCTCGGCCTGCAGCTCGAGGGTCACGGCCAACGCTCGAGCGATCTCACCTTCCGTCTCGAGCGCGTCGGCGAAATCGTAGAGCAACTCGTGCAGCTCGTCGGGGCTCGTCGCCGGCGCCTCGGCGGCGCGCTCGAACCATTCGACCGCCTCGGCGACCATTCCCCGATCGCGGAAGATCCGGCCAAGAAGGGCTGCGGCGGGAAATCGCAGCTTCGGCACGCGCGACGCCTCCTGAAGGGCCGCGACGGCACCGTCGAGATCGCCCGCCGCCCACAGTTCCAGCGCGTGTTTGTAACGTTCTTCCGCCGCCTCCACCGCCGAACGGCGCGCGGCTTCGCCCCGCAAGCGCTCAAACACCCCTTCCAGATCGGGAGCTGGGGCCGCCTCGGGCGGCGGATCGGACGGCGCCGGAGACGAGGGCTCACTGGCGTCGAGCATGCTCAAATCCACTTCGACGGTCTCTGCCTCGGCGTGGGCGATCCCTTCTTTCACGGCCGGCTTGGTCTCGGCCTTTTCTTCCACCGGCGCGGCCGTGTTCACGCGCGTCCGCGCATCGGCTTCAGGCATCTGGGCCTCGAAGGGCGGAACATCGCCGGGATCGCCCGACAGGTCGGTGGCCATGAACGGCGACCGGCCGCTCAAGCGCTCGGCGATGAGCCCGACGGGATCGGGCTCGCCTGCCAGCTCGAGCGCCCGTCGAAGGCGTTCGACGTTCTCGGAGTCCCACGGCTCACGCGCCATGAGATCCTCGGCAATGAACAGCGCTTCAGCGGCCAGACCGGCCGTGAGATAGGCGTCGGCCAGCTGCGCCTGCGCGCTGTACATGACCGACTCGATCCCGGCATCGACCGAGACTTCGACCAGGCGCCGGAGCGCGGGAATGTGGTGGGGCACCCGGTTCACGAACTCCTGCAGGGCGGCGGCGGCCGACGCGAGGTCTCCAGCCGCAATCATCGATTCGATGACCAGCCGGATGACGCCGTACGACGGTTCGGGCGCCTGCTCGGCGACGGCCACGCCAAGTCTCCTGATCTGCTCCCGCCGTTCGGGATGCCGCTCCAACAGGCGGCTAACGATCCCGATCGCCTCGTCCGGGGCGTCGCCTCGAAGCCGAATCCCGGCCATCACCAGCAACAGATCCGGGTCATCGCCCGCGATCTCCGCCGTCAGAAACTCGGCGGCCGTGGCCAGGTCGCCGCGGGCGACGGCCCCCCGAGCCAGGTGCGCACGAAGGTCGCGGTCCTTCGGATCGAGGCTCAAGGCCTCACGTAACAGCTTGAAGGCCTCGGCCTCCCGTCCTTTGCTGACCAGCTCGGTGGCGATGGCCTTCAGATCGCGAACGGCCCCAGCGACGTCGCCAATCTCGGCGCGCGTGCGCGCCGCCATCAAGCGGCCGTCGACATCCGACGGGTCGAGCAGTCCGAGGCGGATGCGCACCTCGGCCGCGCCGCGCTTGTCGCGCCGGCTCAGCCGTCGATCGAGGACCGTCGTCAGATACGCGCGGGCGTCGGCCAGCAGTCCCTGGTTAGCGGCGATCTCCGCCATCTGCAGCAGCGTCCGTTCGTCGTCCGGCTTGAGCTTGAGGATCTTCTTGTAGAGGGCGCTGGCCTTCGGCAGAAACCCTTCCGTGCTCAGCTGATCGGCGACGCGTGTCAACTGCTCGACCGCCTTGTCGGTCTGTCCGATGCGGACGTACAGATCCCCAAGCGTGTTGGCGGTATTCCAGTCGCGCGGCTGCTCCTCGACGACCCGCCGGTACTCCGCGGCGGCAAGCTCGAGCTTGCCCTGCCGAACCAGTTTCTCGGCGTTGTGCAATGTTGCAGCGCGATCGATGGCCACGAGTCAACCCATCGTATCAAACAGCGTCGGAGGGCGGAACGACCGCCGATGCAGATCCGAGTACCCAAAACGCGCGACGGCCTCCAAATGATCGCTCGTCGCGTAGCCCTTGTGGCGGTCGAAGCCGTACCGGGGATCGAGCTGATGGAGGTCACGCATCTGGCGATCGCGCGTGACCTTGGCGACAATCGAGGCGGCCGCAATTGCCGCGCAGCGCCGATCGCCGTGCGGCACGCCGCGCTGGGCCATGGGCAGGTCCGGCACAACGAACGCGTCAACAAGCACCAGGTCGGGGAGCGGCACGAGCGACAGTAGCGCCCGGCGCATGGCCAGGAGCGAGGCCTGATGGATGTTGATGCGATCGATCTCGGCTGGGTCGGCTGATGCGACCGCCCAGGCGACCGCATCACGCACGATCTTGTCGAAGAGCTGCTCGCGCTCGGCCGCCGGTACCACCTTCGAATCCGAGACGCCGGCGATGTGCCGGTCCGGGCTCAGGATGACGGCCGCCGCCACGACTGGACCGGCCAGACATCCCCGACCGACTTCATCGCAGCCGGCCACATGCACGAAACCGACACGGCGCATCGCGTTTTCGAGCGTGCGCCTGGCCGGAACGCGACCCATACGGAACCGGCCTACGTTTTACCTTCAACGCTAGTGGCCGTGGCCTGCATTCGCGCGGCCTTGCCCTTGAGATCGCGCAGGTAGTACAGCTTCGCCCGCCGGACCTTGGCCGTGCGCACCACCTCGATCTTCTGGATGGTGGGCGAGTGAAGCGGAAAAATCCGCTCGACGCCCTGCCCGAACGACACCTTGCGCACTGTGAAGGAGGCGCGTGTGCCGCCCCGGTGCATGCCGATGACGACACCTTCAAAGATCTGGATACGTTCTTTGTCGCCCTCGCGCACCTTCACGTGCACGCGCACGGTGTCGCCCGACTTCATCGCCGGCCGCTCGGCCAGCTGGGACTTCTCGACTACTTCAATCGCGCCCATGACTCCCCCCAGTTTCAGGATTGCAGAATTGCAGGATTTTCATTTCTGCCATTCTGCCATCCTGTCATCCTGCAATGCTCGTAGAATCTCTTTCTCTTCCTCGTCAAGGCTCGCCGTGGCCAGCAGGTCCGGCCGCCGCGTCAGCGTCCGGCTGACGGCCTCGCGTTTCCGCCAGCGCCGGATTTCGGCGTGGTGGCCCGAGAGCAGCACCTCGGGCACCCTCAGCGTCGGCCCGGACTCGCCCACCGTCAACTCGGCCGGCCGCGTGTACTGCGGGAAGTCGAGCAATCCGCGGCTGAACGAGTCCTCGGCCACCGATTGCTCGTCGCCCACCACACCCGGGATGAGCCGCGCCACCGCCTCCAGAATGACCAGCGCCGGCAGCTCGCCGCCGGTCAGGACGTAGTCGCCGATCGACAGCTCCTCGGTCGCCCGCCCGCGCACGCGCTCGTCGAACCCTTCGTAGCGACCGCAAAGCAACGCGATGTGCTGGCAGGCCGCCAGCCGCCGCGCGTCGGCCTGCGTAAAGCGGCGTCCTTGCGGCGAGGTCAGAATCACGGTCAGCGGCCGCCCCCGCTCTGCTTCCACGAAGTCGACCGCGCGGAACATCGGCTCGGGTTTCAGCACCATGCCCGGTCCACCTCCGTACGGCACATCGTCCACGACGTGGTGTCGATCGGTCGTGAAGCGTCGCAGATCGTGCACCTTCACGTCGAGCACTCCCCGCTCGATGGCCCGACCGAGGACGCCAGCCTCCAGCGGTTGCTCGATCACCCGCGGAAAGATCGTAACGATGTCGAAGGTCATACTTACGGTCCGGCTGAAGCCGGACACTACATCCTCAAAGTGCTCAAGCCGGACACTCCATCCTCAAAGTGCTCAAGCCGGACACTCCATCCTCAAGTGCTCAAGCCGGACACTCCATCCTCAAGTGCTCAAGCCGGACACTCCATCCTCAAGTGCTCAGTACGCCGTGTCCGGGAGTACTCAGTACGTAGCGTCCGGCTTTAGCCGGACTTCTCGTTCAACTCCAGCAATCCCCCTGGCGGATCGATCACAATCCGCCCGGCGGCCGGGTCGATCGTGATGCAGATGGCTGACGCGAGCGGCACCAGCACGTCACCGCCCGGCGCCGCCACGACGAGCCGGCTGCTTGCCGGCGTCCCTTCCACCTCCCGAACCACGCCGACCGGCCGGCCTTCGCGGGTCTCGACCCGGCAGCCGATCAGGGTATGCCGGTAGAAGGTGCCATCCGGCAGGGGCGCGAGTCGATCGATCGGCACGCGCAACTCGTGTCCTGCGAGCGCTTCGGCCTCGTTCATCGTCCCCACACCCGCGATACCGATGACCGGCCGCTCGCGCTGGAACCGCACGGTGGTCAGCACGATGGCCTCAGGACTGCCCGCGCGGTCGATGAAGAGCTCGGCGCCCGGCCGAAAGCGCGACTCGGGAAAATCCGTCTCGACGCTGACGATCACCTGCCCGCGAATGCCGTGCGCCCTAGCGATCCGGCCCACCACGGCCATCTCGGCCCAGTTCACGGCCTTCCCTCTCGAATCTCGAGCGTCACCTGCTTCCCCTGATGCTCGCCCGCAGTCGAGGCCAGCGTCCGCAACGCGGCAACCGTGCGGCCCTGCTTGCCGATCACCTTACCCAGATCGCCAGGCGCCACGTACAGTTCCACGAGCGTCGTCTGGGCGCGATCGGAGAGGACGACCCGGACCTCATCGGGGCGATCGGTCAGCGCGCGCGCGAGGACCGCGACCACCGCCCCGATATCGCCGCTGCTCGTCATTGAGCCCCGGGAGCCCCCGCCGGGCTCTCGCCGGCGACCGGCTTAACCGTCAAGTGCCGGGCGATGAGCGTCCGGACCGAGTCGGAAGGCTGCGCGCCCTTCTTCAACCAGTACTCGACGCGCGCCTTGTCCACATCGACGACCGCGGGCTTGGACCGCGGGTTGTAGTGTCCGAGAATCTCGACGAAGCTGCTCACCCCCGCGGCGCGTTGATTGGTCACCACCACGCGGAAAAACGGCCGCTTCTTCGAACCCGCCCGACGCAAACGAATCACAACCATCGCTGACGCTCCCTGAAATTGCAGAATTGATCGATTGCAGGATTGCAGGAGCCCAACGGGACTTCCTTCCTGCCATACCTTCTGCAATTCTGCAATCCTGCCATCCTACAATTCATACTCACTATCTCGATCGCATCATCTGCATGGCCTGACGCCGGGCCTTCTTGCCGCCGCCCGCCAGCCCGGCCATCCCGCCGAGCGACTTGAGCATCTTCTGCATCTGCACGAACTGCTTCAATAGACGATTCACGTCCTCAACCGACGTACCGCTCCCCTTGGCAATCCGCTTGCGGCGGCTGCCGTTGATGATGTGCTGCCGGCGCCGCTCGTCAGGCGTCATCGAGCTGATGATCGCCTCGAGGCGCGACAGCTGCTTGGCATCGTCTCCAGGCGGCTTGCTCTCCGCGAGCGCCTTGACGCTACCCATCCCGGGCAGCATCCCGACGATTTGCTCGAGGGGCCCCAGCTTGCGAACGGCCTTGAGCTGATCGCGGAAATCCTCGAGCGTGAACTCGTTTGCCCGGACCTTCGTCTCGAGCCGCGCCGCATCATCCCGATCGATGGCGGCTTCAGCTTTCTCGATGAGCGACAGCACGTCGCCCATTCCGAGCACGCGCGACACGAGGCGATCGGCGTGGAAGAGCTCGAGATCATCGAGCCGCTCGCCAGTGCCGACAAATGCGATCGGCACGCCGACCACCGAGGCGACCGACAGCGCCGCACCGCCGCGTGCATCGCCGTCGAGCTTAGAGAGCACCACGCCGCTCACGCCCACTCGACGGTTGAACTCTCCCGCGCTCTTGATGGCGTCCTGCCCCGTCATCGCGTCGGCGACGTAGAGCAGGTCGGACGGATCGGTCGCGGCCTTGATCGCGACGAGCTCGGTCATCAGCTCGTCGTCGATATGGAGCCGGCCGGCGGAGTCGACGATGACGACGTCGAAGCCCAGGTTCCTTGCCTCGGCGATCGCCCCGGAGGCGCGCGCGACCGGATCCATCTCGGCGGCCGGATCGTGCGTCCGCAGTCCCGCTTGCCGCCCGACCACGTTGAGCTGCTCGATGGCGGCCGGCCGCTTGACGTCGGTGGAGACGAGCAGGGGATGGCGCCCCTGTTTGGCCAGCCACTTGCCCAGCTTCGCCGCCGTCGTCGTCTTGCCGGCGCCCTGCAGGCCGAGCAGCAGTACGACACGCGGGCGTTTTGACGTTGGTTGCAGACCCCCTTCGGCATCGCCGAAGAGCGCCACCATTTCGTCACGAACGATCTTGACGACCTGCTGCGACGGCGAGAGGCTGCGCAGCACATCCTGTCCCATCGCCCGGTCGCGGACGCGATCGATGAACGCCTTGACGACTTTGTAATTGACGTCGGCCTCGAGCAGGGCGAGTCGAATCTCGCCGAGCGCCGCTTCGACGTTCCCTTCGGTCAGCCGCGCCTGGCCCCGGATGCTCTTGAAAACGCCCTGGAGACGCGTGCTGAGTGAGTCGAACACAGACGTCCTAAACCTTTCTAACGCAAACGCTTATCGTAATGGACCGGCGCTGGAGTGTCAAACCCGTACGCCCTAGAGAAATCGATCTCTTTGCTCTGGGGTTGGCGTCATGCAAACGTCGCGCTTACCGAACCACTCGTACCGACTGCGCGCCACGACGTCGTAGATCCAGTCGCGGAACGGACGGGGAACGACGATGAGCGCGGACGTCAGCGGCCAGGGCCAGGCGAGTCCTCTCGCAATGCGAAGGGCGGCTGTCGATCGCACGTACATGCGCGCCCCCTCAATCAGCACGATGCTGTCGGTCGTGACACCGGCCCCTCCGGCCTCGCGCATCAGGCGTTCGGCGGTGCCGGACTGCAGAGCAGCGAACCGGAAGCGACGGGCCGGATCGCGGGCGATCACGAACCGGACGAGGCCATCGCACAGATTGCAGACCCCGTCGAAGAGGACGATCGATGGCATTACACGGACGACAGTTTGTGCCCGAGCTTGTCCTTCTTGGTTTTGAGATAGCGCCGCGTCGTGTCAGAGGCCGGGATCTCGAGCGGCAGCCATTCGCTGACTGACAATCCGTAGCCTTCGATCCCGACGAGCTTCCGAGGATTGTTGCTGAGCAGCCGCATAGAACGGATGCCGAGCTCGCGCAGAATCTGGACGCCCACGCCGTAGTCGCGCTGGTCGGCCTTGAAGCCGAGCCGCTCGTTGGCCTCGACCGTGTCGAAGCCGTCGTCCTGCAGCGCGTAGGCCCGGATCTTGTTCGCCAGGCCGATCCCGCGCCCTTCCTGATTGAGGTACAAGAGCACGCCGCGCCCCTCGGCCGCCAGTCGTCGCATGGCCGCGTCGAGCTGCGCGCCACAATCGCAGCGGATGGAATGGAACACGTCCCCAGTCAAGCAGCAGGAATGTACGCGGACGAGGACGTCCTTGCCATCACCGATCTCTCCGCACACAAGCGCCACGTGGGTCTGATTGTCGATCTGATTCTCGAAGGTGTGGATCCTAAACGGTCCATGTTCGGTCGGCAGCATGGCGGACGCCACTCGTTTGACCAGCGACTCGGTGCGCACGCGGTGCTGGATCAAATCGGCGATCGTGATGAGCGGCAGGCCGTAGCGTCTGGCGAACTTGGCCAGCTGCGGCACTCGCGCCATGGTGCCGTCTTCGTTCAGGATTTCGCAGATGACGCCGGCGGGATAGAGGCCCGCGATGCGCGCCAGATCGACCGCCGCTTCGGTCTGCCCCGCGCGCACGAGCACCCCGCCCGACCGCGCGCGCAGCGGGTGCACGTGCCCGGGCCGCGCAAAGTCGGAGGGGCGGGAGGCCGGGTCGATCGCCGCGAGGACGGTCGCCGCGCGGTCGTGCGCCGAGATGCCAGTCGTCGTGCGGTCGACGGCGTCAATCGGCGTGCAGAACGCCGTTTCGAACCTCGAGGTGTTCTCGCGGACGACCAGCGGAATCTCGAGCTCGTCGAGCCGCTCGGGGGTCATCGATAGGCATACGAGACCCCGGCCGAAGCGCACCATGAAGTTGATCGCCTCGGGCGTGATCTTCTCTGCGGCAATCGTCAAATCGCCTTCGTTCTCGCGATCCGCGTCATCGACGACAATGGCCATTCGACCCGCCCGGATCGCCTCGACGGCGTCCTCGATCCGTGCGAACGGGGTCGGCCGCTTACTGGCGCCTTTCGCGATTTCGATTCGACTCACCGCTGGTTTCGCCTTCAATGTGCCACCTCGCCCGGCCGCACGCGGGCCAGCGTGAGCCCCGCCAACTCGGCCGCGCGCACGACGTACTTGCCCACCACATCACATTCGAGATTCACGCGATCGCGGATCTGAGTCCGATGGAAATTGGTGTGCGTCATCGTGTACGGCACCAACTGCACGTCGAACCGATCCGACCCCAGACCTGCGACCGTCAGGCTGACGCCGTCCACGGCGATCGAACCCTTATGGACGATGAAGGGCGCCAGCAGCAAGGGAAAGCTGACCGTCAACCAGTGAAACTCGGCCTCGGCCCGCAGTTCCTCGACGTGGCCCACCGCGTCGGCGTGGCCCTGGACGAAGTGCCCCCCGATCCGCCCGTCGGCGCGCAACGGCCGCTCGAGATTCACGAGGCTGCCCCGCGCGATCGAGCCAAGCGTCGTGACGCGGATCGTTTCCGGACCCACCTCGGCATGAATCTCCCGGTCGTTGGCCAGAATGACGGTCAGGCAGACGCCGTTGACAGCGACACTCTCGCCCGCCGACAGCTCGCCCGCGAGCGGCGACTGTACGCGCAGCCGAAATCCGCCGCTCGTCTGCTTCCGTTCGACGAGCTCGCCGACTGCCTCAACGAGGCCCGTGAACATATCCCTCGATCAGCACATCGGGTGCCAGTGATTCGATGCGGCGCTCGACCAGCGAGCCGGACGAGAACGCCCGGCCCCCAAGGAGCCGTACTCCGCCCGGGCCGAGCGCGTGCGGCGTGACATACAGGCGGACGTAATCGACCAAGCCTTCGTCCCACGCCGCACCGTGCAGCACCGCTCCCCCTTCAAGCAGGAGCGAACTGACGTCGCGCGCCGCCAACCGCCTGAGCGCGGCGCCAAGCGAGCCGTCGCGCGCCACCTCAATCTCCACGCTGCGCTCCTCCAGTGCCTCGCGCAGTGTCGCACGTGATGCGCCCTCTTCGGTCGTCACGATGATGACAGGCCCTGCGTCGCGTGTCGAGAGCACGCGAGCGTCGGGCGGGGTTCGAAGCTGCCGGTCAAAGATGACGCGGACCAGCGGCCGCTCGCGATATACGTCGCGCACGGTCAGTCGCGGGTCGTCGACAAGCACTGTCCCGACCCCGACGCCGATGGCGTCGATCTCGGCCCGGACGCCCTGCGCGTGTCGGTTGGCGGCCTCGGACGTGAGCGGTGTCCGCGTCCCCGGCGCCGCGGCGATCCGCCCGTCGCGACTTGCAGCCGCCTTCAGCACGACGAACGGACGGCCTTCACGCATCAACGTGAAGAACGGCTGGTTGAGCGCCGCGGCGGCCTGACGGCCTGCACCAACCTCGACCGCGATCCCGTGCGCCCGCAGGTACTCGAAGCCTTGACCGTCAACGAGCGGATTCGGATCCTCGATGGCGGCCACCACGCGGGCAATTCCCGCCGTCACAACGCGCGACACGCACGGCGGGGTCCGCCCCTGATGGCAGCAGGGCTCGAGCGTGCAGTAGAGGGTCGCGCCCCTGGCCTGCGTCCCGGCCATGTCGAGCGCGCGGACCTCGGCGTGTGCGTGGCCCACGCGCTCGTGAAAGCCCTGGCCGACGATCACGCCGTCGGGCGACACGACCACCGCACCCACGAGTGGGTTTGGGCTCGTCCGGCCGCGTCCGCGCGCGGCGAGAGACAACGCGCGGGTCATGTAATCGGCGTCCAGCATCGGGGCCAATATGAATTAGTAGCGTGGGGCCAACATCGACTTATTGCACGGGGCCCCGCCCCCGTGCCTGACGCGCTCGCACCGCAGTGCTCGCGCGTATCGAGAACAGAACGTCACCGACACAGATCACCACTTCTGTTCAAATAGTCCATCGACGTATTCGTCGGCAGAGAACGGCACAAGATCGTCAATGCCTTCGCCGATGCCGACGTATCTGATCGGCAGCTTCAGGTCGTGGGCGATTGCTACGGCGACGCCGCCTTTCGCGGTACCGTCGAGCTTCGTGAGCACGATGCCGTTGACGCCGGCGGCACCCATGAATTCCCGCGCCTGCGTGACTCCATTCTGCCCCACCGTGGCGTCGAGCACGAGCAGCACTTCCTGTGGCGCCCCCGGCACTTCACGGGACGCGATACGCCGAATCTTCTCTAGCTCGCCCATCAGGTTCACGCGCGTATGCAGGCGACCGGCGGTATCGACGAGAATCGGATCCCGTCCCTTGGCTTTCCCCGATGTGATGGCATCAAAGACGACGGCGGCAGGATCGACCCCGGCGCGCGCCCGCACGATGTCCACGCCCGCCCGCTTCGCCCAGATCTCGAGCTGCTCCACGGCGGCTGCGCGAAAGGTGTCGGCCGCGCAAATCAGCGGCCTTTCGCCTTCATTCTTCAGGAGGTTGGCGAGCTTCCCAACCGTGGTTGTCTTGCCGGTGCCGTTGACGCCGACGACGAGCGTGACTTTCGGATGGTGAGCCACGACAAGCGGATGATCGACGGCCGCGAACACGTTCCGGATCTCGCGCTTGACCAAATCGCGCAGGCCCAGACCGTTCTGTGACCGACCCCTGACCGCCGCCAGGATCCGCGCGGTGGCCGCCACGCCGATGTCGGCCGAGATGAGCAGCTCTTCGAGCGCCTCCACGGTCTCGACCTCGACCGGACGGCTGCGGTGGCCCGGCGCGTCCGCGCGCCGAACGATCTCGTCGAAGCGCTCGACGATCTGCTGCGTTGTGCGGGTGAGGCCGTCGCGAATCCGGCCGAGCACACTCATGGATCGAATCTTACTCGGAAGGCGCGCGGCCGCCTTCAGGCACGGTCGACCTTGATGGCGGTCCCCATTAAAGCTGGAGCGACCACGAGGCCGGCATTCCGCAACAACTGTCTATGACGGCCATCGCCGCGGTGCATTCGAACAACGAATTACGACGTCGCACCCGACGGCCAGCGGCTCCTCATCCAGGTGACCGTCGGCAATGCCGACCAGGCTAGAGGCTAGACACCGATCACTGTTGTCCCCAACTGGAGCGCGGGACGGACGCTACCGGGCTTCCGCCTCCGCGCGCTGACGGCGAAGCATCAGCGTCTCGATCGCGGTGCGAACATCCGCGCGGCCGGCGAGGACCTCGGCCATCTGCGTCGCGATCGGCAGCTCGACGCCGTAGCGCGCGCCGAGCGCGAGCGCGGCACCGGTCGTGCGCACGCCTTCCGCAACCATCTTCGTGCCGGCGAGAATCTCCGGCAGGCTGCGCCCACGCGCCAGCTCCATCCCGACGCGTCGATTGCGGCTCAGATCGCCCGTGCACGTCAGCACGAGATCGCCCAGGCCGCCCAGGCCGGCGAGCGTCTCGGGCCGGCCGCCGGCCGCGCAGGCCAGGCGCGTCACCTCGACGAGTCCGCGCGTGATGAGCGCTGACCGCGCGTTATGGCCAAGGCCCAGGCCGTCGACTACCCCCGCCGCAATCGCGATGACGTTCTTGAGGGCGCCACCGATCTCGACGCCCACCACGTCAGTGCTGCCATAGAGCCGAAAGTAGAGACTGCGAAACTGCGCCTGGACGATCTCGGTCGCTTCCGCGGACGCTGACGCCGCGACAACAGCCGTCGGCAACTTGCGCGCGACTTCGGCAGCAAAACTGGGTCCGGAGAGGACGACGACCGAAGAACTCGACCCGATCTCCTCCGCAATCACTTCTGACATGCGAGCGAGCGTGTCCGCCTCGAGGCCCTTGGTCGCGCTCACAATCGTCGCGCCCGTCTTCATAGAGGGCTTCGCCGCCCGCATCACCGCCCGACACCCGTGTGACGGCACCGCGGACACGACCAGATCCGAGGCGTCGAGCGCGCGGTCGAGGCCATGCGTCACCGAGACGCTCTCTGGCAGCTCGATATCGGGCAAGTACACGGCGTTCGCGCGCTGCGCCTTCATCTCGTCAACAAGCGCCCGGTCGCGCGCCCACAGGCGCACGTCGTGGCCGACCCGCGCCAGATGCACGGCCAGCGCGGTCCCCCAACTTCCTGCGCCAAGTACGGTGACGGTAGACATTATCTGGTGCGGGCCGCTGGTACTTCCTGCGCGCGCCGGCCGAAGCGCCGCTCGGTGCCGATGCGCAAGCGGACAAGATTCGATCGATGCCGGAAGACGATGAGCGCGCACGCCGCGGCGGCGGTGACGACGATCGAGGTGGGGCTCCCGGTCGCATACGCGATGGTCGGCAGCGAGAGCGACGCCAGCATCGATCCGAGCGAGACGTACTTCGTCAGCCAGACGGTGCCGATGAAAAGGGCGAGCGCCGGCAGCGCGGCTGTTGGCGCGAGGATCGAAAACACGCCGCAGGCGGTGGCCACGCCCTTGCCCCCGCGGAAGTGCAGCCACACGGGATAGATGTGACCCACGATCGCGGCCAAGCCCGCAATGGCCGGCAGGGCCGCACCCTCGCTCAGACGCTCGGCAATGAGGACGCTGGCCGCGCCTTTCGCGATGTCGAGCAGCGCCACCACGACGCCCGCCGAGATGCCCGATGCGCGCAGCACGTTGGCGGCGCCGAGGTTGCCGCTGCCCACCTGTCGCAAGTCGGTCACGCCCCAGCGGCGCACCAGCAGCCACGCGAAGGGCACCGACCCGAGGCAGTACGCCGCGAGGACGATCACGGCCGCCATCATGTCAGGGTAGCACGCGCGAGCGCGGTGTGGGTTGCTCCGCCCGGCCCCAAGCGGCTCTGATACAGCGTAACGGCGTCAACCGGCAGGCGGGCGACGATGGCCCGGCGATCGGCCTCGAGGGCGCGACGCGCGTCGCCTGGTCGGGAACTCCGCCACCGTCCCAGGGTCAGATGGGGATGGAAGGGTCGCCGCTCGAGCGCGACGCCGGCCTGCTCCAGACGCCGAGCGACTTGCCGCTGCACATCCGCCACCTGGCTTGCTCCCTCGCTGACGCCGAGCCACAGCACGCGCGGCGCACCGTGCGGCGGAAACACGCCAAGACGCTCGAACGCCACGGTAAATGGCGCGACCTTGAGGCTCGCAGAGACAGCGTCAACAATTGGGGGCACGGCCGCGGCGGCGATCTCGCCAAGGAAGACGAGCGTCAGATGCATCTGGGCCGGCTGGACCCACTTGAGCGACGACCGGTCGGCATGGCCGAACTCGGCCGCGATGTGCTTCTGTTCGGCCGCGATCGCGGTTCTGACCTCATCGTTCAGGTCAATCGCAGCAAACAGACGCATGAGCCAACATTGCTTGGTTTGTCGTGGGGCAACACATTCATTACTCGCGCGGGCCCCACCCCCGCGCCTGACGCGCTCGGGCCGTAGCCCTCGCGCGTATCCAGGACAGAACGTCACCGTGGCTCAATCAACATCAAGCGCAGCATGTTCATCGCGGCTTGCGTGGCCTGGAATTTCACCATCTCGCGGCCGCCGATGAACTGGAACGTCCGCGCCTGCACGTCCTGTCCGAGCGCCACAGCGACGGCTATGGTCCCGACCGGCTTCTGCGGCGTGCCGCCGCCTGGCCCGGCGATGCCGGTGATGCCGATGCCCGCGCCCGTTGCGGCGCGCGCACGCACGCCCTCGGCCATCGCCCGCGCGACCTGCTCGCTGACGGCGCCGTGTTCGGCAATCAACGCCTCGGGCACACCAACCAGTTCCGTCTTCGCACGGTTGCTATAGCACATCACGCCGCGCTCGACGTAATCAGAGCTGCCGGGAATATCGGTCAGCCTCGATGCGAGCAGGCCGCCAGTGCACGACTCGGCGACGGCAAGCGTCAAGTGCCGCTCGCGCAGCAGATCACCCACGATCGCTTCGAGCGGCCGGCCATCGACGCTGTACACCGAGGGACCAAGGGCACTCCGCAGCTCGGCGACGGCTGCATCGAGTGCCGCCTCGGATGCCGCGCGATTGTCCGCTCGAGCGGTCAGATGCAGCTCGATTTGTCCCTGCGCCGCCAGAATCGTCGTGCTGATTGGCACCGCCGCCGACGTCCACCTGCCGTAGATCGGCTGTGCGCTCGTGTCGACGTCAGATTCGGTACGGCCTGTGATCTTGATCACGCGACGGAACAGACCCGCCCCGCGGCCGAGCGGCGCGAGCCGATCGCGTACCACGGTCTCGATCATGGGAGTCAACTCGCGCGCCGGCCCAGGGAGCAGCACGATCGATGTCGACCCGCGCTCGATCCACAACCCCGGTGCCGTGCCGGCTGGATTCTCGAGCAGCGTGGCGCCGCGCGGCGCCATCGCCTGGCGGCGGTTGATCTCGGGC
>Ga0209343_10004866_pt1 | contig 16503 bp, 17 predicted proteins | sample RifCSPlowO2_02_FD_184026 | JGI IMG/M metagenome (GOLD analysis project Ga0209343, IMG submission 184026) | Groundwater microbial communities from Rifle, Colorado - Rifle CSP2_plank lowO2_0.2 (SPAdes) (version 2) | ecosystem: Environmental > Aquatic > Deep subsurface > Groundwater | place... | reverse complement strand
CTTGGCCACCTCGACCTGATCGTCTGCGGCTTCATGACCCACTCGAGCATCAGCACCACGGTGCGCGCGGCCAAGGACTATGGCTATCGCTGCACGGTGGTCGATGCCGCCTGCGCCACCCGCGACCTACCGACACTGGACGGCAAGGTCATCAGCGCCGCCGACATGCACCGCGCAGAGATCATTGCCCTGGCTGACAACTTCGCGGCGGTGGTGGCGCAAGCCAGCGCCCTGATCTGAACCCAGACCAGGTCACAACCTGCGGCCATGCCTGGCATGCCGCCGGAACCACCACACCATCTGCCGGTCATACCGCCGATACCCACTGAGGAAATCGGAATGAAATTATCCGATGGTTTCGATGCTCGCCGCCTGCGCCCACGCGGTCCGGGTAACTGGCGCATGCGCCTCGCAGCCATACTGGCAGCCCTGTTTGCCGCCTTCGGCGTGCTGTTGGCGATGGCCGGCGCAGCCAGCCTGCTCGGCCGGGCACCAGCGCTCGGCGCGCTGAACGATTCGACCGGCGCAGCCGCGGTACTGCTGGTATTCGGTTTGTTCCTGCTGTGGGCCGGCATCGCGGTGTGGCGCCTGTGTCGACGCCGCCTGCGCCGTCCCAGCGATTTGAGCATGGCCCCCCACCTGATGAAGAAACGCGACTGAACCTTCCTTCGATCAAGGCGGCACGAAAGCCTCAGAGGGCGTGAAAATAGCGAGCGCCGTAGCGAGAGCCTCTCCAGGCGGCCGCAATAGGCGAGAGTTTTTTCACAAGCGCCCAGCCTTGGTTACACTAGCGGCCTTCGCGGAGGCCCAGATGCAAGACGACAGCAGAGACGATAACGACAGCGCCCTGTTCAAGGCCGAGTTGCGCGGCGTCAAGCCGATCAAACACGACCGCGCCGATACCGGCAAAGCCAAGCCCGACCGCAAACAGCTGGCCAGCCTGCGCCAGGCGGCGACCGTGCGCGTGGATACGGTCAAGGTCGATGGCCTGTCCGATCAGTTCGTCATCGACGTAGGCGCCGAAGACCCGCTGTACTGGGCCGCCAATGGCGTGCAGGAAGGCCAGATGCGCAAGCTTAAACTCGGCCAGATCAGCTTCGATGGCAGCCTTGACCTGCACGGCATGACCGTGGAAAAAGCCCGCGACACCCTGTGGGAGTTCCTCGCCGAAGCCACCAAGCTGGAAGTGCGCTGCGTGCGCATCACCCACGGCAAGGCAGTGCGCATGGATGGGCGCAAACCGATGATCAAAAGCCATGTCAACACCTGGCTGCGCCAGCATCCCCAGGTGCTGGGGTTCACCTCCTGCGTGGCCAAGCATGGCGGCACCGGTGCGGTTTATGTGCTGCTCAAGCGCACCATGATGGATGGCCGCGACGAATAGCTATCGAGCGGGGAAACGCGGCGCATGGGCTTCGTGCTCGACGCGCAGGCCGTTCACCACGAACGACACCGCATGATAGAGCCCCACCAGCAGCAGGCATTCGATCAACTGCTCCTCGCAGTAATGCTTGCCTAGCCGCTGCCACAGCCCATCGTCCACCGTCGAACCGGCATGCAGGCTATCGGCCAACGCCAGCAGCGCCTGCTCCGCAGCGTTCCACAGGCTTGCATTGGTGCTGGCAGCGCAGGTATCGGCAAGTTGCGGCTCACTGAAGCCGGCCTTGCCATTGAAGGCCGCGACATGCACGCCCCACTCGTACTCGGCGCCACAGATTGCGCTGGTGCGCAGAATCAGCAATTCGCGCTCACGCAGACTGATGCTGCCCCGATCGAGCAAGCCGCCGGCAAGAAAGCGCTGCAACACCCGCGGGTTATGCGCCATGCTGCGGAACAGCCTCAAGGGCGGTACGCCGGGCGGCATTATCCGGTCGAACGCCGCTTGAATCTCAGGAGCATAAGGGGGTGGTGCTGGCTGAATACGCGGGCTGTTCATAGGCAAATCTCCTATCGGGCTGTTAAGCTACTAAAAACGTAGCAATGCCAATATAGGGCGCTACTAAAAAAGAAGCAAGGAGACCTGATGAACGTAGTAAAACCCGGGCAACGGGTTCGCGGCTCCAGCACTGGCAGGCCGATCATGGTCTTACTCGACCTGCTCGGCAGACGCTGGAGCCTGCGTATCCTCTGGGAATTACACCAGAGCCCGGCCAACTTCCGTGAGCTGCAAAGCCGCTGCGAAGGTTTGTCGCCTTCGGTGCTCAATACCCGTCTGAACGAGTTACGCGAGACGCGCTTGCTGGAAAATGGCGACCAGGGCTACCAATTGTCCCGCGTGGGCATGGAGCTGATCGAGCAGTTCCTGCCGCTGACCCAATGGGCCGAAAGCTGGGCCGCCAATCTGGAGCCGCCCGAGGAAAACTGAGGTCGATCTCTTGCCAGCCCGGCAGCGCCGCCCTACCCTGCGCCTCTGCACTCCTCCTTTAGAAAGGCTCACAGGAAGATCCATGTCCCTGGAACAAAACTACACCGCAATCCTCGGTCAACTCGGCGAAGACGCGTCCCGCGAAGGCTTGCTCGACACCCCCAAGCGTGCCGCCAAGGCCATGCAGTACCTCTGCCGCGGTTATCAGCAGACCCTGGAAGAAGTCACCAACGGCGCGTTGTTCAGCTCCGACAACAGTGAGATGGTGCTGGTCAAGCACATCGAGCTGTACTCGTTGTGCGAGCACCATCTGCTGCCGTTCATCGGCAAAGCCCACGTCGCCTACATTCCGAACGGCAAGGTGCTCGGCCTGTCCAAGGTCGCGCGGATCGTCGACATGTATGCCCGCCGCCTGCAGATCCAGGAAAACCTCAGCCGGCAGATCGCCGAAGCCATCCAGGAGGTCACCGACGCCCTAGGCGTCGCCGTGGTGATCGAGGCCCAGCACATGTGCATGATGATGCGCGGCGTAGAAAAGCAGAATTCCTCGATGGTCACCTCGGTGATGCTCGGTGAATTTCGCGACAACGCCGCCACCCGCAGCGAATTTCTCAGCCTGATCAATAACTGATCAGCACCATGAGAAAACCGGGCTAACGGCAATCATCAGCCAGCTGTAGACGACCCGTCTTTTGTCGGATGGGTCGGGCGCAGCTTCTAGTGCGCGGCTTCGCTCTGAAAATCCCCCACAAGCAGCGGCGCAGCTGCGGCGAACAAATGCGGATAGACCGCCGCCAAATGGCCGAAGAACAGCGCTTGCGGCACGTCGGCGAAGCGGCCATGGTCGACCAGATACTCCATGTAACGCTGGCCCTCCTGGTTGAATGGATGGAACACGCTGTCGACAAGCCCATCGAACTCCAGCGGCGCCACCTTGAATAGCCGGCACAACTCCAGATTGAACGCCGGGGTGGCCTTGACCCAGCGCCCCTGCAGATACAACTCGGTATAGCCGTGCATCGCGAACACCTCGCTGCGCAGCAGTTCCAACAGTCGCGGAGTGGCCAGATGGTTACGCACATCGGCCAGACCGATTCGCGCCGGAATCCCGCAATGCCGCGCACAGGCCGCCAGCAGCGTGGCCTTCGGCACGCAGTAGCTCTCGCCACTGAGTAGCGCATGGCTGCCTTTCAGCGTTTGCGGATCACGACTGAATGTATAAGGGTTGTAGCGAATACCATCGCGCACCGCGTAATACAGCCTGACCGCCTGCTCAACCGGATCGCGACTGCTGCCGCGCGACTTTTCAGCGAACGCCACCAGCGCCGGGTGGTCACTATCGATGCAGCGGCCGGGCTCCAGGTATTCACGCATTGGTGGTTCTCCGTGATAGAGCACCCAGTCTAACGGCGCCGCGCAAGCGCATGTCACGACTATTCGGCCAAGCTCGGCGTCCTTGTCGCCGTCTTCGTGTGGATGCCGACTAAACTCAGAGGTTGTGAAAATACCGAACGCCGTAGCGAGAGCGTCTCCGGGTGTTCGCGGCAAGGCGCGTTACGCGAAAAATGGGGAAGTTTAGTGAGCTAAATGACCCTGTTTTTTGCGTAACGCAACGCCAGCAGCGGACGCCAGGGGGCGGTCGCAGTAGGTGAGAGTTTTTCACAAGCTCTCAGCACTGTTCTTTTCAGCCCGTCGTCATGGAGGATTTTGCATGCTCGTTGTCTGGTTACTCGTTCTGCTGGTTGGCACGGCCTACCTGGCCCACCGCCGCACTGCCCCGCTGCCCGCCCTCGGCGGGGTGGCCGCCTACCTGGTCCTGATGAGCCAGTTCAGTCACGCTCCCGGTTGGCTGTTGCTGGCCTTCTGGCTATTGCTCATGGCTGTGACGCTACCGCTGGTGCTGCCGGAACAACGGCGAAAATTGCTCAGCGCGCCCATGTTCGCCTGGTTTCAGCGGGTACTGCCACCCATGTCGGATACCGAACGCGATGCCATCGAAGCCGGCACAGTCTGGTGGGACGGCGAACTGTTCAGCGGCCGCCCGGACTGGGACAAACTGCTGGCCTACCCCAAGGCGCAACTGAGCGAGGAGGAGCAAGCCTTTCTCGACGGCCCCACCGAAGAACTCTGCGCCATGGTCAGCGACTGGCAGATCGGCCAGCAAATGGACTTGCCCGCCAAGGCCTGGGAACACATCAAGCAGCACGGTTTTTTTGCCCTGATCATCCCCAAGGAATATGGCGGCAAGGGCTTTTCCGCCTACGCCCACTCCCAGGTGGCGATGAAACTGGCCACCCGCAGCGGCGACCTGGCCTCCACCGTGATGGTGCCCAACTCCCTCGGCCCGGCAGAGTTGCTGCTGCATTACGGCACCGACGAGCAGCGCCAGCACTACCTGCCGCGCCTGGCCCGCGGCGATGACATCCCCTGCTTCGCCCTCACCGGCCCGCTGGCTGGCTCGGATGCCGGGGCCATGCCGGACAGCGGAATCATCTGCAAGGGTCAGTGGCAAGGCGAGGAAGTGCTCGGTCTGCGCCTGACCTGGGAAAAGCGCTACATCACCCTGGGCCCGGTCGCGACCCTGCTCGGACTGGCATTCAAGGCCTACGACCCGGATCATTTGCTCGGCGAGCAGGAAGACCTCGGCATCAGCCTGGCCCTGGTGCCAACCGACACGCCGGGCGTGGAAATCGGTCGCCGTCACCTGCCACTCGGCGCTGCTTTCATGAACGGACCGAACTCGGGGAAAGACGTGTTCATCCCGCTGGACTGCCTGATCGGCGGCCAGGACATGCTCGGCAAAGGCTGGATGATGCTGATGAACTGCCTCTCGGTCGGCCGCTCCATCTCCCTGCCGGCAGTAGGCACGGGCGCGGCCAAATTCACCAGCCTGGTCACTGGCCAGTACAGCCAGATACGCGAGCAATTCAATGTGCCGCTGGCGGCCTTCGAAGGTATCCAGGAGGCCCTCGCACGTATCGGCGGCAATGCCTGGCTGATGGACAGCGCACGCATCCTTACTGCCAACGCGGTAGATCTGGGCGAAAAACCCTCGGTGCTTTCGGCGATTCTCAAATACCACCTGACCGAGCGTGGCCGCGAGTGCATCAGCCACGCCATGGATGTGCATGGCGGCAAGGGCATCATCATGGGCCCGAACAACTACCTGGCGCGCTCCTGGCAAGGCGCACCGATCTTCATCACCGTGGAAGGCGCCAACATCCTCTCGCGCAACCTGATGATCTTTGGCCAGGGCGCGATCCGCTGCCACCCCTACGTACTCAAGGAAATGGCCCTGGCCGGTCGCGAAGACAAGGAGCAAGCGCTGCTGGAATTCGATCAACTGCTGCTGCAGCACATCGGCTTTGCCGTGAGCAACGCGGCCAGCAGCCTGATCCTCAGCCTCGGTCTGGGCGGATTCAGCGAGGTACCGGGCGACAACCTCAGCCGCCCCTACTTCCGCGCCCTCAATCGCCTGGCTGCAGCCTTCGCCCTGCTTGCCGACCTGAGCATGATGCTGCTGGGCGGCGAACTGAAACGCCGCGAGCGGCTGTCCGCCCGCCTGGGCGATGTGCTCAGCCACCTGTATCTGGCCTCGGCGGCGCTCAAGCGCTACCACGACCTGGATTACCCGGCGCATTCGCGCCCGCTGCTGTGCTGGGCCATGGAAGAAAGCCTGGGCCACGCCGAACAGGCACTCGATGAACTGCTCAGCAACTTCCCGAGCAAACTGCTCGGTTATGCCCTGCGCGTACTGGTTTTCCCCTTCGGCCGCCGGCACAAAGGCCCAAGCGATGCACAGGATGCCCAGGTCGCCGAGATCATCGGACGCAACAGCGGCGATCCGGCCCTGGAAGAGTTGCTCGCCGGTTGCTACCGACCACAGGCGAAAAACGACCCGGTGGCCGCCCTGCAGCAGGCGATGGATCTGCTGCAAAGCGCGCAACCCCTGCAGAAGAAACTGGACAAGGCCCTCAAGCAAGGTCTGGTGCAGGAAGCACCGGGCCAGAGCCTGATCGACCTCGCAGTCGGTGCCGGCATCCTCACTGCAGAAGAAGCACAGAGCCTGCAACAGGCCGAAACAGCGCGGCGCGTGGTGATCGACGTCGACGACTTCGCCAAGGAAGAACTGAAACTCGGCCGCGGCAAGGTGCGCTAGCGCAGTTGTTGTACACGGCCAGGGACAGTGAGCACGCAGAGCCTTATACTTGCGCGCCCGTTTTACCTACAGGATTTCTCTCATGGCCAACGCCCACCTCGATCATCACCTCGCCCTGCTCGCCCATCTGCGCACCATTCTGGTTGCCTTGGGCGAAGCCGAGCAGATTCTCGATGACAGCCACGCCATGTACCTGGAGCGCTATGACGAACTGCTGGCCGATCTGCCAAACGATCCGGAAGCCAGCCTCTACCTCGGCCAGGATCTGATCAGCCAGATCTTCCAGCGCTACCCGCAGATCGCTCATCTGGTCCCGCGCGACCTGTTGTGGTTCTTCGGTGGCGACTGCCTGCACTTCATGCCCGACGAAGAAATCGAGATGTACCAGACCCTGGAAGAACGTCGCTTCGAGGCCCTGGAAAACGACGATCCATTCGACTGGAATCAGGAAAAGCAGTTGCTGGCCATGCCCACCCAAGGCAGCAGGCACTAATAGCTCAGCAGTTAAACGAAAAAGCCCGCACGGCATCACCGGCGGGCTTTTTCTTGAGCGGTAAAATCATGCAGCTACAAAAACGCCGCTCAGTGAGCGGCGTTTTTGTTTATTTGGAGCGGGAAACGAGACTCGAACTCGCGACCCCGACCTTGGCAAGGTCGTGCTCTACCAACTGAGCTATTCCCGCAGTGTATCTACAACAAAAATGGCGTCCCCTAGGGGACTCGAACCCCTGTTACCGCCGTGAAAGGGCGGTGTCCTAGGCCACTAGACGAAGGGGACCTTGAACTTATTGCTTCAACCGACTGTTTATCGACTGACCCAGACAGCGCTCTGGACGCACGACTGGAAAATCTGGAGCGGGAAACGAGACTCGAACTCGCGACCCCGACCTTGGCAAGGTCGTGCTCTACCAACTGAGCTATTCCCGCATATACAACAGACATCTACAACGATAATGGCGTCCCCTAGGGGACTCGAACCCCTGTTACCGCCGTGAAAGGGCGGTGTCCTAGGCCACTAGACGAAGGGGACGCAACCCGGAACCTGAAATATACTTTCCGGCTCCCCGCTCACTGCAATAATGCATTGCGCTGGAAGTGGCGCGCATTCTATGGATCCTGCGCAGAGTCGTCAACCTCTCTATAAATTTTTTTTAAAATCAACGACTTCAAGCCAGATTACAAAGCTGCTCTATCAGCCCTGCGGCTAAGGCACTACACTCCGACGAAAACCAGCATTCGCGAGGCGGTACCGATGTCCCCACTGGTAATTACCCTGCTGATTGTCGGCGGCATAGCCCTATTGATCGCCATTGCCTACGTCAATCACATGGTCGAGAACAACAAGCTGGAAAAGGCCCGCCTCAGGACCGAGCTCAATGACCGTATCCGCCGTTGCGCCACTGTATCCGAGTCCTTGCCCGGACAGCTGATGACACCCCAGCTGAAACTCATGCTCAGCCGCCTGCAGATGCACTTTACCCAGCGCCTGGTGCAATTGCAGCCAGGCAATGCCGACAGCAAAGCGCAACTGGAAGCGCTGCGCCAGTTGATTGCCCAAGGCGACGCGATACCCGTACAGAATCCATTGCAGCAGATCACCAGCGAAGTCAAAGCCAAGGAAGTCCGCTTTCAACTGGAAAACCTGCACGGGCAAATCACCCGCTGCACCCAGGATGGCATCCTGCCTGCCAATGAAGCCAAGCACTGGGTCAATGAAATTCGCCACATGCTGGTGCAACTGCATATCGAGCTGTTCGGCAACCTCGGCCACCAGGCCCTGCAACAGAACCAGCCCGGCCAGGCGCGCCTGGCGTTCGAGCGCGGCGTGCAGTTCCTGCGCAAGCAAGCCGACGGCGCGCGTTACCAGGCGCCGCTGCAAAAATTCGAAAACCAACTGGCCCGCGCCAATGCCATGGTGGTGGACATGGGCAAGCCTGCAGCCGACGACACCAGCGAGCTGACCGAGGGCCTGAAAAGCCTGGAAGGCGATGAAGACTGGAAGAAGAAGAATATTTACGACTGAGAGGTTGTGAAAAAACGCTCGCCTAGCGAGGCCACCTCCAGACGCCCTACGCTCCGACCAATCACCTCGAGCAAACCTTGACCCGTAGGGTGACACTCGCCGCAGGCTGTGCACCATGGTTGATCGGTGCGGTACTCATCCGGCGGCCCCCAGCGGGGTCAACAATCACTAAGCTGCAAGAAAATCTCGACCAGCCGTTCGATCCCGACCTGATCCGCGGCAGTAAAGCGAGCCAACTGCGGACTATCCAGATCCAGCACGCCAATCAGCCGCCCGGCCTTCAGCAGCGGCACCACCAGCTCGCTGCGCGAGGCACTGTCGCAGGCGATATGCCCGGCAAAGCTGTGCACATCCTCCACCCGCTGCGCTTGCCGGGTCGCCGCCGCCACCCCGCACACACCACGCCCCATGGGTATTCGCACGCAGGCCACCCGCCCCTGGAATGGCCCCAGCACCAGCTCATCGCTTCGTACCAGGTAGAAGCCAGCCCAATTGAGCTCGTTCAGCTCCTGGAACAACAAGGCGCAGAACTGCGCGGCGTTGGCAATGAAATCCCGCTCATCGGCCAACAGCGCCTGCAGTTGCGCGGCCAGCAATGAATAGTCATCGGACCCGTAATCAGCTTGCGCAAGGTCAATCATGATTGTCTTTCCAGGAGTTGCAGCCCGACCCAGTGCCGGGCGAATTGATAGGCACAGCGACCATTGCGATTACCGCGCCCCAGGGCCCAGCGAATCGCCGCTTTTTCCAGCGCCTCGCTCCACTGCCAGTTCAAGCCGGCCTGCGCCGCCTGTACCTCGATCCAATGCCGCACTACATCGAGGAAGTGATCCTGGGTGAATGGGTAGAAAGACAACCACAGGCCGAAACGATCAGACAGCGCGATTTTGTCCTCCACCGCCTCGCTGGGGTGCAGTTCGCCATCGACCATCTGTGAGGTCTCGTTGTCGCTGTGCTTCTCCGGCAACAAATGGCGGCGATTGGAGGTGGCATAGAGCAGCACATTGTCTGGCGAGCGCTCCAGCGAGCCATCCAGCACGCTTTTCAGCACCCGGTAATCACCCTCACCGGCTTCGAAGGACAGATCGTCGCAAAACAGCACAAAGCGCTGTGACAAGCGACTCAGTTGCTCGACCACTCGCGGCAGATCCGCCAGATGATCGCGCTCGATCTCGATCAGGCGCAGCCCTGCCGTAGCATGCTCGGCCAACAATGCGCGCACCAGCGATGACTTTCCCGTCCCACGCGCGCCCCAGAGCAAAGCGTGGTTGGCCGGCAGGCCCTGAATGAATTGCCGGGTGTTGCGCGCCAGTTGCTCACGCTGAGCGTCCACACCGATCAGGTCACTCAGATTCAGGTCGAGGTCGATGCTCAACGGCTGCAAATAACCGCTACGCCCCTCACGGTGCCAGCGCGCGGCCAGGCTGTGCTGCCAGTCGATGTCGCCACGCTGGGCCGGCAACAGTGGTTCGAGTCGCGCAAGCACGCTCTCGGCGCGCTGTAAAAAAGCATTTAAACGGGAATCCACGACTTGCTCCTTGGTGTACGCCGTGATGTTACAGCCTGCCAACTGCTCCTGCCGAAAGGAGGAACGGATGGGCTATGCTTGGCAAGCGCACGGACCCGAGACTATTGCCACCCATGGATATATCGCTCACCCAACGCCTGTCGTTCAAACAGGCCAGTTTGACCGTACTGGTAGCGTTTATCCTCGGCACTGTGCTCAGTCTGATTCAAGTGGGCATCGATTATGCCAGCGAGGATGCCTCCATCAACCGCGAGATTAGCGCACTGATGGAGATCAGCCACAATCCTGCCGCGCGCATCGCCTACAACATCGACGCCGAGCTGGCCCAGGAACTGGTACTGGGCCTGCTGCGCTCACCGGCGGTGATTCGTGCAGAGATCATAGACAACAGCAACATGACCCTGGCCAGGGTCAGCCGCCCGCCCAGCACAAATCGCTACCGGCTGTTCAGCGATTTCCTCTTCGGCGAACGGCGTCAGTTCGAAACACAGCTGTTCGTCAGTCACGCGCCCGATGAAGCCCTCGGCCTGCTGCGCCTGGAAGTCGACACCTATGCGTTCGGCAGTCACTTCCTGCGGCGCGCCATGCTCACCTTGCTGACCGGCTTCGCCCGCAGCCTGCTGCTCTCGTTGATCCTGCTGGTGCTGTTCTATTTCATGCTGACCAAGCCGCTGATCGAGGTTATTCGTGCGCTCAGCGGGCGCGACCTGCACGCCCCGAACCGCAACCGACTGCCCTGCCCGCGCGGTCATGAGCGCGACGAAATCGGCATCCTGGTCGACGTCACCAACCAACAACTGTCCAGCATAGCCATGGAGATCGAGCAACGTCGCGAAGCGGAGGACCGCCTCACCCAGTACCTGGGCGAACTGGAGAACATCGTCTCTGCCCGCACCACCGAATTGAAGGCCACCAACGCGCGCCTGCTCGAATCCAATCAGGAGCTGGAACAGGCAAGGCGCACCGCGCTGGACATGGCCCAGGCCCGGTCGGCGTTTCTCGCCAGCATGAGTCACGAGATCCGTACCCCGCTCAACGGCCTGCTCGGCATGCTCGCACTATCCCTCGACGGCCCGCTGAGCAACGAACAACGCCAGCAGCTGTCGATTGCCCACGACTCCGGCAAGGTACTGGTCGAACTGCTCAATGACATCCTCGACCTGTCGAAATTCGAAGCCGGTCAGCTCGAACTGGAAAGCATGCCCTTCGACCTCGGCACCATGGTCGAGGACACCGCCAGCCTGCTGTCGCAAAACGCCTTGCCGAGTGTCGAATTGACCTGCCTGATCGACCCCCAACTACCTGCGCAAGTGCTCGGCGACCCGACACGGGTGCGCCAGATCATCAGCAACCTGCTATCCAATGCCCTGAAATTCACCCGCTCCGGCCGCGTCGACATCCACGTCGACAGCAGCCCAACAGGCATACGGATCCTGGTGCGAGACACCGGCATCGGCATTGCCGAAGAGGCACGCGCGCGCATCTATCAACCCTTTGCCCAGGCAGGAGTCGGCATTACCCGTCAGTTCGGCGGCACCGGCCTGGGCCTGGCGCTCACCCGCCGCCTGTGCGAAGCCATGCAGGGGCGGCTCGAGCTGGAGTCCGAAGAGGGCTTCGGCAGCCAGTTCCGCGCGGAGCTGCCACTGCCCAGCCACACTCCTGCGCCCGCCTTGCCTGCACTGACTGGGCGGGTCGTGGCCCTCAGCTCGGCCACTTCGGGCCTCAGCGAACTGCTTGGCAAGCTGCTGCCGGCATGGGGATTGGAGTATCAACGCCTGGACCCCGACACCAACCCGCACGGTGTCGTAGCCGACCTGTTGATCAGCGATCGCCCCGAATGCCTGCCGGGCATGCGCCCGACGTGCCAGATACCGATTCTGCTGGTCACCGCCTACGGCAGCTTCCTGCCCAGCGAACAGGTGCAAACCCTGGCGCCGTTCGAGCAGATAGCCCGGCCGCTGTCGCGGCAAACCCTGCTCCAGGCATTGCGCCGCAGCCTCGGCCAGCAGATGGACAGGGCGCCTGCGCCAAGCCCCATCGAGCAACAGAGCGGACGCCGGGCACGGGTGTTGCTGGTGGAGGACAATCCGGTCAACCAGCTGGTGGCAAAGGGCATGCTGGGTAAACTCGGCTGCGAAGTCGTGCTGGCCAACCATGGTGCCGAAGCCCTGAGCCAGTTGGCTCGGCACGACATCGACTTGATACTGATGGACTGCAACATGCCGATCATGGATGGCTATGAGGCCAGCCGCAGAATTCGCCAGGGCGGGCACCACCCCGAGTTGCCGATCATCGCCCTGACCGCCAACGCCCTGCCCGACGAACGCGAGCGTTGTCGCGCCGCCGGCATGAGCGATTACCTGGCCAAACCCTTCCGCCGCGAAGAGCTGGATGCCCTGCTCGAACGCTGGTTGCCGGCGTCAGCAAACCCTAGCGCAACGCCATGAAGCGATCGAGCAACTGACCAACGCGGCCACGCAACTCGGCCAGCTCATCCACCTCGACACCCCGCTCGCACAGCAGCTGCTGACGCAACGGCAGCACCCGTTCACGCAAGGCGCGGCCCGCCTCCGTCAATGCCAGGTGCACCTCGCGCTCGTCCACCGCCGAGCGCTGGCGCAATAGCAGGCCAAGCTGCTGCAACCGCTTGAGCAGCGGGGTCAGGGTGCCCGAATCGAGCAGCAAGCGCTCGCCCAGGGCCTTGACCGTTGGCTGTGCCGGCGGGACAAGCTGCCACTCCCAGAGCACCAGCATCGCCAGGTACTGCGGGTAGGTCAGGTTCAATTGATCGAGCATCGGCTTGTAGGCACGAATCACCGCGCGCGAAGCCGCGTACAGCTTGAAGCACAGCTGGTTGTCCAGCTGCAGGGCGTCTTCCCGCTCGAATGACCCTGGCTTCATTTGAGCAGGGCTTCGATCTCGGCAGTCAGATCTTCCGGCTTGGTGGTCGGCGCGAAACGCTTGATCTGCTTACCGTCGGCACTGATCAGGAACTTGGTGAAGTTCCACTTCACACCCTGGCTGCCGAGCAGGCCCGGGGCCTTCTTCTTCAGCTTGACGAACAACGGATGGGCATCGCTGCCGTTGACATCGACCTTCTTGAACAAGGGAAAGCTGACACCGAAGTTCAGTTCGCAGAACTCGGAAATTGCCCCCTCATTGCCCGGCTCCTGCTTGCCGAACTGGTTGCAGGGAAAGCCCAGCACCACCAGCCCCTTGTCCTTGTACTGCTGCCAGAGATTTTCCAGGCCCTTGTACTGCGGGGTGAAACCGCACTTGCTGGCGGTATTGACCACCAGCACGGCCTTGCCGCCGAAGTCGGCCAGGGTTTTCTGCTCGCCCTTGATGGTGGTGACGGGGATATCGAACAGTTCGTTGCTCATGGTGCTGGCTCTCGCTTGACGGGGGAATGAGCGACAAGATAGCGAGCAATTGAATTGCACACAATCTATCTTCCCCACTATAAGCCGCGTTGATATACGACCGAGGGGTGGGCCGGGCGGCGCTCCGTTCCAGCCCCCATTACCCGACTCGCTCTACAGCGGTCGAGGCACCAGCTTCAGCGATGCCGAATTGATGCAGTAACGCAAGCCGGTCGGCGCTGGCCCATCGGGAAAGACGTGGCCCAGGTGGGCATCGCACTTGCCGCACTTCACCTCGATGCGGTGCATGCCGTGGCTGAAATCATCCAGGCTGGTAATCGCATCCTTGCTGAGCGGCTGAAAGTAGCTGGGCCAGCCACTCCCGGAGTCGAACTTGGCGTCCGAATCGAACAATGCCGTGCCGCAGCAGGCGCAGTGATAGATGCCAGGCGTCTTGCTGTCATGGTATTCACCGGAAAAGGCTCGCTCCGTGCCACCCAGGCGGCAGACATGGAACTGCGTCTCCGACAGTTCTTCGCGCCAGGCTTCCAGGGGTTTTTCTAGCTTGTCCATGGGCAAAATCCTCAATAGAAAAAATCGCCGGGAGCGATTTTTAACGTCGCGCAGCGACGGCCCGCAGGGTAGCGGCCATGGATGGCACGCCATAAAAAAGCCCAACCAGTACCTTTGCCAAGGTCAGGCTGCAACGTATCATTCGACCCCAGTCTGTCACCCGCGTTACAACCTGCCAAGGCTCGCCTGATCGAGTCTTTTACACGGTAATTCAACGGCGTTTCACCACTCGGGATCACTTACATGCAGTTCAGCAAATCGAACAAGCTCGCCAATGTCTGCTACGACATTCGCGGCCCCGTGCTCAAGCACGCCAAGCGCCTGGAAGAGGAAGGTCATCGCATCCTCAAGCTGAACATCGGCAACCCGGCGTCGTTCGGTTTCGAAGCCCCGGAAGAAATCCTCCAGGACGTGATCCGCAACCTGCCGACCGCCCAGGGCTACAGCGACTCCAAGGGCCTGTTCAGTGCACGCAAGGCCGTCATGCAGTACTACCAGCAGAAGCAGGTGGAAGGCGTCGGCATCGAGGACATCTACCTGGGCAACGGCGTCTCCGAGCTGATCGTCATGGCCATGCAGGCGCTGCTCAACAACGGCGACGAGGTGCTGATCCCGGCCCCCGATTACCCGCTGTGGACCGCCGCCGTGGCCCTGTCCGGCGGCAAACCGGTGCATTACCTGTGCGACGAACAGGCCGGCTGGTTCCCCGACATCGCCGACATGCGCGCCAAGATCACCCCGAATACCAAGGCGCTGGTGCTGATCAACCCGAACAACCCGACCGGCGCGGTCTACTCCAAGGAAGTACTGGAAGACATCGTCGAGCTGGCGCGCCAGCACAACCTGGTGCTGTTCTCCGACGAGATCTACGACAAGATCCTCTACGACGAAGCCCAGCACATCTGCACCGCGTCCCTGGCGCCGGACGTGCTCTGCCTGACCTTCAACGGCCTGTCGAAGTCCTACCGGGTGGCCGGCTTCCGCTCCGGCTGGGTGGCCATCTCCGGGCCGAAACACCGCGCGCAGAGCTATATCGAAGGCATCGACATCCTCGCCAACATGCGCCTGTGCGCCAACGTACCGAGCCAGCATGCGATCCAGACGGCACTGGGCGGCTACCAGAGCATCAACGATCTGGTATTGCCGCAAGGCCGCCTGCTGGAGCAGCGCAACCGCACCTGGGAGCTGCTCAACGACATTCCCGGGGTCAGCTGTGTCAAGCCCATGGGCGCGCTCTATGCCTTCCCGAAAATCGACCCCAAGGTCTGCCCGATCCACAACGACGAGAAATTCGTCCTCGATCTGCTGCTCTCCGAGAAGCTGTTGATCGTCCAGGGCACGGCCTTCAACTGGCCTTGGCCGGATCACTTCCGCGTGGTCACCCTGCCGCGGGTCGATGACCTGGAACAGGCCATCGGCCGCATCGGCAGCTTCCTCAAGGGCTACCGCCAGTAACCGGAGATCGCCATGACCCAGGGCAAACGCTATCTGCTGACCGGCGCCAGTTCCGGCATCGGCGCCGCACTCGCCCGTGAGCTGGCGAGCAAAGGCTATGACCTGGCCCTGGCGGCGCGCCGCGAAGACAGCCTGCACCTGCTGGCGGCCGAACTGCAGGCGCGCTTCGGGCGCAAGGCAGTGGTCCTGCCGCTGGACGTCACCGACTACGCGGCCTGCCAGGATGCCGTGGGCCTGGCGGCAAACGCCCTGGGCGGTCTGGACGGGATCATCGCCAACGCTGGCATCGCCCTGCACAGCAAAGTCGGTGGCGGCCACTTCCAGCGCGCCAGGCTGACCCTGGAAACCAACCTGATCGGCGCCATCGCCTGCCTGGATGCCGCGGCCGCGCTGTTTCGCCAGCAAGGTCAGGGTCATCTGGTCGCCGTCGCCTCGGTCACCGGCAAGCGCGGCCTGCCCTATGCCGCGGCCTATTCGGCGAGCAAGGCCGGCCTGATCAGCTATATGCAGGCCACCCGCGCCGAACTGCAGGGCAAGGGCATAGACACCACCCTGCTGCTGCCCGGCTTTATCGATACCCCCCTCAACAGCGACCTGCTCAAGCGGCCCTTTCTCATCGATGTGGAGCGCGGCGCCACGCTGATCGCCCGGCACATCGACAAACGCCACAGTTGCGCCTATGTACCGGGCTGGCCCTGGGCGATTATCGGTCTCCTGTTGCCACTATTACCCACCTCGATGATTGCCAAATTCTGATGGATCTACAAATCGACGATTTCTACAAGGATGCGGCAGCCGGCCTGCTGCACCTCTATCAGGTCTTCCCGCGCAAAATGGCGCTCTACGTCGAAGACCTGATCGGCCGCGAGGAGCCGGATGAGTTCGGCCTGCCGAGCAAGCGCCATGAGAGCTGCCTGGGCACGCTGCTGTGGCTGGCCGAGGAAGGCTACCTGCGCTTCGACTCGACCATCGCCTACGACGCCCTCGATCAGGCGGTACTTAGCGAAAAAGGCTTTCTGCGCCTGAGTCGCAGCGTGC
>Ga0209343_10004864_pt1 | contig 16505 bp, 13 predicted proteins | sample RifCSPlowO2_02_FD_184026 | JGI IMG/M metagenome (GOLD analysis project Ga0209343, IMG submission 184026) | Groundwater microbial communities from Rifle, Colorado - Rifle CSP2_plank lowO2_0.2 (SPAdes) (version 2) | ecosystem: Environmental > Aquatic > Deep subsurface > Groundwater | place... | reverse complement strand
TGCGCGCTTTGTCGAAGCCGGTGGCTACGACCACGCACCGTATTGGCCCCATGAGGCCGGGGTGTGGCGCACGAATTCGGCCTGTGCCCACCCACAGCAGTGGCGGCGCGGACCGGATGGCGGCTGGCAGATGCGCTGGTTTGACCAATGGCTGCCACTGGATGCCACGGCACCGGCCATGCACCTGAACGCCTTTGAAGCCCAGGCCTATTGCCTGTGGGCCGGGCGACGGCTGCCCACGGCAAGCGAGTGGGAACACGCGGCCACAACGCAGCCCGGTTTTCACTGGGGCCACAGCGTGTGGGAGTGGACGTCCAGTGCCTTTGCACCTTACCCCGGCTTCACACCCGGCCCCTACCACGCCTACTCGCAACCCTGGTTTGGCAACCACCGCGAGCTGCGCGGCGGCGCCTTCGCCAGCCACGACCGCATGCACCACCCGCGCTACCGCAATTTCTTCCAGCCCCACCGCACGGATGTGTTTGCCGGGTTTCGTACCGTGGCGGGGTGAGATGTTCGGAGCCTATCGCGCGCCGCCGGATTGCTACTGTATTGATAGCTGCTCACGCTGATTGCACGGGGGCTTGGGCCACATTTACCTTGAAAGTGCCCGACGCATCGCATAACTGAGCGCATCCACCAAGGCCACCAACACCAGCATGGCCAGCAGCACGCTACTGGTCTCCCCCATCTGGAACAGACCCATATGAAAGGCCAGCATCTGGCCCAGGCCTCCGGCGCCCACCACGCCCAGCACGGCGGCGGCGCGGATGTTGTTTTCCCAGCGGTACAAGGTGTAGCTCAGCAACTGCGGTAACACTTGCGGCAAGGTGGCGTAGAAAAAAACGCGCACCTCATCGACGCCGCGAACGCGCAGTGCAAAGGCCGGGCCGGGCGTGGCGTTTTCCAGGCATTCGGCAAACAGGCGGCCCAGCACACCCGCGGTATGCAGACCCAGGGCCAATGTGCCCGCAAACGGCCCCAGACCGGCTGCGATCAACAGCAGTGCGGCCCATACCAGCTCGGGTGTGCTGCGCAGGGCGTTGAGCCACAGCCGTGTGGCGCCGCGCCAGCGGGCCGGGTCTTGCGCATGGGTGCGTGCGGCGGGCAGTGCCAAGGCCAAGCCCAGTGCCGCCGCCAGCAGCGTGCCCAGGGCCGACATGGCCAGTGTTTCCAGCATGGCCGGCAGCAACTTCCCGACAAACCGCGCGCTGGTCTCGGGCTGCAGCAGTTCGCCCACGAAACGCCCCATTTTTTGCAGCGCACCCCAGGACCAGAACTGCGCCCACTGCAAGTCAAGTGTGGCAAAACTGGCCACCACCAGCAACAGTACACCCAGCACCAGCCAGCACGCCTTGCAGCGTGCATCAAACAGCTTGGGTGGAAGTTGGTAGCTGTCTTTGGCGGCGCTGCTTTGCGGCATAGTGGCTCCTCTAGCCCAGATTTTTGCGCAGAGCCGAGCTCATGCGGTCGGCCAGCCACACCAAGGCCATGAAGACCAGCAGGATGCTGGCCACTTCTGCGCCGTTGAACATTTTCATGGACGAGTCCATGAGCTGCCCCAAACCACCGGCCCCGACAAAGCCCAGCACCGCGCTGGAGCGAATGGCGCACTCCCAGCGGTACACGGTGTAGCTGGTCAGCTCCGCGGCGTTTTGTGGCAGCAACCCGTAGAAGAAGGCCTGCAGACGGCCGGAGCCATTGCGCATCAGGCTGCTGGTGGCATGGGCGTCGCCGCTCTCCAGAATGTCGGCGTACACCTTGCCCAGCATGCCGCTGTAGGTCAGCGCAATGGCCAGCACACCCGAGGTCGGCCCCAGGCCCACCACCCGCACAAACACCAGCGCCCACACCAGCTCGGGCACGCTGCGCAGCACCAGCAGCAGCCAGCGCACGCATTGGCGCATCACAGCCGCTCCCAAGGTCATACGCCCGGCCAGGCCAGAGAGCGACAGCACCCGCACCGACAACAGCGACAAGGGAATAGCGAGCAGCAGCGCCAGCGTCAGCCCCGCCGTGGCCATGGCCACGGTGCGCCAGGTTTCGCGAAGCAGCAGAGCCAAAAATTCGGCATCGGTGCGCGGCGGAAAGAAGGCGCCCACAAAGTTCAGCGCTGGCTTCAAAGCGCCGGGCTCCAGCAGGACCCAGGGCTTGAATTCGGTCAGCACCCCCATCGGCCAAAGCAAGGCCAGACCCGCCAGCGTCCAGAAAACGCGCGCGCGCCACGCCGGGTCACGTACAGTGGGGCGCGGGGGCATGAGGGCCGTGGCGGGCAAGGCATCGATGGTGGCGTGGGGCATGGCGCGGTGTGACTCAGCGGCAGTGCATCACCACCGGCACCGGGGCGCTGGGCAATTCATCCGCTTCGGCGCTTGCAGGGCCGGTCAATTCATGCAGGTGCTGTGCATACAGTGCCTGCAAATGTGCCGCGGTAACCTGCATGGTGGGCAGATCAAAAGCCACCTCGCCATTGCGCAAGCCGACGATGCGCGGGAAGTGGGCCAGCGCCATGTCCACATGGTGCAGCGTTGCAATGAGCGTGGCGCCTCGCTCGCGGGCGGCGCGGGTCAGGGTGTCGATGGCGAGCTTTGAGCGGGTGGGGTCCAATGCGGACAGGGGTTCGTCCACCAGCAACAGGCTGGCTTGCGACACCAGCGCACGCGCCAGACCCACCCGCTGGCGCTCGCCCCCCGAAAGCCGGTCCACCCGATCAAACAGCTTATCGCCCATATCAAACCCGGCAAGGGCCTGGTGCGCACGCGCAATGTCTTGCGGATAGAACAGGCTGCGCAGGCTGGCCCACAGGCTCTCATGGGGCAATCGCCCGGCCAGTACGGCGGTGACCACGCGCTGGCGCAGTGGCAGCGGCGGCACCTGGGGCGCCAAAAACAGTGTCCCACGGAGCTTTTGCAACGCCAGCCGCGCGCGGCGCGACTGGTGCCAGGGGTCGTGTCCATCCAGCAGCAAGGAACCCGCAGTGGGCTTGAGCGCGCAGGCGATCAAGTGCAGCAGCGTGGTCTTGCCCGCGCCCGACGGGCCAATGATGGCCAACTGCTCACCCGCGCCCACGCGCAGGCTCACCGCGCGTACCGCTGGCGCAGTCCCCGGCTTGGCAGAGGGGTGGTGGCCGGTGACGGCGTGTAAAACAGTCTTCATACGTAGAAATGGACTGTAGCCCTCATGGAATGTGCGTAGAACGCTATCAATATGGTAGCAATTTATTTCAGTAAACCCGCGCTGCGGGCGGCATGCTCTATGCCTTTGTAGTTCTCGGCACGGGTGGCGATGAAGCGGGTGGCGCGTTGCAGTTCCAGGATTTCCTTGCCCTCTGCCGTGTTGCGGTCCAGGCTCAGGAAGGCTTTGGTCAGCTTGTCGCGCATCGCCAACGGCATGTTGGCATGCACCGTCCAGTTGTAGTCAAAGTAGCCGGGGGTGGTGTAGAAGACCCTGACCTTGCGGGTGTCCACCTTGCCCTCCGCCACAAACTTCTCCCACACCGAGATATTCAGCGCTCCGGCTTCCACCTTGCCCGCAGCCACGGCGGCAATGGTCGCGTCGTGCGCGCCGGAGTAGGCCACGCGCTTGAAGTCTTTGTCAGGGTCGATATGGGCTTGCAGCAGGTAGCTGCGCGGCATCAAATGGCCCGAGGTGCTGGACTGCGAACCAAAGCTGAAGTTCTTGCCCTTCAGGTCGGCCAGGGTTTTGATGCTGGGGTCGCCGGTGATGAACACCGAGCGGAATTTCTCATCCTCTTCGCGCTGCACCAGCGGAATCGCCTTGCCACCCGAGCGCATATTGGCTTGCACAAAGGTAAAGCCGCCATACCAGGCCAGATCGACCTGCTGGTTGGCCAAGGCCTCCACAGAGGCGGCGTAGTCGGTCACCGGGGTGAATTCGACAGGTCTGCCCAGCGTCTTTTCGAGGTACTTCACCAGCGGTGCCGCCTTGCGGGCCAGTTCCGTGGGCGACTCGTCGGGGATGGCGGTGACTTTGAACACGCCTTGCGCCTGCGCCACCCAACCTAGCATGATCAACACCATGGCCAGCGCGGAACGTACGAATCCAAAGAAAGAAAAACGGTGCATAAAGACCTCGAAAAACAGAGAAACGGGTGAAGCATTAGACTTGAATTTCCGCACTCTTGCCGACGGTGGAGCCATGAAAAATAGAGTGTAAGTTTTACCCCTTCGACAACGACCCATGCAATTTGCCATGTCATTTACGCCCCATTTTTCTTGTGAATAGCCCTCGCGTGCTCATCATCTGCCCGGCCGTTGCCGCCTCTAACAATGGCAATTGGCAAACTGCGTGGCGCTGGTCGGGCATGTTGCGCCCCTTGTTTGAGACCACGATTGCCCAGACCTGGAATGGCGAACCCTTTGACGCGATGTTGGCTCTGCATGCCCGCCGAAGCGCCGATTCCATTGCACGCTGGGCGCAGGCACAGGGGGTACAAAACGATGCCAGGGGTCTGGGTGTGGTGCTGACCGGCACCGATTTGTACCGCGACATTCAATCCGATGCCCAGGCCCAGGCCTCTTTGCGCCTTGCCAGTCGGCTGGTTGTGCTACAGGCGTGCGGAGCGGATGCACTGCCGCTGGCCCTGCGGCCCAAGGCACGGGTGATTTTTCAGTCTACAGCGGCGCACCATGCTGTGGCCAAGTCTGTAGACCATTTGCGTGTCGTGATGGTGGGGCATTTGCGTGACGAGAAAACACCGCAAACCCTGTTTGAAGCGGCTCGCCTGCTCAAGAATCACCCGGATATTTTCATCGACCACATCGGTGATGCGCTAGACCCAGAATTGGGCGCGCAAGCCAGCGCCTGCATGCGGGAATGCCCCAATTACCGCTGGCTGGGCGGCCTGCCGCATGAGGCCACGATGCTCGCCATCGGTCAAGCGCATGCACTGGTACATCCCAGCCGCATGGAAGGCGGAGCCCATGTGATCCTGGAGGCCGTGTGCAGCGGCACGCCGGTTCTGGCATCGCGCATCCCCGGGAATGTTGGCATGCTGGGTACGGATTACGCAGGCTATTTTGAACATGGCGATGCGCGCGCGCTGGCCGAATTGTTGCTGCGTTGCAGGACACAAGGGGGGCAGCCCAGCGGCCTGCACGCCCAACTCATGGCCCAGTGCGCGCTTCGGGCGCCCTTGTTTTCACCCTCCACCGAGCAGGCTGCCCTGGTCGCTCTGGTCAAAGACCTATTGCATGCTGACACCTGACCGCGATTTGCACCGACATGTTGGATCGGGTGCAGCCCCCTGCTAGCCGTGGCTGCCTGTCCAGAACACGGCAAACCGCTGCTCGGGGTCCGTCCAGTGCGTGCTGTTGTGAAACCCCGCTTGGCTGAGCAAGGCCGAGAAACTCTCCAGCGTCCATTTGTACGAATTTTCGGTATGAATACGCTCGCCCAGGGCGAACCTGCGCGTGCCGTCGGCCCAACGCACGGTCACCGCGCGGGTGGCCTCCAGGTGCATCTCAATGCGCGACTCCGCGACGTTGAACAGCGCCACATGGCGCCAGTCGGGCAACGCGAAGTTGGTACCACACAGGCGGTTGATGTGCAGGAGCAGGTTGCGGTTGAATGCAGCGGTTACGCCCAGCGCGTCGTCGTAGGCGGCTTCCAGCTCGACCGTGGCCTTGACCAAATCCACGCCAATCAGCAACCCGCTGTCCGGGTGCAGGCCACAGGTGGCGCGCACGCTGCGCAGAAACACCAGGGCCTCATCCGGCGCAAAATTGCCGATGCTGGAGCCCGGGTAGAACAGCACGCGGGCATCGGTTTGCGGGTTGCCCGCCTCGGAGGGAAGCACCAGACCGGCAGAAAAATCCGCACCCACACCCACCATGTCCAGCGCCGGGTGGTGGCGTTGCAGGTTGTCCAGTGCGCTGCGTAAGAAGTCAACCGAAATATCCACCGCCACATAGCGGCTGGGCGTGAGGTGGCCAAACAAACGGGATGCCTTGGCGCAATTGCCCGCGCCCAGGTCCACCAGCGTAGCGTGCCGTGGCGCATGGGTGGCCATGGCGTCGCCGTGGCGTGCAAAAATGGCCGCCTCGGTCCGCGTGGGGTAATACTCCGGCAGCTCGGTGATCGCCTCAAACAGACGCGAACCCAAGGCGTCGTACAGGTATTTGGGCGACGTATGTGCCGACGCTCGGCTCAGGCCACGCAGCAATTCCGCGCGCACACCGGTTTCATTGGGACGATGGAGCTGGATGAAGATCGGTTGTTTCATAGGATCACGCTGATCGCGTTATTTTGTCACGCAGGGTTACAAATTCTTCCGCCGCCGAAGGGTGCAAGGCCACGGTGGCATCCAAATCGGCTTTGGTGGCACCCATGCGAATGGCGATGGCCAGGCCCTGGATGATCTCGGGTGAATCCGCCCCCCCAACACCCGCTGGCTGGCGGTATCCACAGCATGCAAGGGTCACTTTCGCACCCAGGCCGTTGACGATGCCTGCAAACTCCACAGCGATGTAGCCCCCGCCCACAATCAAATAGTTTCTTCGGCACGCAACCGCGAATGACACAGGTGCCACCGTAACGAAAGTTTTCAGCAATGGCCACGCGAGCGCCCAGGCCAGCGGCAATGCGGGCAGCGCGCACACCACCCGAACCACCGCCGATGACAAAGAGTTGGTAGTCGTATGCATGCATAAGGTTTCCTGTGGTTCACGGGACCAGATCGTATCTGTTGTTTTCGACATCCGGGGTGATTCACACACAGTGTTCCTTGACTCGTACGCCTCACATCGGTACTCACGGAATTGTTTCTTGTGCACTCCTGATTCCATTTCCATATCCATGCGATATGTCGTTGCCCCTCCTTGTCGTGCTACAGCACTGCCTGCGTCGGTGCGCCTCATCTCCCATTGATCTGAAAATGGAATGAGCCATTCCGTAGGCGAGCAACCCAGCTTGCGGACAAAAGCGCGGGGCAGCGCGATAAACAATGGTTGGCGTGCCTGAACCGTCACCTCGCTGCCGAGTACGGGAAGCCCCGGCGTAGCGTGCTTGATGCCCCCCTCACGCCATCAGCACCAACCCCGGCGGCAGGGATTCCCCCAGCACACGGCGTGTGGTGGCGGCGTCCAGCGCCACCCTGTGGCGCACCATGTCCACCCACATCGGCGGCGCGTGGATCGCCAGCAGCTTGTGAAGCACCCGCTCCCGCACAGCCTGCGGCAGGTCGCGCCTGTGGTCGTCGGTCACACGGGCCAGGTGGACGGCGGCAAAGGCGGCGGCTTCGGTGCGTTTCCAGTCCAGCGCCAGCAGGGTTTCGACCCAGGTGCTGGCGGTCTCGGCGGGCACCACGTCGAGGGGGTTGCCGTACACCGGCTGGCGCGCACCGATGCGGCCCAGGGCCCACAGCGTGTGGCTGTCGCCGGCCGGGTCTGCCTTGCCGTGCTGGCGCAACGGATGCGCCGCGAAGCGGGATGGCTGCAGGCGGTCCAGCAACCATGCGCCAATTTCCACCTTGTAGTCCGGCGGGATGCGCTCCAGCGACGCGCCTAGGCGCAGCATGTCGTCGGTGCTGCCCTGGACCGGATTCACCTCGCTGGCCGGGGGGCCCAGCACGTCGCGGTACACGTTGTAGGCAAAGTCCTCCAGCAGGCGCAACTGCGCAGGCGCGGCCAGGCCACCGGCCACCCGGCGCCACAGCGTCCACCATTCGGCACACACCTGTTTGTCGTGGCGGTGCTGCACGCCCAGCGGGAACTGGGTCCAGAGCTGCTGCAGCCGTCCGTCATCCAGCGGATCGCCAAAACCGGGGCGCAGGCAAAACCCGGCCAGGTTGAGCCAGACCCGTTCATGCTCCGCCGAGCGGCGCCGGCCCCGGGCGCGTTGCCACAGGGCGTCGAACAAGGCGCGCAATGCGGGGGTGGCCCAATGCTCCCGCGCACCCAGGAGATGCTCCAGTTGCAGGCGCAGCTGCTTCACCTCTTTGGCGGCCAGGGCCTGGGGTCCGGGGCCAAAAACGCGGTCGATTTGGGCGATGGCCTGTTCCAGGCACACCGGGTGCGTGCGGACCCCCAGGTCTTGCAAGGTGCTGCCCTCGTCCGCATCGGCGCCAGCGTCCGGGTGCCGCAGGTCAAATTCCAGCCGCCAGCGGTGGCTGGCGTCGGCCAGGCTGACGCAGTGCATCTCCAGGGTGCCAACCTCGGTGAGCGCGGTGCGCAGCTCCACCGGCACTTCTTGGGCATCATTTAGGCCTCCAGCCCCCGTGGAATAAGCGCAAGCAGCTCTTAAAACCATAGCAACAGGCGGCAGACGGGTAAAGTGCTCGGAGTCCAGCCGGACCTGCTCCCCGCGCTGGAACGGCCGGTGGTCGGCGGCATCGGCCACTGCGGCAAACAAGTGAAAACGCACCGGCTGCCCCAGGCGCAGCGCAAAGCTCAGCCCGACCAGAGCTACTTCCTGGCCTGTTTCGCTGCCGCGCGGCAGGATGCATATGCCGCGCGACCCAGAAGCGTCGCCGGAGCCGTGGGGTGCTGCCGGGCGGTGTTGGCCCTCGCGTGGCGCGTCCAACAGCAAAAAGTAGCTGCGCGCCGATCCGCCGCCAATTTTGGGGGCCAGCCCCTGTTGCGCCAGGGCATAGGCCACCGCGCCGCGTGCCACGGCGACATCGGGGTTGTCGTTGTGCAGCAGGCGCAGGGGTGCGCCGCGCCACGCGCCCAGCGTCTGTTCCAGGCGGTGGACCAGGGCCTTGGCGTGAAACACCCCGCCGTTGAGCAGCAAGGTATCGGGCAGGGCCTGCGCGTGCTGGCGCAGAAAGCCGGCCATGTGGCGGGTGATAGCCGGGTCGCGGGCGTAGGGCAGGCCAAATGCCACGATGCCGCTGCGGCTCTGCTGCGGCTGTGCACCGGCATCCACCTGCGGGAAAAACCCGTCCACCAGGGTGCGTTCCACTTCTTCGCGCGTCAACGTGGTCGAGCGGCTGCCGCCGACCAGGCGCGCGCCGCCGCCCAAGAGCGTGACCGTCACCTGCGCGGGCGCATCGGCGCCCAGCAGTTGCTCTTTGGCCACGCGGCAGCGGTCCATCAATTGGGCCCACTGGCTGGCTGAGAGCCGGGGTGCGCCTGGGGCGGGCGCTGCGGGCGCCACCGCACCGGCCAGGCGGGCCTCGACCCCATGCGCCAGGGCCAAGTCCATGTTGTCGCCGCCCAGCATCAGATGTTTGCCCACGCCAATGCGGGTCAGTTGCGGCGCACCGTCCACCCACTCCACCTGGATCAGGCTGAGGTCGGTGGTGCCGCCGCCCACATCACACACCAGCACCAGCCGGGTCTGCGCCAGGTCCGTGGCCCACCGGCCCTGGTGGCGCAGGAGCCAGTCGTAAAACACGGCCTGGGGTTCTTCCAACAGGCGCAGCGTGGGCAGCCCGGCCAGATGCGCCGCCTGCAGCGTCAAGGCGCGGGCGCCTTCGTCAAACGAAGCGGGCACGGTCAGCACCACGTCTTGCTGCTCCAGCGGGCTGTGGGGAAACCGCTGGTTCCACGCCGTGTGCACATGGCGCAAATAACTGGCGCTGGCCTCCACCGGCGATACCTTGGGCACATCGGCCGCCGCGCCCCAGGGCAGGATGGGGGCCAGGCGGTCCACACCGGGGTGCGAGAGCCAGCTTTTGGCGCTGGTGACCAAGCGGCCCGGCACTTGCGCGCCCAGTTGGCGCGCCCATTGCCCGATCACCACGGGGTCTTCGCCGGGGCCCAATTCCCCCGCCCCGGCGTGGTAGCGCACCGAGGGAAGCAGCGGCAAAGCCGCCGACGCACCCGGCCCCACCCGCTGCGCGATCTCCAGCACCTGAATGGCGGGAGGCACCCCGCCGGGCGCGCTGCCCGGCCCCAGATTCTGCGCGTAGGCCACAACGGTGTGGGTGGTGCCGAGGTCAATGCCAACCAGGTAGTGGCGCATCACTCCCGGTGCGAATCCTGGCTGCGCACGTCGAACTCCACCTTCCAGTGTTCGTCGCTGTCGATGGCCATGGCGGTCAGCTCCAGGGTGCCGGTTTCCGTGGCGGTGGCGCGCAAGCGGACCTGGACAACATCCCCGGGTTGGCGCCCCTCGGCGGGCAGGTTGGCATGGATCTCCCCCAGCTCCTGCACTTCGTCGGCTTGCCAAAAGTCGAGCAAGGTGCCGATCTGGTCCTGGCGCCGCACCGACGAGCCGAAGAAGCGCAAGTGCACCGGCGTTCCCACCACCAGGCCGAACTCCTGCATTTGCAAATCGGCCTCGGTCCCCTCCTCCATGCCAAAGGGTGCGACGCACAGGGCTTGCACGGGCGGCTCGATGCCGGGAACGGCCGGCATCGAGGACTCGATCGCCACGTAATAGGCCCGCGCCGTGCCGCCCCGAATGCGCACGCCCTGGCCGCGCCGCACATAGCCGTAGTAGGCGGCGCCGCGTGCCACCGCCAAGTCCAGGTCGGCTCCGGCAAGCATGCGGGCGGGGTTGGCCCCTTCGGCGCCCAGCCAATGGTTGAGCGTGGCCAGCGTGCGCTGCGCCAGAACTTCCGACTTGAACACGCCGCCGTTGAACAGCACCGCCGTCGGGTGGAGAAAGCTGGCGTCGGTATCCACTCGGCCCGCAAAGCCCTCCAGCTCCGACGTGGCCCCCACCTGGCGCCCCAAGAGTGCGGCCAGATGGCGGGTGACACCGGCGTCCTGCGCATACGGCAGGCCCAGTTGCGTCAGGCCGCCCCGGGTGCGGGTGGCGGGGCGCGCCGAAGCCCCCACCTCGGGGAAAAATCCTTCCAAAATGGTGGTGCGCACCTCTGCCTGGGTGAGTTCGGTGCGCAGCGAGCCGCCGACCAATTTGGAGCCACGGCTGGGCACCACCATCGGCTGCACTTCCAGGGCGGCATCGGTCAAGAGGTTTTCTTTGGCCACGCGGCAGGCATAGGTGAGCGCACGCATCTGCCAGGGATCGAGTTGCTTGCCGTCGGCGGCCAGCTTGCGCGCCACCCCGTGGGCCAGGGCCAGGTCCATGTTGTCGCCGCCCAGCAGGATGTGGTCCCCCACCGCCACCCGGTGCAACTCCAGATTGCCCTCGCGCTCCAGCACGGCAATCAAGGAAAAGTCGCTGGTGCCGCCGCCCACGTCGATCACCAGAATGATGTCGCCCGGTTGGACGTCTTTGCGCCAGCGGCCCGCGCTGGCCTGGATCCAGTGGTACAGGGCGGCCTGCGGCTCCTCCAGCAAGGTCAGTGCGCCGTAGCCCGCAGCCCGGGCGGCGTCCAGGGTCAGCTCCCGGGCGGCCGGGTCGAAGGACGCTGGAATGGTGACCGTGATGTCCTGCTCTGCAAATGGCGCTTGCGGGTGCGCATCGTCCCAGGCCTGGCGCAGGTGCTCCAGGTAGCGCGTGGAGGCGTCCAGCGGCGAGACCCGTGCCACCTCAGGCGGGGCATCGTTGGGCAAAATCGCCGCGCGGCGGTCCACGCCGGCGTGGCACAACCAGCTTTTGGCGCTGGACACCAGGCGGATCGGTGTCAGCGCGCCGCGTGCGCGCGCAAACTCCCCCACGGCGTAGTCCTGCGCGCGGGACCACGGCAGGTCCAGATCGCCTTCGGTCAACTCCTCCGCATGGGGCAGGTACAAAAAAGACGGCAGCAAGGCTGAGGGTTCGACCGTGCCGGGGTCGGTCAACTGCGGGATGTCCAGCACGGCACACAGGGTTTGTTCGCCGTCGCTGGCAGCGATGTCCACATACGCCAAGGCGCAGTGGGTGGTGCCCAGGTCGATACCGATGGAGTAAAGGGGCTCGCTCACAGTTCCACCTCGGCCTGGGCCAGCACGGTGACATCATGGCTTTCGGCAAACGTGGGCAAGCGCACCTCGATGGCGCGCCAGCCCCGGTGGCTCAGGCTGCCTTGAAACGGCGCTTTGCCGACCACATTGCCGGTCAGGCGGATGGCGCGGGCATCGAAACCATCGTTCAGAATGATGCGGCTGCCCTCGGCCTCCTGGCGCACCGGCACGATGCTGAAGTGCTCCCGCAGCACCTTGCGGCAGCCCTCGTGCACCACGCGGGCTGCGCCACCGATGTCGGCGTCGGAATAGCGGGTCACATCTTCCTGGGTAAAGTCAATCAGCCGCGCGTCCCGCTGCAGCAAGGCCAACAGCTGCAAGGCGGCGTCGTTGTAATTGACGGCGGGCACTGGCGTCGGGGCCGTGGCTGGCGGCGCGGCAGGTGGCGGCTCCAGACCTGCGCCGAGGCGCAAGCCGTCCACCCGGGCGGCGTAGTCGGCATCGGCCAAAATTCTGAAAAATGCACGCAAAGCAATGGCGAGGCGGCTGAAAAAAGAGGGGGCCGGGGGTTTGGGAGGGCGGAATTCGGGGGTGTGCGTGGATAGCGGCATAGAGGACTCCTGAAGGGGGTGGCATAGCGCCGAAAAAGGAAGGATTTGCCCAAAGCAAGTGCCAATTCGCGTAAATAGTGCGACAGTTCAACCACACCGGAATTGAGAAATGCGGCAGCGCGCGCTTTTTTCTGGTCAAAAACCCCCTTGTTTCTCCACCCCATGCACCCACGCACCCTGCTGATCCTGTCCACCGCCGCCATCGTGCTCATCTGGCAACTTCCCTATGGCCGGCAGATGCTGTACCCGCTGACCTTGCTGGCCACCTATGCACATGAGATGGGGCACGGCCTGACCGCGCTGCTGTTGGGGGCGCAGTTTGACCAGTTGCTGCTGCACGCCGATGGTTCGGGCATGGCGGTGTGGCACGGCAATCCGGGGCGCATCGCCACCGCCCTGATTGCTGCCGGTGGGCTGGTCGGGCCGACGGTGGCCGGCATCACCCTGCTGCTGCTTTCGCGTTCGCCGCGTTTCGCGCGTGCTGTGCTGGGAACGCTGGCCCTGCTGCTCACCGTGTCCATGGTTTTGTGGTCGCGCAACTCCTTTGGTGCGGTGTTTCTCATGGCCCTGGCGGCCACGCTGGCCCTTGCAGCCCGGGTGCTGCCCGACAGCGCCGCAGCTTTTCTGTTGCACCTGATCGCCGCGACGCTGTGCCTGTCGTGGTTCACCGACCTGGACTACATGTTTTCGGCGCAAGCCATCGTCAATGGTGTGGCGCAGCCTTCCGACAGCGCCGTCATGGCCCAGGCGCTGTGGCTGCCCTACTGGTTTTGGGGTGGGGTGGTGGCGGTTTTTTCATTGGCCGTTGCGGCGCTGGGCATTTCAAAAACCTGATTTAAAAATCAGCCTGCCGCGCTGGCGCTGAGCTGGTGCAAATCGTCCAGCAACAGGCGCAGCGGCGCAGCCAACATGGCCGTGGCCGCGCTGGCATGCGCCGCATCGTGGTGGGCAAGCCGGCGCAGGGCGTCCAAAGACGGCGATCCCCCGGCGGTGAGCGTGCCGACCACGCTGCTGAGTGCCGCACTGGCGGTGCTGGCGACCTCCTGCGCCAGATGCCCTTCGTTGCATTCGCGCAGCAGGGTCAACACGCGGTTCAACACCACCGAGTCCTGCACCACGCGGCCCGTCAGCGCAGCGATACGCCGGTAGTGCCGTTCGTGCAGCGGTTCGGCCACGGGGCGGGACCAGCGAGAGTTGCGGTCGGCGCTGCTGGCCAGCATCTCCAGGCCGGCCAGGGTACTGCGCACCGCCGCACTGCGGGCCTGCGCCTGCGCTTCCGTTGGGCGGGTGCGCAGTCCATGCATGTGCAGCTGCAAGGACAAGCGGCCCAACAAGGAGGCACAGCCCGCCACCAGCCGCTCCCGGGTACTCAGCTTGGAGGTGGCCATGGCCAGCACCACCGAAACCCCGACACCAATACCGATCTGGAGCACCCGCAGCAGGGCCACCTGGAGGACCGAATAACCAGCCAGCTCCCCAGCCCCCAGGATGATCAGCGCCGCCACGGCGGCACTGCGCAGCAAGGGCAGCGCCGCGCTGGCAAAAGCCAGCATGCTGATGATGGCCAGGGTGACCACCATGGCGTTGGCACCCAGGTGCTGCAAATACACGCCCAACAACCCCGACAAGACACCCACCAGGGTGCCCCACACGCGGTCCCAGCCGGCATCCAGGGTGGTGCCGGAATCGGCACGCATGACGATGAGCACCGTGATCACCACCCAAAAGCGCTCTGGCAGCCCCAGGACCACCGCAACAAAATACCCGATCAGCACCGCCGCCGCCAACTGCGCGCCGTGGTGCAGCGCCTGGGGGGTGAGGCCCAGGCGGCTCATGCGCTCTGCCCCTCGTCCTGCATGGCGTCGCCCAGGGTGTCCAGCAGCGTGCAGGCGCGCAACAGCAGGGCTTGCTCCTCTTCCCCCAAGCGGGTCTCGATGGCGTGGGCCAATGACAACTCGCCGCCCTTGACCGCCGTGCCCAGGCGTTGGATGCCCTGCGGACTGATCGACAACACCGATTGGCGTGCATCGGTGGCGTTGGCCCGGCGTTCTATCCAACCTTGCGATTCCAGCTCGGCCAGCAAACGTGTCAGGGACTGCAGCTTGACGCCCTCGCGCTTGGCAAGCTCGGTGGGCGTTAGGGCACCGCCCCGGTAGAGCTGCCCGAGCGCACTCAGTGTGGCCAGACTGAGGCCGTCGCGCTGCATGCCAGATCGCAATTGGCGTGAGAGCTGCATCACCGCCGCACGTAAACGCACGGCGCAGTGTTCGGTATCGATGGGCATGGAAATCCTTGCAATTAGTAAGATTGTTCGTAGTTTTAATACTAAGACAATTCTTAGTAACTGGCAAGCGGGTAGGACAATCCGACTAGGACTATTCGGCTATGGCGCTGGCCGCAGTGAAGTCACAGAATGGAAACATCCATTTTTAGAAGTACGGATGCCATTCGCCCCCCCATCCATCCCTCTGAGCCCGGACTCTGATTTACCCCGGGCCATCGCGCGCTTGGCCTCGATCGGTGGTGTCTTCATTGCCCTGTTGATACCGCTGGTTTTCCTTACCCTGGCGTATCTGAGCGAGGGCGTTCGATTGGAAACAGTCCTTCAGGTTGCCATCCAGGGCAACCACAAGCCTTTGACACACTCGCCCGGAAACAAGGGCGCAGAAGTCCGATCCCCGCAGGACATCGTTGGCGCCCTGGACGGGCTGCTTGGTGAATCCAGTCTCCGCGTCATCAGTGCCGACAAGCGACTGCTGATGGACAAGCAACACGACCTGCGACCGCCCCTCATCACCCGAACCGCCAATCTGGAACAGGGAGAAGCGCTGAGTCGGCAACTGGAGCTGAGCAGCTCCTTGCGGCCCCTGCTGACCTATGCGTTCCTGATCAGCGTGCCGGGGTTATTGCTGGGGTGGATGACCTTTGTTGTCCTGAAGGATGTCCCCATGCGGGCGTTCCGGCTGGCACTGCAAGAGGCCGCGGTACGCAAGACCACCGAGGAGCAGCTGGCCAAGTCCCTGTCCATATTTGCCGCAACGCTGGAATCTACCGGCGATGGAATTTTGGTGACCGATGTGCTTGGCCGGGCGGTCGTTGCCAATCAGCGCTTTCTGGACTTGTGGAACCAGCCCAAGTCCAGCCGCTCGGGCGACGCCGATGCCCAAACCATGTTCGCGCTGGCGAACCAATTGCGGGACCCCGCCACCTTTTTGGCCACACAAAAGGACCTAACCCAGCACATTGTGGTGGACCACGGCGCCGTTCTGGAGTTGCGCGACGGGCGTCTGTTCGAGTGGAACTCCAGGCCCCAGTTCATTGACGGAAATGTCGTCGGGCGGGTTTCAAGCTTCCGTGACATCAGCGAACGCAAACGGGCCGAAGCGCTCTTGTTGGCCGAGAAAGAGGTTTTGGAAATGGTGGTGTGTGGTGCACCGCTCAGCGAGGCCCTGGGGGTGCTGGCGCGCCACCTTGAGGAGCTTTCCGGGCAAATGTTTTGCGCCATCGTTTTCCGTGAAAAAAGCGAAAGCAACAAGTCCATGTTTGCCACCGGCACCAGCCTGCCCCACACCGTGGCCAACAACATCATCCAGCACGGCCAATCGGCCCTGGACACTCTGTTCGTGCACACCAACACCCGGGAGGAATTGCAAAAACATGGCCTGTCGGACGAATACAGCGGCGTGATTGAAGACATTGCGGTCAACCCGATCTGGTCGGAATACCGCAAGCTGATTACCCCCATAGACATAGAGACGGGATTTGCAGTGTCCGTCCACTCCACCAACGGGCATTTGCTGGGCTTCATCGTGGCGCACTACCGCAAGATGTCCAACCAGCCCCCCCATGACCGGGAGCTGATCTGGGTCGCCGCCCACCTGACACGCATCGCCATCGAGCGGCGTCAAGCGGAAACGCAGCTGCGGATTTTGGCCCACTACGACGCCTTGACCCTGCTGCCCAACCGGGATCTGTTCCGGGACCGCCTGAAGCAAGCCTTGACCCAGGCGGAACGGCACCACGGCCAGGTGGCGATCATGTTTTTGGACCTGGACCGGTTCAAGACCATCAACGACAACCTGGGCCACGATGCGGGCGACGTCCTTTTGTGCGAAGTGTCGGCCAGGCTGCTCGC
>Ga0209343_10004863_pt1 | contig 16508 bp, 15 predicted proteins | sample RifCSPlowO2_02_FD_184026 | JGI IMG/M metagenome (GOLD analysis project Ga0209343, IMG submission 184026) | Groundwater microbial communities from Rifle, Colorado - Rifle CSP2_plank lowO2_0.2 (SPAdes) (version 2) | ecosystem: Environmental > Aquatic > Deep subsurface > Groundwater | place... | reverse complement strand
GAGTAGATAGGGGAGGATCAGCACTGTCCAGATCAGAAAATATAAAAAACTTTGTCTATCTATAACCTTGCTGAATGAAAAAGGAAGAGGGATAAGTGAGGACTTCTTTCTTATACCGTCTCTCTCGATAATGATATCTGCCGGCTTACCTGTTTTAACAGTTTCACCGAGCATCTTCTGTGCATCCCAGAAGAGTGGGAGGTTATCTGAGCCTATATAATCAGGGTCATGTATATATACATAAGAAGGGAATCCAAGACCATTGATATCAATCAACATGTCTCCCGGCCTGATACCTGCAATGCCTGCAGGACTTCCTTCATCCACAGTCCTGATGCATGTCCTGTTCACACCACCTACCTGCATGTCTTTTTCACAGGAATAGAATCTTATGCCTGTATAGGGAGATGAGAGAAAAGAGAGGACACCGAGGATGGGGACTGAGATATAAAGTCCAATACTAACGAGGATGAACCAGTTCAGCAGACGGCTATTCATAAATGGGCCTGTGACTCCTTATTAAAGATATATCAAAGATTATGCAGGAATTATACCAGATATTGGGTAGGTAGCAAAGCTGGTTGGCAAGAAGTTAAAATTGCTTCTATTTCTGGCCTGTGAACATTTAATGTTTTCTCCAGACCACTTTGACTTTATATTTTGCAATCATGGCATCTGAAGTAATAATTGGGAGTTTTTCAAGCTGCGCCTGAGCTATAATTATGCGGTCAAAAGGGTCCCTGTGGTGGGTGGGCAGATTAAAAACGTGGAGGGCAGGGGTTCAAAAAAACTGTTTTTTATGACAATAAGACCTTTTGCACTTCCTGGCCTCCGTTTAATCACCTTACCTTGCACAGGAACTAAACGGGCTATAGGTTTACCCGCTTTTGCTATAATGATCTCTTCTCCGCTCTCCACTCTGCTTAAAAGACCCGAAAAATGGGTCTTTGCGTCGTGTATATTTACCTTCGCCATTTATACCCCCGATTATTTTGATGATGTTAGTATGGACTAATCATACGACTAAGTCAAGTTTTATACGAATTTGTTTTATACGAATTTGACATCAATTCTATGTGAACATGCAACTCTTTAGATTGATTCGCCTTCAGCATCCTCTGTCCCCGAAGCTATCCAATTAGTATGTTGATCTGATTCCAGTGAGGAAGGTGAAGCCATAATTCCTGAAGTCTGCTGTGTTTGCATACTCCTCATCAAAGATATTATTAAGTTTGAGGAAAAGATCGAGGGGTCCGAATGCAGCGCTTTTACTGAGCATGTTGTAAGATGCTGCCATATTTACAACAGTATAGGATGGAATGGTATTGGTAAGGGGTTTGCCATCAAATCCAATGATACCGGCGAGATTCGGATCAAAGGAATCGCCAACATAAATGGCATTAATATCCAAAACAAGCCTCTTTATTGGTTTATAAACAATATCGAATGTCCATTTATAATCCGGTCTGTATGAGAGAGGCTCATCTGTCTGGAGATTCCTTGTAATTAATCTTGTATATTCAATTTCTGTTTTTATGCCTTCTGTAATCTCCCATTGTATTGATGTCTCGAAACCCCTTATCTCTGCTTTACCAACATTTACAAGAGTAAATATTGTAGTATCACTGCTCCAGTCTATCAGGTCTTTGAAGTCTGTCTTAAAGATCGTAGCATCAATAAACAGATGACTATTCAGTAAGGGCTGTCTTAGTCCGGCTTCAATACTGACACTCTTTTCAGGCTTAAGGTCTTGATTTCCCATAAAGGGATTATATAACTCGTTGAGGCTTGGTACTCTGAAACCATGGGCATATGCTGCCCTAAAAGTTGTTTGATGCTCAGGATTAGTAAATAGTATAGCTGCCTTCGGGGTTAGTTCATCATAAGACCCGGGGCTGTTTTCAAATCGTGCCCCTGCTGTAAAAGAAAAGGAATCTTTTATTTTGTACAGGTTCTGAAGATAGACCGCCCTTATAAGCCTGTTTTCAAGCATAGTTGGTTGCACTTCTGAGAGTGATATATCATAAGGATCAATATTACCGTAAATGTCTACATTGCTCCTGCTATCATATTTTATCCTTTCCCATATATAATGGATACCTGCTGTTAAAATATCTCTTTCTCCTAAATAGATATTATGTTGCATTTCGATGGAGTCTCTAATAGATTCAATATCTGTCTTCCATCCAATTGGTAACGGTCTGTCTGTTGTTGGGGTATCTAAGGGGTTATCCATATTCAGGTCAAGATTGTATATGGCGAGCTTTAACTGATAGTCCCAGCTTAAAAGAGGAGTTTGGGATAATTGTATACTGTTTATCCAGCTTTTCTCACTGGCATGAGCGTCTTCATCTATAAAAAATGCATAATCTCCTGCGCTATCTTCTTCACAACATAACGCCCTATCATATTTATCCCATTCCCAGTAATATGTTGAGAATTGAATAGAAGAGAGGACACTCAATGGCTGGTTTATTTTCCCTGTAATGGTGTTATTCCAGTATGGTCCGGAATATTTAAAACCATCAGTACTAAACCGCTCATATCCAAATGTATAACTTGTATCATCAGACTTACCTGTGTAAAGTAGATTGCCATTGAACGTTTTATAAGTCCCACCGCTCAAAGAATATGATGTCCCAGGCCTATCCATTGTTATAACATTTATAACTCCACCTGCTGCCTCAGAACCGTATAAGGCACTATATGAACCTTTTATCACTTCTATTCTATCAAGATTACTAAGAAGTAAGGCGCCCATCTCAGGGATTTGGTCAAAAGGTGGATTAATCTTTATGCCATCTATCATGAAAACTGTATGTTTATACGATGCGCCCCTTATCATAATTGTTGCACCGGGGTCAGCACTGCCACGGGTAAGTAAATTAAGACCGGAGACAGCGTTTAATGCTTCATCTAAAGTGACAGCCTGTTTGTCAGATATTTCCTGATGTGTTATGACCTCTACTGATGCAGGTACTTCAGAAATGGGTTCTTCTATCTTGCTTGCAGTGACTACAACAGGTTCAAGTTCAATTGGTTGATTTTCTTCTGCAAAGGCAGGTTGGGCCAGAGAGAAACAGAATATAATTACAATTATGTAATAAATATACATTGAGCGTGACCTGAGTTTTGATACTACCGTTAATAAGGTAACATTTCATAACATATATTCTCAGACATTGCAACTTTTTTTATTCCATAAAACGGAGATTGACTGGTGATTTAATTAATTTTAACCTATTTCCTGGGATTCCAGCTTCCCCTTGTTTTTGGGTTGTGCAATATGATAATATTGGCTAACCTTATTAATTTATAAGGTCTAATGAGGAAATAAAGATCAGGTCTGATATTTCATCAATGGAGAGGTAATTGTGGTGCAGATAAAGCGGGCTATCATTAGTTTATCAAACAAGAGTGGTATTGTTAATTTTGCAAAGAAACTGTCAGAGATGGGGGTATCTATTTTATCAACAGGTGGTACAGCAAAAGTCCTGAAAGAGGCTGGTATAAATGTGACTGATATTTCAGCATATACTGGATTTCCTGAGATGATGGATGGGAGGGTAAAGACACTCCATCCAAAGGTACATGGCGGGATACTTGGAAGGCGTGACAATGAAGAGCATATGAAGCAGATGAAGGGTGCGGATATTGAACCCATTGATATGGTGGTTATAAACCTTTATCCTTTTGAGGCTGTAACATCAAGACCTGATTGTACGTTTGAAGAGGCTATCGAGAATATTGATATTGGCGGGCCATCAATGGTGCGGTCTGCTGCTAAGAACTTTGAGTTCGTTGCAGTGGTAACAGACCCTTCTGATTACAGCGCCATTTTAAAGGAGATGGAAGGTTCCGGAGGAACTCTTTCAAGGGAAACAAGGTTCAGACTTGCAAGAAAGGCATTTGCTACTACTGCAAGGTATGACCTGCTGATCTCACATTATCTTGAGGATGCAGCTACTAAAAAAGAAGAGTCCATACACTTTCCTGAGATTTATACACCGGTATTTGAGAAGGTACAGCATTTAAGATACGGTGAAAACCCTCATCAGAGGGGGGCCTTTTACAGAGAGCTTGGATACAACGGGGCAGCGATCTCAAGGGCAAGGGTCCTTCAGGGAAAAGAGATGTCATACAATAATTATCTTGATGCAAACTCTGCTCTGGAGCTTGTAAGGGAATATGATGAACCGAGCACAGTCATAATCAAGCATAATAACCCATGCGGAGTCGCTTCTGCGGATGACCTTAAGGACTCATACTGTATGGCAAGGGATACAGACCCTGTTTCAGCTTTTGGAGGAGTTATTGCCTTTAATACACTGGTTGACGAATACACTGCTGAAGAGGTTTTAAAGATGTTTGTTGAGGTTATTGTTGCACCGGAATATACAGAAGAGGCCCTGAAATTATTTCAGAAAAAAGGTAATGTCAGATTGCTTGAAGTTGGACCACTTGACGCTATACCTGAAGGATATATGGATTTTAAGAGGGTGGTGGGTGGTGTTCTATTACAGGATATGGATCAGGGGATTAATGGAGACCTTAATAACCTTAAGGTGGTCTCTTCACGTCAACCTACTGAGGAAGAGATTGAATCCATGAGATTTTCCTGGAGGGTATGTAAGCATGTAAGGTCAAATGCAATTGTCTTTGGCAGGGGTAAACAGACCATAGGGATTGGCGCAGGTCAGATGAGCAGGGTTGATTCGGTTAAGCTCGCAATATCTAAGGCAAGGACGGATGTGAAGGGTTGTGTCATGGCATCTGATGCATTTTTCCCGTTCAGGGATGCAATTGATGAGGCCGCAGGGGTGGGTATTACTGCAATAATACAGCCGGGTGGTTCAATTAAAGACCATGATGTAATTAAGGCAATTGATGAGTACAAGATGGCTATGGTATTTACAGGTGTAAGGCATTTCAGACACTAATTATGAAAGTATTAGTCATAGGTGGCGGCGGCAGGGAGCATGCCCTCGTATGGAAGATTTCTAAAAGCCCGAAGGTTAGCAAAATCTTTTGCGCACCCGGGAATGCCGGAATTTCCAGGATTGCCGAGTGTGTTTCAATCAGGGCCGATGATGTTCAGGGCCTCTTATCTTTTGTTAAGCATAATAAAATTGATGTAACTGTAGTTGGACCTGAGGCACCCCTTGTACTTGGAATATCTGATGCCTTCAGGTCAGAAGGTCTTAAGATATTTGGTCCTTCAAAGGCTGCATCAAAACTTGAAGGGAGCAAGGCATTTTCCAAGAATATAATGCTGAAATATAATATTCCTACAGCAGAGGCAGGTGTTTTTACAGATTATGATAATGCTATTGAATATATCAGAAAGAAAGGTACTCCAATAGTTATCAAGGCTGATGGTCTTGCTGCCGGGAAAGGAGTTATAGTTGCAACAAATGAAAAGGAAGCGGCTGATGCTGTTAAAGCAATGATGATTGACATGGTCTATGGAGATGCCGGTAAGATGATTATTATAGAGGAGTGTTTAACAGGGGAGGAGGTATCCTTCCTTGTTTTTACAGACGGTAGGGATATTATCCCGATGCCTTTATCTAAAGACCATAAAAGGGTATTTGATAATGATAAAGGCCCTAACACTGGCGGTATGGGTGCATATTCGCCAGTGCCAACCATAAGTGATGAAATGTACTTAAGTATCATGGACGATATCATAGTGCCTGTAATTGAAGGGCTTGAAAGAGAAGGATACACATATGAAGGAGTTTTATACACAGGGCTTATGATAACCCGTGATGGTCCAAGGGTACTTGAGTTTAATTGCAGGTTCGGAGACCCTGAGGCACAGCCGATAATTATGAGGTTATCAAGCGATATTATGGAAATTATTGAGGGTGTAGTTGGACGAAGGCTTGGAATGGTTAATGTTAAATGGAGTGACAGCGCTTCAGTTTGCGTTGTTATGGCCTCAGGTGGTTATCCGGACAAGTACCGGAATGGAAAGATTATATCAGGATTAAATGATGTAGCCGGAATGGATGATGTTATGGTGTTTCATGCTGGATCTGCATACAATAATGAAAATATAGTTACAGCAGGCGGCAGGGTGCTTGGTGTGACTGCACTTGGTGAGGATATTGGAAAGGCAAAAGAAAAAGCCTATGAGGCAGTTGGTAAGATATATTTTGATGGTATGCAATATAGAAAGGATATTGGAAGGGTTTAAAAATGAGGATGAAGATGGGCAGGCCTTTGGTAGCTATTGTTATGGGTAGTGAATCTGATATGCCGGTTATGAAGGCTGCTGCAGAGGTTTTGGACAAATTTAAGGTTGCCTATGAGATTATAGTAGCCTCAGCACACCGAAGTCCGGGGCTTGTTCATGAGTTTGCAAGCAGTGCAGAAGAGTCAGGCATTGAGGTAATAATAGCAGGGGCAGGTGGCGCTGCACACCTCCCTGGTGTTATTGCATCAGAGACCATCCTGCCTGTTATTGGAGTACCTATTGACTCTTCACCGATGAAAGGTTTTGATTCCCTGTTGTCCATAGTTCAAATGCCGGGCGGCGTCCCTGTTGCGACTATGGCAGTAGGGACAGCAGGTGCTAAAAATGCTGCCATACTTGCAGTACAGATATTATCAAGGAAAGACCAGGCCCTGCTAAAAGAATTCAAAAGATATAAAGGCGATATGGCTAAGACAATTGAGGAAAAGGCCAGAAATAGGTCAAAATAGTTATTGAAAACCAAGGATGCAGATATTCAAGATAGACCAATCTAATCCCGACCCTGAAATAATCCTGGAAATAACCGATTTATTAAGAACCGGAGGCGTTATAGCATTTCCTACTGATACGTTCTACGGACTTGGGGTGGATATTTTTAATTATACAGCCATAGAGAGGATATTTAAGATAAAGGAAAGGATGTACGAAAAACCTATCCTGATACTTATTTCTGACAAATCCGGGCTCACGCAGTATGTATCCAAGAAAGATATCCCATCATTTGCCCAAAAACTTATCAATACTCTTTGGCCAGGACCACTCACGCTTATTTTTTACGCCTCTGAATCAATCCCCCGTATTCTTACAGGAACAACAGGAAAAATCGGGATAAGACTGCCGGACCATACTTTTTGCAGGAGGCTCGTGAGAAATCTTGGCAGACCCATAACAGCCACGAGTGCAAATATATCAAATATGCCGAGCATGAATAATCCTGAAGAAGTTCTAAAAACACTAAAGGATAGGATTGATGGGTTAGTAGACGGGGGTGTAACAAAAGGTGAGCTTGAATCTACAGTGGTTGATGTTACCGGCAATGAACCTGCAGTATTACGGGAAGGGGCTATATCACTTGCCCGAATCAAAGAAGTTTTAGGAGGAGAAGGGATTTGAAGCTTATAGTGCAAATACCTTGTCTCAACGAGGAAGAGACATTACCATACACTGTAAAAGATATTCCACGTGAGATACCCGGTGTTGATAAGGTTGAAATACTTGTTATAGATGACGGAAGTACTGATCGGACCTCTCAGGTGGCAAGGGAATGCGGCGTTGACCATATAGTAAGATTTTCAAAAAACCAGGGACTTGCAAAAGGATTTATGGCCGGCCTTCAGACAGCATTAAGCCTCGGTGCTGATATTATTGTAAACACTGATGCTGACAATCAATACAATGGGGCTGATATCACTAACTTAATAAAGCCAATCCTTGATGGTAAGGCTGATATTGTAATTGGTAACAGAGATGTTGGTACTATTAACCATTTTTCTCCGGCAAAGAAGTTTCTTCAGAAATTCGGTAGCTGGGTAGTAAGAGTCGCATCAGATACACGGATTCCTGATGCGCCAAGCGGGTTCAGGGCATTCAGCCGTGAGGCCGCAATGAGGACTAATATAATATCAGGCTATACTTACACACTGGAGACTATTATACAGGCAGGACACAACCGTCTTGCCATTGCACATATCCCTGTCAGGACAAACCCTCAAACACGTGAATCAAGACTGATAACAAGTATATGGCGATATGTATGGAGATCTGCATCAACTATTATACGGACTTATGCAATGTACAGACCTTTGAAGTTCTTTGCCACTATAGGAGTTATAATATTTTCTGCCGGATTTATAATATCACTTCGATACCTTTTTTATATGTTTACAGGACAAGGGGCCGGTCATTTACAATCCCTTATACTTTCTGCTGTATTGATGATGCTTGGGTTTCAGACTATAATGATCGGTTTGATATCAGATCTGATTGCTGCAAACAGGAGATTAAGTGAAGAGATCGTATATAGATTAAGGAAATCAGACAGGGAGTAAATTTATTAGAATGTCTTAATAGGGGAGGGAAGTAATGGATTCTATAATGGAGAAGATTGAGCAAAAGAGGGTTCAGGTTGGTATTATAGGACTTGGATATGTTGGATTACCACTTGCCCTGGAATTTACTAAAATAGGGTTTAAGGTAACAGGTATTGATCTGGATAAGAAGAAGATAGAAGCTATATACAATGGAAAATCTTATATAAAGGATTCTACGGATGCTGAGATTAAGAACGCAGTAGAGGCCGGGTTGCTAAAGGCCACAACAGATTTTAGTGTACTTAAGGAACTTGATACTGTAAGTATATGTGTCCCAACCCCACTCAGGAAGACCAAAGATCCGGATATATCATACATTATCTCTGCTACAGAGCAGATTAGAAGGTATCTACACAGGGGACAGCTCATCGTACTTGAGAGCACTACCTACCCTGGTACAACTGAGGAGATAATACAGCCTGAGCTTGAAGCAACCGGACTTAAGGCCGGTGTAGACTTTTTTCTTGCCTTCTCACCCGAGCGCATAGACCCTGGAAACCCGTTCTTTAACACAAAGAATACACCCAAGATTATTGGCGGGGTTACGGACAAGTGCACGGAAGCTGCCTGTGCCTTATACAAAGTGGCAGTAGATAGTATAGTACCGGTAAGCTCAACGAGGGCGGCTGAGATGGTAAAACTACTTGAGAATACATTCAGGGCTGTTAATATAGGTCTTGTAAACGAGATCGCAATCATCTGCAATAAACTTGGTATGGATGTATGGGAGATCATTGATGCAGCAGCCACAAAACCTTTTGGTTTTATGCCTTTTTACCCTGGCCCGGGACTCGGGGGTCATTGTATCCCCATAGATCCACACTATCTCTCATGGAAATTGAAGATGTTAAATTATAATGCCCGCTTTATTGAACTTGCCAGTGAGGTAAATACCAATATGCCTTATTATGTGGTAAATAAGGTCTTTGATGCACTTAATACACAGCGAAAGAGTATTAATGGTTCCCACATACTTGTACTTGGCGTGGCATATAAAAGGGATATAGGTGATGTGAGAGAATCACCAGCGCTCGATGTAATAAAATTGTTGAAAGACAAAGGGGGTATAATCTCATATCATGATCCATATATTCCGGACCTTCATGAAGAGAATATGGATATGAATTCAATAGATTTTAATGATTATAACTTGCTCCACAACTATGATTGTACGGTCATAGTTACAAACCACACATCCTACGACTATAACAAGATAGTTGAACATTCTAATATTGTTGTAGATACGAGAAATGCTACAAAGGGTATTGTATCTCCAAAGATAGTGAAATTATAGGTAATGGGAATATATCTTGTCACAGGCGGGGCAGGTTTTATTGGGTCAAATATTGTAGAAACCCTTCTTGGCCGCAATTGTAATGTGCGGATCCTTGATAACTTCTCCACCGGCAAAAAGGAAAATATTGAAAGGATAATAAAGCGGCACTCCTTAACTCTTGATAGGGATTATGTCTTTATTAAGGGTACTGATAAACATTTGCCTGTTGAGAGGGAACTCAGGCTCATTGTTATTGAAGGCGATATCCGGGACATTGATGCATGTAAGAAAGCCGTATCAGGGGTCTCATACGTATTACATCAGGGTGCATTACCATCAGTCCCAAGGTCTATAGCTGATCCCATGACAACAAATGTGGTTAATATAAATGGAACACTAAATATGCTCATATCATCAAGGGATGCTGGTGTAAGGAGATTTGTATTTGCATCTTCTTCATCTGTTTATGGTGATACACCCACACTCCCGAAAGTTGAGACAATGCCAACTTCACCTTTATCACCTTATGCACTGAGTAAACTTACAGGAGAGATATACACAACGCTCTTTCACAGGATTTATGGCCTGTCAACAGTATCTTTGAGATACTTTAATGTATATGGACAGGGCCAGGACCCGACCTCTCAATATGCTGCAGTAATACCTAAATTTATAACTGCAGTATTGGCAGGAAAGGGCCCGACTATTTATGGTGATGGTGAACAGTCAAGGGATTTTACTTATATAGAGGATTGTGTGGAGGCGAATATCCTCTCATGTACTGAAACAGGTGTTTCGGGTTCTGTTATGAATATTGCCTGCGGGAGGAGGACTACACTTAACGACCTTTTTAAGAAAATATGTGATCTGGTTGAGGCTGATGTTAAGGCAGAGTATACAGATGCGCGTCCTGGTGATGTAAAACATTCACTTGCTGATATAAGAAGGGCAATGGAATTATTAAGATATTCCCCGAAATATACGATTGACGAAGGTCTGAAAAAGACTATAGAGTGGTTTAAAGGGAAATAATCATTTGCTATTATCTTTTATTCCAGGATATTTTTGAATATTTATCTTCCACAAGATTTTCTGCCAGTTCTACTTCATATCCGGTCAAATGTCCTTCAATTAAAGTAATTCCCATGATGTCTTGAAACCCTGCGCATAATGCAGAAATAATCTCCTTAATATCCAAAGGGGTTCTGAGGAGTTCATTTAATGAAATAGAAGCAGGCCCATTATGATTTTGCCTGCCATCAATGAGTATAGAGCCATGTTGAAGGAACAGTTCTGTCCAGCGGCGCTGAGCACTTCCCATCAGCTTTTTCCCATTAACAGTTATTTCATGACCGAGAACAGTATCAAAGCATAGTTTAGAATGATGATAAGGTGCGGTCTTTGTTGAAGGGTCCGCTTTAATACGCCAATGTTTATTGCCTGATGTTTTTTGGAGGGTAAGAATAGGGTCTGGAGTTATATCGAGATATGCAAGTCCACTGATAAGGGCCTTTGTAACAATCGAATATGCGCCTTTCAGATTATCAGGGAATAATCTGTTAGCAGTGGGACATACTATACTATAGCTCAAGTCATTCCCGTGAAGAATTGCCCTTCCACCTGTAATCCGTCTGACTACAGGAGTATTATCAGGAATGAAACTGTAGTTATCAGATAGACTTTCATGTTTCTGAAAATATCCGATTGATATTGTTGGAGATGACCATGTATAAAAGCGCAGGGTAGGTGATACAACGCCATTTCTACAGGCAATGGAAATAGCTTCATCTATTGCCATATTGCAGAAACCATGATTACCACCTGAATTTATTAACCGCCAGATATTACTCATATAAACATTTACCTGATAAAAAGCCCCTCAATAGTTTTGAGCATCTTAGCATAGTGGGTACCTTTCCAGTATATCTTCTTGCACTCCTGACAATAACCAAAGACATCCTGCGTATTGCACACATATTCAGGTACTGTTCTGCAGGCATCTTCTTTTGAATACGTTGTGATGGGGGTGTTACAAACCACACATCGTGAGAAAGGATTGTCCGGCTGAGGAAGCCTTAGCTCATTTACAACTTGTTTTAGCTGATCAATAGTGTGATCATGGGATATAAAGAGAAAGTTCTTTAGACCTTTTCTTTTGATCATGAGAGTATCTCTTGTCAGTAATATCCTCCTTTCAATTATTGATCTTCTGATAATCTCTGCATCCCGTATATTTTGAATATATAGAGTGTCATATCCGAAAATCCTTAGCCATTTTGCAAGCCTGCCTAACATCTCATCTGCAATAAACTTCATTGTATTAACTGATATCATATCTTAGATATATAGTGCAACCCTAACGGGGGTACAACAAACAGGAAAACAAGAAAATTTTCTTGCACTTGGTGAACAAGAGACAGTTTTTGGCTATACTGAACCGAAATAAATTGCCCATTTGACATATACTATCTTAGTGGTATAGTAAAAATTACATAGAGCGATAATTTAGATACCACCGATAAGAGCAAACTGCCGGTAACGGCAGGACGCAGAGCCTCCGGCCCTCAGGAATGAGGGAAGCGGGGCCGCCGAAGTGGATATGGGTTAAAGCCCATTACCGAGTGGTAATGGGCTTTTTTATTTTCCCCACTTCGGCCATGGATGGGGAAATGAAGGTACTGATAACATTCTTTATAGTTTTAATCCTGTTGGCCGTAACACCCGTACAATCAAAGGGTGCAACTCCAGAAGAATTAATTAAATTTAGTTCAGCCTTCTTTACAAATCTTGCAGTCCATGAATATGGCCATGCTATAGTGGGCAGTTCAGTTGGAGGAGAAGGCATATCAGTTACGTTTTTCTCAAAACAGAAAAACAATCTATTTTTAGGCTATACCTCAACAAAAAAGCTTGAGGATAAGGCATATCCATCTTTTGCACTTGGTGGAGAGATAGGTGCCAATTTAAGTTTTGAATATGCCCTGCAATCATACAGGAAAAACCCTTCAACTTATAACAAGGCCCTGTTATTCTTCAGTGGTACTGATTTCCTCTGGTATTCTCTATATACATTTTATCTGAATAATGACAACCCTGATGCTGACCCGAATATACTTGTAAAAGAGACTGGTATAAGCAGGGATATGATCTTATCTATAGCAATGACTCAGTCCCTCCTCAATGGTTACAGAGTAGTTTCAGGAAAGGACAGGGTGGTCCCATATTTTACCTATAATAAGGATTCCATAGGATTCCATGTAAAAGTCCCATTCTGATTGAAGTTCAATTCACAGACGAAAGGGTGAGAAACGGGGAATACAAACCTCAGCCTTTGATAAGTCCGGTAATATCTATGCCTTCTTCAATAAGAGACTGCCTGATCTTCTTCCCTGCATCATCATCTCCTATTTGTTTTTACCTGCCTCTTCAATCCCTTTTTCCAGTCTCTCTACCTGAAAAAGTATCTCATCGAATCTATCATCGAAAGTAAGAGTACCCATGATCATATCTGTAACCAACCGGTATTGAGACTGTTCCCCTGTTTCACCGTCTAATATGGTAATGACCGTGTCCAATGTATCAGGGTCTGCTATCCTGGCCATATCACGACCAAGCAATCTGATACTGGCATGTTTCGTATCAAATTTCTCCTCTTGCAGGAGGTTCTGCTCTTTATCGTAAAGCCTATCAGAGTTACCGGCCTCTTCATATTTCTGCATGATGAACAGAAGATCCTCAGCATCCTTCTTACGCTCAGGATATTTCTCTTTCCACGAAATGATTTTCATGATTGCCAGGCCCGGCAGGGTTGGCAATTTAATATCGAGATCAGGGGCTGAACTCAGTCTGACAGTAACCGAGTATTCATAAGCCTCCTTGAAACCGGCCATACTCATGAATATTTCGTGTTCTGGCGGCCAGCTTATCCGTCTGTTCTTGTCTGTAATGGAGCCGAAGGGAACTATATCGATAAAAACAGAATCGAACCGGAGCCTTTGCCGTTCCATCGTGGAAGAGAATTTGCCCGTTGACATTAATGATTCCTTAAGTTGCTTGAATTCCTCCCAACTGGCAACTTCGATCCCCAAGTCGATGTCTCTCGTCATCCTTGGGGGTTCTATTCCATAGCAGTGTTTGAAAATGAAATCTCTTGCAGAAGCACCAACCATGAAAAAAGGAATGCTCAGGGTGTCGGCGGCTCTCTTCACAATGTCAAGGGCTTCTACTGTTTGTGGATCAATCTTCCCGGATAAGTTGAATAATATATTGCTCATAGATCATTTTCGCTGTTTCTATGTTTCTCTGGTTTCCTGTTGCCAGAAGGTCTGCATAAACAAGGATTGGATGCACCAGGTCATCATATTCCCACTGACCGGCAAGTATCCAAAATCTTGCAAGAATTTCAACATCCCCAGCCGTGTCTCTCTTGAGTCTGTTTTCGATCAGCAGTTTATTGAGCTGGTGAGCCTCAGTATAGATTGTTATGAACTCAGGTTTTAGATATTGTGTAAGTCTTGCAGCAGCAACCTCTCCGCCCCACTGTGCTATCTTCGGGTCCAGCCTCTTTTGTTGCCACCAGTCTTGCTCACCCCTGTAGCGCCCCAGCATCTGTTTCGGCATCAACTGTTCTGGATAGGCAGTCACCCATCGGCGTAATAAATTCTCTTTCTGGATTAGTTTATAACCCCGCTTCCCCATGTCCATGAGAAAACCCAGCTCCTTTAGTTCCTTCATGATCCAGTTAACAGTCCCGAGAGCAACCCCGGTGGCAGCAGCAATCTCCCGGTAAGTCTTACCCACAATGCCTGGATTGCATAAAAAGGTATAAATTATTCTTAAGCCGGCAGGCTTGAATGCCCTTTTAAGAGGCGCGTGTTTTGGGATTTCCAAAGGCCTGTTCCCTTTGACAAATATGTACATTGGCGGCTGATTGATAAATGCATTGCCGGCAGTATCAATAAATTCCAGCCCTTCCTGCCTTAATTGCTCCGCCATTTGTGGGTTTACATATTTTGTGATTAACAAAAGCGGGTAGTTTAACTTCTCTCTGTTCATCAGTAAAAGGAGCTTATTTGTCTTTGTGATAGTGGTTTTTATTTCGGCATAGTAACCTATGGCCTTGTCTCGTATCACCATCCTTATTCTCCAGTCCGGTCGAAATCCAGTTGCATAGACGGGCTCTTGGGCTAACGTCTCTATTTCAGCCTGGACCGGAATATTTTTCCTAAACGCCTCGATAGCAAGTTGGAAGATTTCCTTTTCAATATTTCTATTGCCTCTGTCCATAATCTTGTTCACTTTAATAAAATGTTCGCTTATAATGAACATATTATAAATATGAACAAATGTCAAGTCCAACCTTTTCGTGATTCATTATTATTGTACGTTCATTCTTTAAGGACAGGGGATGAGGGAAAGTGACGGAAAATTTAACAGTTCGTTTACTTTATATAACTCACTGATAAAACAGGATTTGTTTCTAAATTTTAATTAAAAATGCCAATTTTGTCCTCAAAATAGACCCAAAGAGTGACGGAAAATTTAACAGTCCTTTTATATTATATAACTTATTGATAAATCAGGGTTTATTTCTGAATTATTATTAAAAGAAGACAACTTCATCCTAAAAATAGACCCCAAAAGTGACGGAAAATTTAACATTCCAGAGATTTTTTAAAAGGCTCTTTAATAAAATTCTTTAAATTTCAATAGGATAAGAAAGTGGCTTAGAAATTGCATAATAATTTGTATTGAAGAGATATAAACAATAAATGTATGTCTTTATGAGGTAAATATGAAAATGCGGTTAAGTAAAATTTTGTTTTCCTTAATACTTGTTCTTTTGATTACACCCGTTTATGTAATGGCAATCCCCTCAGCAGAGTTTCTCTATACAGAGACAGATTTAGGTGGTGGGTGGTGGCAATATGATTATACATTATACAATACGACAAGTCTCGCAGATGGGAGTTATAACATCTTTGATGTGGGTCTATATTTTGATGATTTCTATGACTTCGAGGGTATATCACTTCCCTCTGGATGGGATGGTACACCTGCACCATGGACTGATTTAAGTAACACAGACTTTATTAATGCATACTCACTTAACCTGGGAGTACCACCTTTCGGAACCGATATACAGCCTGACTCATCTTTATCTGGCTTTAGTTTTAAAATTATGCATCAGGCAGGCGATATCACCTTCGATGTCCTGCTTACACTTCCTACTGATGCGCCTGATTGTGCTGATACGGATAGTTGTAATCCTTACCAATCTGGAGGTACAACAAGAGGGATTTCTCCAGTACCGGAACCAGGCACAATACTGCTTGTTGGTGTGGGACTTACACTTATCCTGTTGTTAACAATGATTGGTAGATTAAGATTTAGGTGGAATAAGGTTTAAACAATAACGTTTATAAAATAATTCTTCTTTGTAACGGTATTTTTGAAAAATAAAACCATTACATTAGTATCAGTGAATTATAAAAGATTCCTCTTTGCCATTCTCATAATCGCTGGGATAGGGTTGCCCCAAATAGCCATGGGTGCTGTTAACAGGATCTCCGGCAACGGCTATATCTTTCCTGAAACCACTACATACAAGGCAACATTCTCAATGGACGTCAGCAGAGACGGGGCAAATCCCCCTGCCGGCTGGGCAAAATACTACTACTCCAGGACCAGGATGAATATGGTGAGTACGGGGATTGCTGATTTTACCACTTCTGATAGCGGCACTACGGCAAACCTTTCGGGGACCTGCACTATCAATAACATTGCGGGCTACACCTTTACCATAACTGCTATTGATAAAGTTCCTGACTCTTTCCAGATAAAGATTTTTAAGCCGGATGGGAGCCTGCGCTACTCTGCA